>Ga0315543_1000192_pt1 | contig 76117 bp, 75 predicted proteins | sample SalMarSW160210MG_2_FD_203098 | JGI IMG/M metagenome (GOLD analysis project Ga0315543, IMG submission 203098) | Salt marsh sediment microbial communities from the Plum Island Ecosystem LTER, Massachusetts, United States - Salt Marsh Sediment SW1601-210 ... | reverse complement strand
AACTCCATCGGATCTCGATACTCCGCTAGAACACGTAGGAGGCTATCCATTCGATGAATCTTGCCCAAATAAGAAATTTTACAATTCAGAGTGGCGTGATGTGTATATAGGTCGTGTCAAACAAGAGAGCTTCGGCAAGATTCGCTTCCCCGACGGGGAGGTTGCTGCTCTCGTTCTTGTTCCGCTCAGAGATGCGCAGAAGCTATTAAGACAGGATATCATCCCTATGGCTAGCGCGCTCGCGAAGTCCTTGCCTAAGTGCATAGAATACCTTCATCAGGACGGCTAACAAGATACTCCAGCAGACTCAAACAGGCCGCGCTGGTGAGCTTAGTGTTATCTGCGAATTTGGGTCTCCGCCAGAGACATGTGGGGACAAGTTTTAGTGTTATAAGGAGAAAGTTATGAAGATAGTTCGACAAATTGGTTCATTAGCGTTTGTAGTTGGTTTGTTCACCGTCATTTTTGCAGGGATACCGTGGCATGTGGTCGTTTCCGATGACCCGGTCGTGCCGTGGTGGCTGCGGATAGCGGTTTTCTGTCTTTTAGGCGGTATCCTTGTGGTTCTCGTGACAGTGGCTATCGAACAAAGAAAATACAAGACATCAGGAGCAGGACCAGTTGCTACCGAGTCCGACCGCTCGGTTTTGCTGTTGAATTCAGTAGAAGTGCCCGGCAGAAAAACACGTGAGATTCTCGGCCTTGTCCAGGGCCATACGGTATTTGCTATCTGGCTTGGCAAAGACCTATCCGCCATAGTTAGACTTATCCTTGGCGGCGAATTGACTGAATACACAGAGATGATGGGAAAGGCTCGGCAAGCAGCTACTAACAGGATGACGGCCCAGGCTGCAGAGATGGGAGCGGATGCAATAATCAATGTTCGCTATATGACTACGTCTGTTGTGGGCAGTGCCGCTGAACTTTTCGCTTACGGCACAGCTGTCAAGCTCAACGAATAGACCGCCTTGCGGGAAAACCCCAGAACCAGGCTGAATCAATTTATTATTGACGATTTGCGATTTTGGGATTTGGTGGAACGCACGGGGGAGGGAGAATTCCCCTGCCGCAAGCAGCAGGGCTAACCGTATGGATTCCTGCTTTCGCAGGAATGACAAAAGAGGTTGCGGGTTGCGGGTTTGGGGGGTAGAATGGAGGGGGTTTAAATGATAAATGATAAGTGATGAATGAAGTGGTGATTCCGCAAATGAGTTTGCGGTGCTAAACGCAACGTGAAATTATTTTTCCCATAAAAGAAGTAATATCGAAGCAAGTATAAGGAGAACAAATCATGATTTCTGGAATTTTACCCAAGCTGGTATGTATCAATATTGTTTCTTTGTTAGCGGGAGTTTCCTTAGCGGCGACGGAAATATCGCCGGAGCGAGAACCTGTCAATCGGCTGATTATCCATGCCGATAAGGGTAAAGATGTTATTGCGCCGGAGATATACGGGCATTTTGCCGAGCATCTGGGACGATGTATATATGAGGGTTTCTGGGTGGGTGAAGACTCGCCGATTCCCAGCGTGCGCGGAATACGCAAGGACGTGGTTGAAGCCCTGCGGAAACTCAATATTCCTGTCCTGCGCTGGCCTGGTGGATGCTTTGCCGATGAATATCACTGGAAAGAGGGCATCGGCCCGCGTGATAAGCGTCCATCAATGATAAATACGCATTGGGGTATGGTAAAAGAGACCAACACCTTCGGCACGCATGAATTTCTGGATTTGTGTGAACAGCTCGGATGTGAGGCCTACGTCGCAGGCAACGTAGGCTCCGGAACGGTTGAGGAAATGCAAGACTGGGTCGAGTACATGACGTCCGACGGTGAAAGTGAGATGGCCAATCTTCGCCGTAAGAACGGTCGTGACAAGCCCTGGCGTGTGAAATACTTCGGCGTTGGCAATGAAAACTGGGGCTGCGGCGGCAATATGACGGCTGAATACTACGCCGACCTTTATAACCGCTTTCAGACCTATGTGCGCGACTACTCCGGCAATCGAATTGTAAAAATTGCGTGTGGGCCCGGCAGTGTGAACTACCACTGGATAGAAGTTATGATGCAGCGCTGCTGCAGAGGCATGGACGCAATAAGTCTGCATCACTATGTTCGCGGGACGGGCGACTGGACGAACAAGGGCAGTGCCACAGAGTTCGACGAGAAGGGGTGGTTTGCCCTTATGAAGAACACATTTTTTATCTATGAGCTGCTGGAAAAAAATATCGAGATTATGGATAGGCACGACCGTCGCCGGCGCATCGATTTGTTTGTTGATGAATGGGGGACGTGGTGGGACGTTGAGCCCGGCACGAATCCCGGCTTTTTGTACCAGCAGAATACGCTCCGTGACGCCGTTTCGGCTGGTATATTCCTGAACGCATTCAACGAACACTGCTATCGCGTCCGCATGGCTAACATCGCCCAGACGAATAACGTGCTGCAGGCCATGATATTGACCGAAGGCGAAAAAATGATTGTTACGCCGACGTACCATGTCTTTGAAATGTACAAGGCCCATCAGGGAGCGACGTACCTGCCGAGCGACCTTATTTGTAACGCTTATCGACGCGAGAATCAGGAGTTGCCATCGTTAGTATGCTCGGCATCCAGGGACAAATCCGGTCGGATTCACCTCTCTATCTGCAATCTGAACCCCGAATCGCCCGCTGAACTTGCCTGTGAACTGCGCGGTGCCACAGCCAAACGTGTCTCCGGGCGCGTCCTCACAGCGAGTAAAATGAACTCTCACAATACCTTCAATGAGCCCAATAAAGTTAAGCCAACAAACCTTGAAGGGCTTAAAGTGGAAGACGGCCAAATCCTGGCCACCATGCCGTCGAAGTCTGTCGTTATGCTGACCATTGAATAGTTGCGTGTCTATGACGTAGACGGCTCCTAAAATATATTACTCGAGTGAGCCGATTCAGGATAGCAGGCAGACCGAACCCACGGTGGAGCCGTGGGCTAAACATAAAGGATGACCCCGCCATTGTGATGGCGGGGCTACCCGTATGGATTCCTGCTTTCGCAGGAATGACAAAGAAGTCAAATATAACTTGACTAATCATATCTGCGTTCATACACTCACTTGTTTGTTTAATCGGTAGTTAGGGAAGTTTCCTGGATGGAAGAAGCAATTGCAAAAGCAGGTGCACTTATCGAGGCGATGGAATATATCCGGCAGTTTCGCAGCCGAATCGTAGTTGTGAAATTGGGCGGTAGTATCCTCGACGACACCTCTCTGCAAACGAAACTCTTGACCGATATAGCCTTTATGGCTACGGTCGGGATGCGGCCGATTATTGTGCACGGCGGCGGGAAGGCAATTACAAAAGCAATGAACGAGGCCGGCCTTGAAGCGGTGTGGGTGCAGGGGCTGAGATATACCGATGAGCGGACGCTGACCATAGCGGAGCATACGCTCGTGCATAAAATCAATACGCCCATCTGTGAGACGCTCGAGGAGCTGAAGTGTAAGGCGATGGGACTGCATTCGCTGAGCAGTTGTGTATTGTTTGCGGAACTGCTGCGGCCGGCCGGCGAAGATGAGCGAAAAGTCGACCTTGGATTAGTCGGTGAGGTTAACAGGGTAAATACGGAACTGTTAAAGACGCTCTGTGCCGATGGGACTATACCGGTTATTGCATCAGTGGCTAAAGACAAGGCAGGCGGGAAATTAAATGTCAACGCCGACAGTGCGGCGGGCAAGGTTGCCGCCGGGGTACGGGCTGAAAAGCTGGTTATTGTGAGCGATACCCACGGGATACGGGCCGATATCGATGACCCGGAAAGCCGGGTATCGAGTCTTAACGAGGCGCAAATTAAAGAGATGATTAAGACAGGCGTTATCGGTGATGCGATGCTGCCAAAGGTCGAAGCGTGCCTGATGGCACTGGATGAGGGCGTTAAGAAGGCGCATATTATCGACGGCAGGATACCTCATTCGCTGCTGCTGGAGATTTATACCGACAAAGGAATCGGGACGCAGATAACAAAGAATTAAGAATTGAGATTGCCACGCATCGCTCTGCGATGCTCGCAATGACTGAGTGTGAGATGTGAACTATGACTACAGAAGAGACAATTGATTTGTTTGATAAGTATGTTATCGCCAACTATCCACGTCTTCGGCGTGTGATTGTCAAAGGCGAAGGCTGTTACTGCTTTGACGCCGACGGGAACAAGATATTAGATATGTTTCCCGGCTGGGCTGTGAGCGGGATAGGCCATTGCCATCCGAAGGTTGTTGCGGCGATTCGCAAGCAGGCGGGTGAGCTTCTGCACATTGATAATACTTTGTACTCCGAGCCGCAGGGGATATTAGCGAAGCTTTTGAGCGAGCGGGCGTTCGGGGGTAAAAGTTTTTTCTGCAACAGCGGCGCCGAAGCCAACGAGGCGGCGATGAAACTGGCTCGGCTGCATACGGCGGACGAGAAATATAAATTTATTACGGCAGAAGGCAGCTTCCACGGCAGAACTTTCGCGACACTGACGGCGACTGCACAACCAAAGCACCACGAAGGATTGCTGCCGCTGCTGCCGGGGTTTGTCCATGTTCCGTTCAATGACATTGAGGCACTGAAGTCGGCCTTCAGCGATGAGGTTGCGGCGGTTATGGTCGAGCCGATTCAGGGCGAAGGTGGTATAAATGTTGCTACTGAGGAATATCTTCAGGCGATTCGACAGCTTTGCGATGAGAACAAGGCGGTTTTGATTTTCGATGAAGTGCAAACAGGAATCGGCCGAACGGGCAAGTGGTTCGCATATCAGCACTTCGATGTTGAGCCGGATATTATGACAATGGCAAAGGCACTGGGCGGCGGCGTGGCAATAGGAGCTATGATGGCGAAAGAAGAAATAGCGGCCTCGCTGGTTCCGGGTAAACATGCCTCGACGTTTGGCGGTAACGCTCTGGCGTGTGCAGCAGCAGTTGCAGTTATCGAGGCGATAGAAGAAGATAACCTTCTGGAAAATGCTGTGCAAGTTGGTCAATATACCAAAGAAAAACTTCAACATCTGAAGGAGAAGCATTCCATTATAGACCACGTCCGAGGTATTGGTTTGATGATTGGCGTTCAATTGACCGGCCCCGGCGCTGAAATAGTTGATAAATGTCTGGAAAACGGTCTGAGGATAAACTGCACCCAAGGCAGCGTTCTACGGTTTATGCCGCCGATGATTGTTACTAAAAGAGAAATCGACCAGGCGATTGATATTCTTGACGGTGTTTTGACTGAAAGCTGAACAGGGGACAGAAGACAGAATGAAGAATTTTCTCTCGATAAATGATTGTTCGGCTGAGCAGTTAAGTGAGCTGCTCAGTGAAAGCGTGGAGCTGAAGAAATTGTACAAAAGCGGCAGGCGGGACCTGTGCCTTGAAGGCAAAGTGCTGGCAATGCTTTTCGAGAAGCCGAGCCTGCGGACGCGAATGAGCTTTGAAGTTGCAATGACGGACCTCGGCGGCAGTGCAATCTACGTTAAGCCGGAGGATATCGGCGGCATCGGCAAGCGCGAGCCGGTTAAGGATATAGCAAGGGTGCTGAGCCGGTATGTGGACGGCATAATGGCACGGACGTTCGAGCACAGCACTATTGTCGAATTGACTGAATTCGCAACAGTGCCGGTGATAAATGCGCTGACGGACTGGTCTCATCCCTGCCAGGCGATGGCCGATGCGCTCACTATTGGCGAACACTACGACCGGTTGGAAAGGGTAAAAATTGCCTTTATCGGCGACGGCAATAACGTGGCTCGGTCGCTGGCATTCGCTTCTGCAAAGCTGGGGATGAAAATAGTTATTGCAACGCCAGCCGGCTATGAACTCGATGCCAAGACAATCGAAACGGTCAATCGAATATCAGCTGACAGCGTCCACCAGACGAATGAGCCGGCGCAGGCCGTTGCCGACGCCGATATTATTTACACCGATACGTGGGTGAGTATGGGGCAGGAGAGCGAAAAGAAAAAACGTATTAAGGATTTCGAGGGTTTTCAGGTCGATGCCGAACTGGTCAAACTGGCAAAAGGCAACGCTAAGATTATGCATTGTCTGCCGGCTAATCGCGGCTTCGAAATCACCGACGAAGTGGCTGAGTCGGCTAATTCAATCATATTCGAGCAGTCTGAGAACCGTCTGCACTTCCAGCGGGCGCTACTGAAGAAACTAATGAGCTAATGAAATACTGATTCGATGAAACGAAAAATTCTCGTTGCAACTACTAATCCAGGCAAAATTGCTGAGTTGAGAGCTATGCTGGATTTTGATGTCGAATGGGTAAGCCTGTCTGACTTTCCAAACATAAATGAAGTGAAAGAGGACGGTGAAACATTTGTGGAGAACGCTCGCAAGAAAGCTGTCGGCTATGCGAAAGCAACAGGACTATGGACTATAGCCGATGATTCAGGACTTGTAGTTGATGCGCTGGGAGGTGAGCCGGGTGTAAAAAGTGCACGATTCTCCGGAGCAAAAGAGGCCGACAGAACACTGCTTGACCATAAGAATATGGCTAAAGTTTTAAAGCTACTCGAGGGAGTACCAAAAGAAAAAAGAGCAGCCAGATTTATTTGCTGTCTTTGTCTTGCAAATTCTGAGAAAGTTTTGATTAAAACAGAAGGAAAACTCGAAGGGTTCATAGCCGAAAAGGGAATGGGAGAAAATGGCTTTGGTTATGACCCGATTTTCTTTGTGCCGCACTTGAATAAGACCGTTGCGCAACTTTCTCGTGAAGAAAAAAATGCTATTTCTCATCGCGGCAACGCCGTTCACAAATTAAAACCTTTGTTGGCAAAATTGATATAAAAGAGAACAATATTCAAAAAGCAATTGTTTAAAAAACCAATTATGAAGGGAGCTAAGAATGAAAAATATAAAAATCGTGATGGTTGTTGTCCTGGGTTTGGTGCTTTGCGGCGCAGCTATTTTTCAAAAGCCGGATTATCAGAAAAGAGCAGAGGCATTTCTGGCAGGCGTGCTCGAAGGGGAAATTGATAAATCCTATGACGAAATTCTTCCTGAATGGTTGAAGGAAGCCAAGCCGCAAGAAGTGCAGGTTTTAAAATCGCAAACAAAAGCGACCCTTGGTGCGCAAGGTAAGTTACTGGGTTACGAGTTTATAAAACAGCAAAAATATGGAGATTGCATTATTCGGCTGGTCTATGTACTTAAGTCCGAGCGTGTGCCTTTTACATTGGAGTTTTACTTTTATAAGGCATCTTCGGATTGGAGCTTCGTAAACATTAAACTCAGTGGTGAGTATGACTTGTTAGCGGATAAATGATAGAGAATAATTAATAGGCCAAGAGGTAAAACGGACCTTAAACTTGTCTGCGTAGTGAGAGTACATAGAAAAACCGGGATACTATTGTTTTCTCTTGACATCTCTGCAAACTGCTTATATTTGTCCAATTCGCCGTCAGGCGTGGCCAAGTCTACTAAATTCTATTGTGGAAATGGCCGATTAATAACTGGTGAACGGTATTTGGTGACTTAAAGTCGAGCTTTATTTATGGCGAAATCGAATAACAAGAAATCATTGGTGATTGTGGAGTCGCCGGCGAAGGCGAGAACGATAAATAAGTATCTTGGTTCAGCTTTTGAAGTAAAGGCCTCGATGGGACACGTTCGTGACCTGCCTTCGAAGGGTCTTAACGTTGATATAGAAAACGGTTTTGAGCCGACCTATGAGATAACGCAGGGTAAGAAGCGGACAGCAATATCCTTAAAGGCAGCAGCAAAGAATTGTCGAGACCTTTATCTGGCGACGGACCTTGACCGTGAGGGGGAAGCAATCGCCTGGCACTTGACGCAGATTCTCGGCGTTCCGGAAGAAAAAACCTACCGTGTGATTTTCAATGCCATAACACAATCGGCGATAAAGCAGGCCTTTGCCGAGCCGGGCAGGATTGATATGGACAAGGTTATGGCACAGCAGGCGAGGCGGATTCTTGACCGGATAGTCGGCTATCAGATAAGCCCTCTGCTGTGGAAAAAAGTCGCCAGAGGACTTTCCGCGGGACGTGTTCAGTCGGTCGCAGTCAAGATGATAGTCGAAAAGGAAAGAGAAATCCGTGCTTTCGAGCCCAAAGAATACTGGCTTATTCCAGCGGTTTTCACGTCCAATTTACGGAGCAATTGCGGCGAGGAGTGGCTTAGATTTATAACACCGAGAAACAAGGACGATAAACCCCGTACTCTTACAGAACAAAACAAATGGCTCATAGAGCATAATGCCTTTAAAGCTGAGCTTACCAAAGTCGGCGATGAGAAATTCAAGGCATCCACGAAGGAAGAGGCTGAGAAGGTATTCGGCGCACTAAAGGATGCGGAGTTTAAGGTCGCTGCCATAGAGACCAAGGAATCGGTATCGCATCCGCCGGCGCCTTTTATAACTTCGACATTGCAGCAGGTGGCCGCAAATCAACTGGGCTTTGCAACAAAAAGAACTATGCGGGTGGCCCAGCAATTATATGAAGGTATTGACCTGGGGTCGATGGGCCGTTTGGGCCTTATTACCTATATGAGAACAGACAGCACACATCTCTCGGGTGAAGCTGTAAAAGAGGTGCGCAACTATATCAGTAAGCATCTTGGTGATAATTATTTACCTGCGAAAGAGAATATTTACGCTTCAAAGAAAGGGGCTCAGCAGGCGCACGAGGCTATTCGGCCAACAGACGTTGATTTTACGCCGTCGGATATAAAGCAGTTTTTAACAGCAGAGCAATACAAACTCTATGACCTTGTTTGGCGGCGGTTCATGGCGTGCCAGATGTCGGCGGCGAAGTGGGAGCAAACAGCTCTGGATATCGAAGCGCAGACATCACTTGGGCGGTGCTGGTATAGAGCTGTGGGGCGTGTTTTGGTCTTCGACGGTTTTAGCAAAATCTGGGGGACTCCATCAAACCAGCAGCAATTGCCTCCTTTGAAACAAGGCCAAGACTTGGCGGTAGTGGATATAAGAGCTGAACAGCATTTTACCAAGGCACCCGCTCGATATACTGAAGGCTCCTTAGTAAAGGCGCTCGAAAAAGAAGGCATCGGTCGGCCGAGCACCTACGCTGCAATCATCAGCACTATTCAGGAGAGAGGTTACGTCGAGCAGATGGATAAAAAATTCCTCGCCACCGACCTTGGTGAGGTGGTTACCGACAAGCTCAACGAGTACTTTCCGAAAATAATGGATATCGCCTTCACGCGGTATATGGAAGAGCAACTGGACAAAATTGAAGAACAGCACCTCGACTGGCTTGGCGTCCTGAGAGAGTTCTACGGCCCGTTTAAGCAAAACCTCGAGACAGCGGTGTCGGAGATGAAACATGCCAAAGCAGAGGTCTTGCCCAGCAAATATAAATGCCCCCAGTGCGGGAAGCCTCTTGTTTATAGATTCGGTAAAAATGGCAGGTTTTTGAGCTGTTCCGATTATCCGGAATGCAAATTTGCCTGCCCCTGTGACAAAAATGGCGAAATGGTTGAAGAGAAGGTAAGCAGTCATAAGTGTCCAGTCTGCGGCAAGGCGATGGTTTACAAGCGTGGTCGATTCGGCCCATTTTTGGGTTGCAGCGATTATCCAAATTGCAAAACAACTCTTAAGCTGGACAAAGAAGGCAACGTTCTGCCGCCGAAGCCAGCGCCTAAACCGACTGGCATAAAGTGTTATAAGTGCAAAGAAGGTGAGCTGGTAGTGCGAGAGAGCAAAAAAGGACCTTTCCTGGGCTGTAACAGATTTCCAAAGTGCAGAACCATCATCAGTATTAAGCAGATGGAGCATCTAAAGCAATTGCAGTCAGTGGGACAATGGCCTCCTAAAACAATCGAAGAAGCCGACCAAATCCTGGGGCGGAGAAAATCAAAAACCAAAACCAGTCCTGAGCGAAAGTAAGCTTGTCCTGAGCACAGCCGGAGGGTCGAAGGATGCAAAAATCAAAATGACAAATTTGCAAAATTGGTTTTTAGCTGATATAATAGATGTATCTTGGTATAGAGGCAAAAATTACGACAATGGCAGAAAAAAAACAAATCGAAGTAAAGTCGTTCGAGACGGTTGAGCCGATAGGTAAACGCGTCCTGATTCGTAAAGATGAGGACAAGAAAGAAACCAAAGGCGGAATCAAGCTGCCGGACAATATAGAAATCCCCACGATAACCGGCCGAATCGTAACGGTCTCCGCTGAGGTTGAAAACGCACCGGACATACCACTGCGTCAATATGACAAGGTGCTGTTCAATCCCAAAGGTGCCATACCGGTTGATTTCGAAGGCGATAATCGTCTGTTCGTGGTCGAGGTCGAAAACGTCGTCGCAGTGTTCAGAAAGTCATAACTGCTGTGGTGGATTGTCCCCTGCAAAAGTTAATGCAAGGCGCTGGAACTATATAAAAAGCCGGAAGGTGAATTCGCCTTCCGGCTTTTCCCTTAGCGCTGCCGTAGCAATCGCTAAAGAAATGGGGGGGATAAATGCAATAGCTGTTTTTTTATAAATTTAGTGCAAAAGCCAATTCTTCACAAGGATAGCCAAGTCATCCATAGTTACGCTGCAATCGCCGTTGAGGTCAGCATCAGGGCATAACAATGTAAGTATATATGCCGAGCCGGACTCACTACCGTCATCATCATTGCCGTATGCTCCGATAATGGCACTACCACCGGTGCCAATAGCAACGGAGAAGCCAAAGTAATCACCGTCATTGGAGTCGGCGGCGCTCAGCCTGGCCTGCTGGTCCCAGTTGTCAGGATTGAGGTCATTAGGAGCAAATATATATGCAGCACCGGAGTTGTTACCATCTTCATCATTGCCATAGGCGCCCACGAGGGCGTGGTCTGCGCCGATAGCAACAGAGTAGCCAAAATAATCCTCGTCTGCAGCGTCCGATGCGGTCAGCTTGGTTTGCTGGTCCCAGTTGTTGGGGTCAACTTCGTTAGGGGCAAATATATATGCAGCGCCGCAGCCGTCTTTCTTCGAGCGGGTTCCTACAATCGCATGGTACCCATCGATAGAAGCGGAATAGCCAAACTTGTCCACGATTGCACCATCGGAGGCGGTCAACTTTGCCTGCTGTGTCCAGGCAGTACCGTTATGCCTGAATATATAGGCCGAGCCGGTGTAGTCCGGGAAGGCCCCACCCGGGTTATCTCCAATCGCTCCTACGATGACATACTCTCCATTGATAGAAACAGAGTAGCCAAACTTGTCATGCTTTGTGGCATCGGCGGCGTTCAGCCTGACCTGCTGGCCCCAATTATTTGTGCCTCCTTCGTTTCGATAGAATATGTAAGCTGCGCCGTCGTCAGTTCTTCCATCTGTATCATTGAGCCAGGCCCCCACAATGGCACAATCACCGCTGATAGAAACGGAATGTCCGAACCAGTCTTCGACATCGTCGTCTGATGCAATCAGCTTTGCCTGCTCTGTCCAGTTTCCATCATTACACTCGAAAATATATGCAGCGCCGTAGTAGCCGTCATCGCCGGGTGCGCCAATAATTGCGTGATTTGCGCTGATAGAGACAGAGCCTCCAAAGCAATCGTTGGCTTCACCATCCGATGCGGTCAGCTTTGCTTGCTCTGTCCAGTTTCCATCGTTATATTCGAAGATGTATGCAGCGCCGGTGTAGTCATTATCTCTGGGTGCGCCTATTATGGCGTAGTCGGAGTCAACAGAGACGGCAAAGCCAAACCAGTCGCCTGTGTTGGCATCTGAGGCGGTAACCTTGAGCAGGTCAGAGCTGCCGCTGTCCAGCCATTGGCTGGCAAAGATGCTGTAGTCTCTTAAATCCACATCAGAATCATTATCGAGGTCGCCGAGGATTTCAGCGTTGTATATAATAACCGGCCCCGGCGGTTTCGGTATTTCGGACTCGGTTGGCAAATGGGCGATTCTGTCTATGATATTCATATCGCTTATGACCCGGCCGAAGACACAATATCCCACATTATTCGCATCAACCCAATCCAGAAAGGTGTTGTCCTGCCAGTTTATGTAAAACTGGCAATTAGCAGAGTTTGGGTCTGAGGCTCTCGCCATTGCGACGGTGCCGCGAAGATTGCTCAAGCCATTGTAGCTTTCATTGATTATGTTAGGTTCGGAGGGGACTGCCGCATTCATGTCAGCATCATAGCCACCACCCTGAATAACAGCGGGATTATCAGTAACTCGGTGAAAAATCAGGCCGTCGTAGAAGTCCGATTTTACATACTCAAGGAAGTTATCCACCGTTACCGGGGCATTGGCGTCAAAAAGCTCAATTACAATATCGCCAAAGTTGGTTTCCAGTTCAACAATGGATGTTTCGCCATAGGCGGGCACGACTAAGAACAGCCATATAAAGAGGGTTCCCGCAAAGCGGGGGCCCACTGAAATAAGCTTTTTCATTCTGGCACTGCCCATCTTATTTCCTCATCAGATATTATATTCACTTAGCACAAAGGCAAAATAGATTCAATCAAGCCTCGGCCATTTGCTATGTTTATAATAGTCAGGTTCATCTTTTCTTCCTGCATCTAAGGCCCAGCAAACTACCCAAGCCTAACAGTAACAGCGTTGCCGGCTCGGGGTTCTCAGGAACTGGAAACTCATCCGGTTCTCCTTCTTCTGGAATCGGAAACTCATCCGGTACTGGTTCCGGCGGTGGCGGTGATGGCGGCGGTGGTGGTGGCGATGGTTTGAACTTTTTTGGTCTCTTAGCGCCGCCTCCCGAATACCCCTGGTTGCTATAATCGGCGGCACTTGGGTACAGACGCCCGCCGCCACCAAGCGTATTCTGTACCTTCTTTTCCTCAAGCGAAAACTCATATCCAGAGCGCTCAAAGACGGCAATAACGATTTTCGGTACATCCAAATATACAATGGTCCTGTTTGCCGTCGGGTCACTGACATCACCTATCCAGTAAACGAAGTAATAGCCGGGTTTCGGAACAGCGGTCAAAGTAACCTCTGCATTCAGGTCAAAGTAATGAACCCCTGCCTCCGGAGTTACTACGCCAGCGCGAGAATCTGTTTGTTGGAGCAAGAGCACAGTTGCGTCTATTCGGCTCTGCCATTCCGCGGAAGGTCGCAAAGCAGCTCTCTGGCAATACGCTGGCCCGAGCAAGCCATATAAGACAATCGCAAGAGCTAATAGTACACTCTGCCGTCCAATAAATGTCGGGTGATTGTTTTTCATCATCCCCTCCCTTTACTCCCGTTATGAATTCAACTTTGCGAACGAATTTTGTACGATTTAGCAAAGTTTCTTCGTTTTGCAAAAAGTATTGCGCCGCCGAGTCCAAGCAATGCTAATGTACATGGTTCAGGGTTACTGGTAATCGGGAAACCGCCGGCGGTTTCCATCATATATTTACCTTCAACCCAGTCCTTGACGCTGCTGAATACCAAAAACCACGAATACTCATCGGCGATTAAAATACCACCGGCGAATTCCCAGGTTCCTCTTGTCTCATCAAGATTAATATCTGTGCCGGTTGGGGCTACACCTTCGGTTATGAGCGGATAGTCTTCCCAGGGGTCCTGCATATCTATTGTGGGGATGCCGTCCAGGTGATGTGGTGTAGGGGGGTCGTCAAGACCCAGTATGGTAAAAAACTCAATTGCGTCAGCACTGCCAGTGTCGTTGAAAATTTGATAGGCGTAAATGTATTGGTCGGCCCCAGGTGGAGCAAAGCCGGCGCCTACCCACTCGTTTCCATTTGGTCCCAGCGTGTCATAAACGGCAAAATCCACATAACCTGCCACGCCGGAGACGGGGTCGTCGAAATACGAGCGGCCCTGATAGTGTGAGCTATACGGCAACATCGTCGCAGTTGCATTCTGCACAAATAATGCCGCAACAAGCAATAAACTTAATAACCTGAACTCTTTCATCCCCATACTCCTTTTTATTTCATTTGCACGAAAAACACTTCATACGATACAGTTTTGCCTGATTCTAACATATAGACCAGACAGATTCAAGTAAAAAATACCGAAAATGCCGATTTCAGATAAAAATGCCGTCATCTGTTCCCATGGCCTCCCAAAAACTGGTCGAATAGGCCGCTTTCCACGGAACGAACATCTGTGAGTTTTCCCTACCCCCATTTTGTGTATCCTTACACAAGCTCTAAATACACAAAACAAAAGTTGCTACAAGATACCTCTTCACTTTTTACTAATAAGTTCTCTCTCAACCTCTAAGCTGATACCGCTATTAGACCAAATTGGCTGTCAGAAGTCAAGGGTTTTTTGATGACGGCTGAATAAGGCGGTACTAATTGGCTTGAAACACCACTCAAAAGGGCTGATATGGGCGATTTTGGGGCAAGAGAGGCGGGCAAAAATTTTTCCGCTTATACCTCAAAAGTTTATCGCTGCTCATCCATTATTTGCAGCGGGTGCGTCGAATTGTTGCTGCCGGCTGCAATATATACCTTCCGAGTTGCTGGACGTTTTTCTTCCCTGCCTGAGGTGCTCAATTGCTCGCATATTTAGCTTTTCCTACTCGTTTTTCTTATGGGCTTTTCTTGGACAAATCGGCTGATATTACGAATTGCCTGGCGGAGGCGCTGTTCGTTTTCGACAAGAGCTATGCGCATATAATCTTCGCCGTTTTCTCCGAAAGCCCTGCCGGGAGCAATTGCGACCTCTGCATATTCCATAAGGTCCATTGCATAATCGATACTGCCTTTGCCCTTGGAATGCTCGGCGGGCACTTTTGCCCATACGAACATCGTAGCGCGGGGCTTTTGGACTTCCCAGCCGATTCTGTTAAGTCCATCGCAGACGACGTCACGTCGTGATTTGTACCTTTGGTTTTGAGCGATAATGTTGTCGTCGCACTCTCGCAGTGCGATGATACCGGCAATCTGGAGCGCCTGGAATATGCCATAGTCATAGTAGCCCTTTATTGTCGCAAGGTAATCGAGCATATCTTTATTTCCGGCTGCAAAGCCGATTCTAAAGCCGGCCATATTATAGGGCTTACTCATCGTAATAAACTCGACACCGACATCTTTTGCCCCTTTAACAGAGAGGAAGCTCGGCGCTTTGTAACCATCGAAACAAGTTTCGCCGTAGGCAAAATCGTGAATGACAGCTATGCCGAACCGTTTTGCCATATCCACAACGGGCTCAAAGAATCCCTCATCGACGGTCATTGCCGTCGGATTGTGAGGGTAATTGAGAATAAGCAATTTCGGCCTGGGGTACAGGTGCTCAACCACCTCTGCGGCGTTCTTGAGAAACTTTTCATCATTGCCCAGAGGCACCGTTATCACATTTGCCCCTGCCAAAGCTACGGAGTAATTGTGTATGGGAAAAGCAGGGTCCGGGACAACTGCGGTATCTCCGGGTCCTAACATCGCCAGGCACAAATGACTGAAACCTTCTTTCGAACCGATACAAGCCAGCACCTCTGTCTCCGGGTCTAACTGCACATTCCAAAGGCGGGCGTATTTTTTGGCAATCTCGCCTCGCAGATTCTTAATGCCTTTTGAAGCGCTGTATCGGTGGTTGCGCGGGTCCTGGGCCGCCTCGCATAACTTGTCAACCACGATTTGCGGAGCCGGGTCAGAAGGATTGCCCATACCCAGGTCGATAATATCCGCGCCTTGCTGACGTTTGGCGAGTTTCAATGCATTCAATCGCCCGAACAGATAAGGCGGCAGGCGCTTTATTCTTTGTGCCGGCTCAATTTTAAATTCTGCCATTTTCTCATCTCACAAATCAAAAAGGTCCCCTATACAACCGGGATAGTTTATCCTGAACAGATAAATTTTCAAACCATATTTATAGCGTATAGCCGGCAGAAAGAAACTAAAAAGTAACGGCTGAGGGTGCGGAAAGTAGGGGGAATAGTCAATTAAAAACCAAAAAAACAGGGTTGAAAACAACCGTGGGGCCAGTGCTAAAATCTCTTTACGAAATTAACACCGACTGCCGTACCGTTATTCCCCAGGGCATAAGCGGTGTAGGGCAGGACCTTGAAGCCTGCGACTTCGAGCTGTTTATGCTTTGCTCCGAAGGTGTGTCCGACGACCCAGCCGAGAGCTGCACCGAAGACAACATCGCTGGTCCAGTGGTCGCCCGAGTCCAGCATCCTATATGATATAAGCGATGCAAGTGCGTATGCCGGGACACCTATGTTTGGGCCGTAAAATTCATCCAGCATTGAAGCGACCGTAAAAGAGCTTGCGGCATGGCCGCTCGGCCAGGCCCAGTCCTTGCCGTTCGGCGCCTCATTGTGCCTGATAGCTTTCAAACCGAACGTTGCCACCCCTGTCACCGACAGTGCCGCTATCATCGCTTTTGCGCGCTCCGCGTTAAAATCGTCCTGGTTCCTTCTGCTAACCGCATACCAAACAGCTGCACCTCCAAACTGCGTCCACGGATGGCCGACTACGTTAAGACTCTCATCTGTAAAACCCTGAAAGACGTGGTGGTCTTCGAAATTGTCGGCGACCTTTTCATCGGCACCGCTGCTATGCAACGCAACGCTTGCACCACCGGCCAACAGCAGAATGGGAAGATTATCCGCTCTCAAAAAGCTTTCTTTTGAATCTTCGATAATTCTCTGGGGCCAATTGCCAACATCGCCTATGGCGGCTTCAAGAAGGTACCCTGATATTTCAGATACTCCATCCAAGCCTTCTTTTGAACCTTCGGTAATATTGCCTGGAAGATTGGCAATATCGGCTCCGGCAGAGTTAGGGGAATTGGCCGGCTGACGTGAATTACTTGCCTGATTTGCACAGCCGGCGCTTAAAGTCAGACCTGCACAAACGAACACTAACCAATATTTATTTCGACAATATGCTCTCATTTGAAAAAATCCATAATCGTTATCAAGTTCACACCCCAAAAAGAGAAATTCGCAAGCGAATACGCCTGCACAAGTAATTTGTGTTATAGTATATTACGGCTATTTTTGGGGAAAAACTACAATGATTTTGGTAAAAAAATGCTTTCAGAACGAACTCACAGATATTATGCCTGAGACGCAAGTTTTATTATTCCCATTCAATCGTTGCCGGCGGCTTGCTTGATATATCATACACGACGCGGTTAACCCCCCGCACCTCATTAATAATTCTGCTGGATATTATGCCAAGGATATCGTAGGGAATTTGGGAAAAATCAGCGGTCATAAAATCCGGAGTCTCGACCGCCCGAACAGCAATGACGTTCTCGTAGCTTCGTTCGTCGCCCATTACTCCGACGGTTGAAACAGGCAAAAGGACCGTTAATGCCTGTGATATTTTTCTATACAGTCCTGCTGATTTTATTTCATCTATTAAGATTTCATCAGCGGCCCGCAGAATTTGCAGCCTTTGCTGTGTAACTTCACCGATTATTCTTACTGCAAGGCCGGGGCCGGGGAAAGGATGTCGCCAGACGATATGCTCGGGCAATCCGAGATATTCACCGACGGTGCGAACCTCGTCCTTAAACAAATCCCGCAACGGCTCAATCAGCTCGAAACCGAGCTGCGCCGGCAGAGCACCAACGTTGTGGTGGAGTTTTATGTTCGCAGCGGGATTGCCGTCCTTCGAGCCCGATTCGATAACATCAGGATAGAGCGTTCCCTGTGCAAGGAACCTGACGTTCGGAATCTTCGACGCCTCGGATTTAAAAGCCTCGATGAATTCATGACCAATTATCTTTCGCTTCCGCTGGGGGTCTGTCACGCCGGATAAACCGCTCAGGAACTGTTCAGACCAATCAACAACTCGTAAGTTTATGTGAAAATGGTCTCTGAAAGTTGAGACAACATTTTTGCGTTCATTGCTTCGGAGCAGGCCGTTATCGACGAAAATACAAATAAGCTGGTCGCCTATCGCTTTGTGAACGAGCGAAGCGGTAACCGATGAGTCCACGCCGCCGCTCAGGCCGCATATCACCATAGCGCCGCCGACTTTGCGGCGAATCTCGTCGGTTGTTTTGCTGACAAAGTCACTCATCTTCCAGTCGCCGCTGCAGCGGCAAATATTATAAAGGAAATTTTTCAAAATCACCGGCCCCTGTGGTGTGTGTGCAACTTCAGGATGGAACTGAACGCCGAAAAAACTCTTCTCCCTGTGCCTTACCGCAGCATAGGGACAGGTTTCCGTAGTCGCTAACTTAATAAAGTCATCGCCTAATTTGCCGACCTGGTCTCCGTGGCTGGCCCAGACCGCAATTGAATCCGGCAGATTTGCAAACAAATCACTTTTGTCAACTATCGACAGAGCTGCTCGGCCATACTCCCGCCTTTCAGCGGGAACGATTTCAGCCCCCAGAATCTGACAGCCCAACTGCATACCGTAGCAGATGCCCAGAACCGGCAGGCTAAGCTCGAAGATTTTCTCGTCGCACCTTGGCGCATTCTTATCATAGACGCTTGCGGGGCCGCCGGAGAGTATCAGGCCCTTGAGAGATAATTGATGTAATTCCTCTGCTGTTATGTCCGCCCGAAAAATTTTTGAATAAACATTGTGCTCGCGGATGCGCCTTGCTATCAACTGGCTGTACTGACTGCCGAAGTCCAGAATAGCTATTATCTCGCGGTTCATAATTCGTTAATCGTGCCTATAAACCGTTAGTCTTCGAAAGGCACGGTTGCCGAGTAGTTCGGCGCCTCTTTTGTTATCTGTATATCGTGCGGATGCGATTCGCTGACGGACGCAGGGCTTATACGGGTAAACCGTGAATCTTTTCTCAACTGGTAAATACTTCGCGCCCCACAATAGCCCATACCTGCTCGTAGTCCGCCGACCAGTTGATAGACAAAATCGGCGAGCGTTCCGCGGTATGGCACTCGGCCTTCGACACCTTCGGGGACAAGTTTGTCTTTCTCGGTCGTTCTCTTTTGACTGTATCTGTCCGCTGAACCTTTGACCATCGCTCCTAAAGAGCCCATACCTCTGTATTCTTTGAACTGTCTGCCCTTATAGATAACCAATTGTCCCGGGCTTTCCTTTAGGCCTGCAAATAGTGACCCGAGCATCACACTCGAAGCTCCGGCGGCAATCGCCTTTGCTATGTCACCGGACTGCTTTATCCCCCCATCGGCAATGACCGGGATATTATGCTTATCGGCTACCCTGGTGCAATTGATTATCGCAGATATTTGCGGGACACCCGCACCGGAAATTACTCTGGTCGTGCAAATTGCGCCCGGGCCGATACCAACCTTGAGAGCATTTGCACCGGCTGCTATCAAATCCTCGGCTGCTTTTGCTGTCGCAATATTTCCTGCAATCACATCGATATCGTACTTACTTTTGATTGTTTTTAGGGTGTCAATAACATTTTGCGAATGGCCGTGGGCGGTATCGACCACGATAACATCGACCTCGGCTGCTATCAAAGCGTCGATTCGCTCATAATCGCCAACGCCCACTGCGGCACCTGCTCGCAGCCTGCCTCGCTTGTCCCTGGCCGCCAGCGGATATTGCTGCACTCTGTCAATGTCTCTCATCGTGATTAAACCTGCCAGCTCGCCCCGGTTATTAACCAAAGGCAGCTTCTCAATTTTGCGTTTTTGGAGAATTTCCTTTGCTTGTTCGAGTGTTGTCTCGGCCGGAGCGGTAACGAGATTATCCCTTGTCATTACTGAGCTTACTTTGACGTCATAGTCTTTTAGAAACTTCAAATCCCTCCGTGTCAGGATGCCCACTAATTTTTTGCCGTCGACGATAGGAAAGCCGGAGACATTATATTCGTTCATCAGCTCTCGTGCTCTTCTTACAGGCTCGGCGGGCGACAATGTTACGGGGTCGAGAACACGTTCGTTCTCTGAGCGTTTGACCTTGGCGACCTCCAGCTTTTGTGCTTCAATCGACAAGTTCTTGTGAATTATTCCTATGCCGCCTTCCTGTGCCAGCGCTATCGCCAGCTGCGCTTCTGTTACGGTATCCATAGCAGCGGAAACAATCGGGATATTTATCGCGATATTGTTGGTAAGTTGCGTGCTGGTCTCGGCCTGGCTCGGCACAAAATCGCTCCTGGCGGGTATAAGCAGCACATCATCGAAGGTTATACCTTCGGCAACGATTTTACTCTTGTCCATTATTCTCTCCAAATTACGCTGCTTAATGTTATATTAAACCAAACAGTATAATAACGCTATAACCCGTCGTCAAACCTATTTTCGATGACCCTTTCTCCCTTTTGGGGCGGAAAACCCCTTGACACAGACTATCCTTACAGCTAAAATGCAGCGATTTTCTGTGCCCAGATTTTAACCTTTGGCATAGAAGGAGCGAAAATGCCTGATGTGAGTGAATGCTTGAAAAAGAAATTAACTGCTGAAAATTATAACAAGCTCGCCGCACTTAATAATCCGAAGATGCACGAATTTGTGGCCGATGCAATTGAGCTTTGTAACCCGGCATCGGTCTTTGTCTGCACCGATGCGGTTGCCGACAGAGCATACATTAGCGAGCTGGCAATAAAGACTGGTGAAGAAAGGCCGCTCAACATTCCCGGCCACACTTGTCACTTCGACGGCTACAACGACCAGGCCCGCGATAAAACTAAAACCAAATATTTGTTACCGGCCGGTTCGGAGTTAGGCAAGAGTCTGAATTCCATTGAAAAGTCGGTCGGCGTTGAGGAGGTCTGCTCTTTCCTGAGGGGTTCGATGGTCGGCCGAGAAATGCTGGTTTGCTTCTGGTGCCTGGGTCCAATCGGTTCGGATTTCTCCATTGCCTGCGTTCAGATAACAGATTCTCCTTATGTAGCTCATAGTGAGGCCATCCTGTATCGGCCCGGTTATGAGCAGTTCAGGAAAATCGGCTCATCAGGTGAGTTTTTCAGGTTCATTCATTCCGAGGGCGAATTGGAAAACGCCGTAAGCAAAAATATCGACAAGCGCCGCATCTACATCGACCTCGAAGAAAATCTTGTTTACAGCACCAACACCCAGTATGGCGGCAACACAATAGGACTGAAAAAATTGGCTTTGCGATTGGCTATCAACAAAGGCTCTAAGCAGGGCTGGCTTGCCGAGCATATGTTCGTTATGGGCGCCCACGGCCCAGGCGGGCGTGTAACTTATTTTACCGGCGCATTTCCGTCGGCCTGCGGAAAAACTTCAACGTCAATGCTGCCGGGCCAGACCATTGTCGGCGACGACATCGCCTACCTGCGCAAAAGAGATGGCAAAGTCCACTGTGTAAATGTTGAGAAAGGTATTTTCGGCATCATTCGCGACGTCAATACTGAAGATGACCCGGTAATCTATGAGGCCCTGACGAGTCCCTGCGAGGTAATCTTCTCCAACATCTTAATTGATGACAAAAAGAGACCGCACTGGCTGGGTATGGGCAGCGAGCTGCCAACCGAAGGTATTAACCATTCGGGCAAGTGGCACAAAGGCAAAAAAGACGCTGACGGCAATGAGATTACCGCTTCGCACAAAAACGCACGATACTGCCTGAACATCCCGGACCTTAGTAATCGCGACCCGTTAATCGATGACCCGAATGGTGTGCCGGTCGGCGGAATCGTTTATGGCGGACGTGATAGTGATACCTGGGTTCCTGTTGAGCAGGCCTTTAACTGGACCGAGGGCATTATCATAAAAGGCGCTGCTATTGAGTCGGAAACCACCGCCGCTACACTGGGCAAAGAGGGCGTCAGAACATTCAATTTAATGTCCAATCTTGATTTTCTCTCGATACCGCTGGGCCGATACATCCAGAATAATCTGGATTTCGCCAAAACAATCGACAATCCGCCGCTGATTTTCTCGGTCAATTACTTCCTCAGGGACAAAGACGGCAAATACCTAAACGGTATGGCCGACAAAAAGGTCTGGATACTGTGGGCCGAACTTCGTGTAAACGGCGACGTTGATGCCATTGAAACTCCGACCGGTTTAATACCGAAATATGAAGACCTGGCGAAGCTTTTCAAAGAACATCTCAGCCAAGAATACAGCCGGGCTGACTACGTCCGGCAATTTACGATTCGGATACCAGAGAACCTGGCCAAGCTCGACCGCGTTGAGAAAATTTACAGAGAAAAGGTCTCCGACACGCCCCGGATACTCTTTGATACCTTCGCCGAAGTTCGCAAACGCCTCAAGACCGCCGGCAACAAGCACGGTGATTACATCTCGCCATTCGATTGATAACAATGCAGTCCGGAACGAAATACGCACACCTGTCCTGAGCGTAGTCGAAGGAACGCTACACGGGCATAAAGGGTGAAAGACGGGACTCGAACCCGCGACCCCTGGATCCACAATCCAGTGCTCTAACCAGCTGAGCTACTCTCACCACATTAATTGATTATCTTCCATTGATTATTGATTAATGTCAATAGCCGATGACCGCATTATCAATAATCAACTATTTCTAACCACCGCCTGTGCAGCCGCTAATCTTGCAATCGGCACCCTGAATGGCGAACACGACACATAATTCATCCCGACTCGATGGCAGAAATCAATACTGTCCGGCTCGCCGCCGTGTTCTCCGCAGATACCGACCTTCAATTTTTTTCTGGTCTTTCTGCCGAGTCTGGTGCCCATCTCTACCAGCTTGCCGACGCCGGTTTGGTCAAGTTTCTGGAACGGGTCCGCCTCATAAATACCCTTGTTGACGTATTCTCCGAGGAACTTACCCGCATCATCCCGTGAAAACCCCATCGTCATCTGGGTAAGGTCGTTTGTTCCGAAGCTGAAGAACTCAGCTTCGGCGGCAATTTCGTCTGCGGTCAAAGCAGCCCTGGGGACTTCAATCATCGTCCCAATCATATAATTAATCTTTGCCTTTCTATTTTTGAAGACCGTTTTGATTTCATCGATTATTTCATCCTTGACTACTTTCAGTTCTGAAACCGCCCCAGCCAAAGGAATCATAATTTCAGGCAGAACAATCTTGCCGGTTTTCTTAACATTCAGTGCCGCTTCAATGATGGCTCTTGTCTGCATACGATAAATTGCGGGGTATGTAACCGCCAGCCGACATCCGCGGTGCCCGAGCATCGGATTAAACTCGTGCAACTGCTCAACCTTTGCCTTGACGACGGAAGGTTTGACTTTAAGCTGTCTTGCCATTTCGCGCTGGCTTTTCTCATCCTGCGGCAGGAATTCGTGCAGCGGCGGGTCAAGCAGACGAATCGTTACCGGAAGCCCGGCCATTGCCTTAAATATGCCCTCGAAGTCGCTGCGCTGATACGGCAGCAGCTTCTTCAGTGCACCTTCGAACTGCTTTTTAGCAGCGGCATATTTCTTTTCAATTGCCCTTTTGTCTTTGCCGGTCTCGGCCTGTTCAATTTCTCCGAGCATCAGGGCATAGTCGTCAGCGGCCAGAATCATCTGCCTTACCGGCCAAATCCGCTCACCTTCGAAGAACATATGCTCGGTCCTGCAAAGCCCGATACCTTCGGCGCCGAATTCCCTCGCTCGTTTTGCATCTTCCGGCGTATCGGCATTTGTCCGAACGCCGAGCCTGCGAACGTCGTCACAAATCTTCATAAACCTGCCGAAGTCTCCGCTCATTGTCGGCTCGACCGTAGCCAGCCTTCCTGTCATAACCTCTCCAGTTGAACCGTCAAGACTAATCCAATCTCCTTCCTTAACGACCAGTTTGCCGACGGTCAGTTTTTTCGTTTTATAATTTATATTCAGCGTACCGACACCTGCAACACAGCATTTACCCATCCCTCGCGCAACAACCGCCGCATGGCTGGTCATCCCGCCGCGAGCTGTCAAAATACCAACCGCTGCGTCCATTCCGCCGATATCTTCAGGGCTGGTCTCGATGCGAACAAGGACGACCTTTTTGCCTTTGTCTTTCCATACCTCGGCGGTATCAGCATCGAAGACCACTTGCCCGACCGCGGCACCCGGCGATGCGGGCAGACCCTTGGCAATTACATTGCGACTGGCTTTCGGGTCAAAGTGTGGGTGCAGCAGGCGGTCTAACTGCTCAGGTGTCACTCTGTTAACGGCCTCTTTTTTGGTAATAAGTTTTTCCTTAACCATATCTACGGCAAGCTTTACCGCAGATTCTGCTGTGCGCTTGCCTGTTCGCGTCTGGAGAATATAAAGCACCTTGTTCTGGATGGTAAATTCCATATCCTGCATATCTTTGTAGTGCTTCTCCATCCGGGTCATCAGGGAAGTCAGCTCCCTGTAGGCCTTTGGCATCACTTTCGAGAGTTTCTTCAATTCGATGGGTGTTCTAATGCCGGCCACGACGTCTTCGCCCTGAGCATTCATCAGGAACTCACCGTAGAATTCTTTTTTGCCGGTGCTCGGGTTGCGTGTAAAGCAAACACCCGTCCCGCAGTCCTCACCCATATTGCCGAAGACCATCGCCTGAACGTTCACAGCTGTACCGAGCAGGCCGGTAATATTATTGAGTTGGCGATACTTAACCGCTCGTTCGATATTCCACGAACCGAACACTGCGTTGATAGCGTGTTTCAACTGGGTTTGCCCATCCTGTGGGAACAATTTGCCGACGTGTTTTTTGTAAACCTTTTTATATTGTTCGACAACTTCTCTCAACTGCTCAGCGGACAGCTCATTATCGAGTTTGACCCTGGCCTTTTTCTTGGCGGCGTCGATAACCCGCTCGAAATACTCGTGGTCGCAGCCCATCACAACGTCGCCGAACATATCTATAAACCGGCGATATATATCGTATGCAAATCGCGGGTTTGAGGTTTTTTCAATAATGCCGGCAATCACATCGTCGTTTAGCCCTAAGTTAAGCACCGTATCCATCATACCGGGCATAGATACAGCGGCGCCGCTTCTGACACTAACCAACAACGGCTTGGTGGCATCGCCCAACTTTGCGCCCATTACCCTTTCCAGCTTGGCAATGTTCTTATCGACTTCCTTTGCCAGCCCGCTTGGCCATTTACCGCCTGATTTGTAATATTCACGGCACATCTTGGTACTGATAGTAAAGCCCGGCGGCACCGGCACTCCAACGTTGGTCATCTCTGCCAAATTCGCTCCCTTACCGCCCAGAATCTCCTTCATTTTTGCATTGCCTTCAGCTTTACCGTTACCGAAGAAATATACCCTCTTCTCTGCCATTGTTAAAAATCTCCTTTCAAGTAATATTTTAACACATTGACCCAGCAGAAAGTTCCACAGGGAAATGTAGAAACACGTAATGTATTACGCCGAACCGGATATGTCAAGGCCTGCCTTTACACCTTGTATTTATCCCCGTCTGCCTTGCCTGCACCCGCAATCCGTTGGCGGGTGTCCCAGAACTCTTTTATCTGGGCCCCAGACACCAATTCTCTAATTCGCTAATTCTCTTACGCCCTTTTTTACTATCGACTATCGACCAGCGACTAACAACTAATAGCTATCCCATCGGGGCGAGGATTGCTTACCCTTCAACGCTCGTCGTCCGGGCGTTTGTATATAGCCCCCGGCTCTGCCGGGGGTTGCCTGCGCGAGGTTCGCTTCTTCCCTCCTCACTTCGAGAGAGTTGACGTTTTCAGGCGTTCCAAACTATCCACAAAACCCTCTTGACTTCTCCCCTCTTTCCGCCTATTTTATTAACAATTAGCCCCCCAATTTATTGGGTGGGTTACTTGCTATTGCGGAATCAACAATATGCTTTTCCCCAAGCGTGAAAAAACCGAGGTATGCGGCTGCAAATCAGAAAATAGCAGGCAAAAATGCAGAGGCAGATAATATGACAGAACACCAACAACAAGAGCAAGCCGGGAGCATAACGCCGGAGGTGCTCAAGAGTGCGATGAAGGCGTTCAAGAAGCGGCTCAAACTCACTGCCCTCGATGACGATTCACGCCTTGGACGAGGGGCGCTTTCGGGCGGGCCTACGGGCGTTTTTGCGATAAGTCCGCCAAGCCGGTTTCCGCAAGAGGTCTGGGACCAATTGTGCAGGCTGGGAAAACTGCGAGACACCGGCCACGGCTTGTATGAACTGGTCAAAGTGTCCTAAGCCCTTGGGACTCCTTACGGAGCGCTCCACAAGAGAAACGCAAGAGATTAGACACAAAACGCTATTTGATATTTATTATTTACTAAATACGACATACTACATACGATATACCAGCGACGAATAGTGTCTCCCGTTTTATACAGACTGTATAAGCATTGTTAGCATTCACAGGAGGAATCATGACGAGATCAGAAAGAGCAAGTCAGATTTGGGCAGTTCTTGCCTGGGCAGCAAAGAATCGACAGATGCTGACATACGGCCACCTGTCAAAACTCATCGGTGTTCCAACGGCGGGACTCGGGCAGCTCCTTGAACCAATTCAATCTTACTGTCTCATGGAGAAGTTGCCCCCGTTAACGATCCTCGTAGTCCAGCAAGACTCCGGGCTTCCTGGCGCCGGTTTCACTGGAACAAATACGGCCGAGTATGCCAAAGCGTATATGGAGGTTTACGAATGTGACTGGCTTGGACACGGCAACCCCCAACCAGAAAAACTAGAGCAGGCAGTGCAGAAACACCCATCAAATAGGTGAGCACTTGGAAGAAGAAAAGGGGACATTGTACTTTTTCGAGTTGAAACGCAATAGATTGGACCAGTATTGAACAAGCATCGGGAACTTCTTATACTGGCATAAACAGTCTGTGTTTCCCATTCCATACAGACTGCCTTATCATTGTTAGCCGCGCCAACGAAACGATGACTGAAAGCAAGAAAGAACGCGCCATCAAGTGGCTCCGGCAAATCCAGAGAGAGCATTTTGAGACACATATACAACCGACCCACTCGCAGACAATGCAGCATCTGGCAGGGAGCGCTGGCTACAGTCAGATGCTAGCAGATCCCTTCGGCTATGTGGACAATCATATTCATAAGTACGTAGTCGGACCTTTGGTAGAGCAACTACCCGAGCCTGTGCGGTCGATTGCGGCGGAAACACTGGTTGGCACACTCCTTACGTCCGATCCAAACGCATGCGCCATCCGTTCAGTCGAGGACGACCTCGGACCGATCATAATCGTGGATTGGATGCTTTGGGTCTTCTTGGGTGAGGCCATCAAGCCGATCTTGCGGATGCTTGACCGCATCCCCAGGGAGGACAAGCTTGTTATGGCCCGTCGTATCCTGGAGGCGGGGGAGTACTTTAGTACCGGGGGCAAGAAAGGCGACCTCACATCCCATGAATACGATGATGCTCTCTTTAACATGGCCAACGTGATCGAGATCGGATCGCTTACGTTCATTGTATGTCACGAGTATGCACATGTACTTCTGGGGCACCTAGACTCGCGCAACGTTACTGTCGAACAAGCTGGTTACGCCAAATACAACAAGAATTGGGAGCAAGAATTCGACGCCGATATGGAAGGGCTTCGTCTAGCACGGACGTGCCTCCAGAATACCGAAACCGAGTTCTTGGGGAAGTCCGTTTCGGGACTTGCATGTGGTGCGCCACTTATGTTGATGTCTATATTCGACTTCCTTGAGAGGTTCTTCGACGGTGGCAGTGTGTCTACAACACATCCCCCAACGCTGGATAGACGGTGCAGGCTCGCGAAAGTTATTGATGGTTCTCTCAGCGAGCATGCAAATATCGTCACTGGTTGGTTCGAGCGTGTCTTGGCTCAACCGTGGGAGGATGTCGATGGAAGAAAGGACGGCTAACAAAGCTTTTGGGTCGATTGGTCGTACCTCGCGCCGCTGAGTTCGGCGTTCCGCATTGAATTAGATTCGACCACTGTTTTTACTTTTCTCATTTTGCCTTTTGAATTGACTTATAATTCTACCCCCCAAAATCAACTAAAAACTATCGCCGTTGTGCGAAGTTTACCCTGTGGGCATACCCTAGTTGCTCAACAAATTTTACCCTCGAAGCGAAGCGAAGATCCCCGAGCGATGCTCCCTCGGCCAGGAACAGGAAACCCATATCCTAAACCACTTTTCACCCCCCGTCAACACAAAAATTTTTTACCCAAATCCACCGCCAATTTTTGCCGCCAACCTCGCAACTCACTCCACACTTGCTGAAATACTATATTAGTATATATGCATATACTAATATACTTTCTGCATTAAAAAGCTTATAGTCCTTTCGATTAGTCAAAAGGACTGGATCACCGCCAACCGCACAACCCACCCGACATTCGCTGATACACCATTTAAGTCTTTGCTGAAATACTATATTAGTATATATGCATATACTAATATACTTTCTACGCTAAAAAGCTCATGGTCCTTTCGATTAGACAAAAAGACTGGACCACTGCCCGCCCTATTTTCCTGTTCGTAATTTTTAACTTTTTAGCTTTGGTTTTGCACTTTCAGCTTTAACTTTTAAATTTCCCAATCGCTTCGCCTCCCCACCATTGACCTCCTCCCTGAAGTTTGATTGAACTTCTTCAAGTATCAGCTTTTTCCACTTATTTCCAACACGCTCTCCACACCCACTTCATCCCTTTACTTTACCCCACCCTTTTACTACTGCTGCTACTAAGTTTGATTGAACTTCTTCAACTACTCATTTTCAGCCTGATTTTCACGGCTGACTTTTATTTTTGATTTTTGCTACTTGTCCGCCGTAAGTTTACTGAAGGCGGATGTAGTTTTGCTTTTTGCATTTTGATTTTTGATTTATCTTCTCTCCACGAACCACGCGACACTTCGCACAAAAATATTTAACCCCCAAATCATTAGCCTTTAAATGCTATATTAGTATATTCGCATATACGCATATACTAATATACTTTCTGACGCCACTCCACCACTTCACAGTTCGCACTCACCAATTAACCAATTCTCTAATTAACTAATCCCGCCTGTAAGTTTTAACCTTTTAGCTTTGGTTTTGGATTTTCAGTTTTAACCTTTAAATTATTCTGTTGTCCGTCATCTGTCCTCTGCTTGCCCTGTGGGCACTACGCAATTCTCAATCGAAAGGTCGTCCCAACCGGGTCGCAGCGCAGTGGAGGGATTTGGCCGGCGACACACAAAAAAAATCTGTGGCTGGTTTCTCTATGAACTACGAACTACCAGCCACCAACTACGAACAATGAACAACGAACTAAGAACTGCAAAATCTTTGCTTATTTTTGAATATTTCGTATCAATTTTTGAATATTTCTATACAGTTTTCGAACGTTTCTATATGGTTTTTGAACGTTTTCGAATATTTTCGAACGTTTGCTCATAGAATAGCGCCGTTGACCCCTTTCAGGCTGTTTTACAATTTGAACTATCCCCTGATAAGCAACAGGCGGCGGTCGGATTCGAACCGACGAATAACGGTTTTGCAAACCGTCGCCTTAGGCCACTTGGCTACGCCGCCAGCTTGAAATTTCGCTCATTTTACGTGCAATCAGCCGGTTTTACAATAAAAACACCACTGAGAATCGGGAGATTTTTTTGCAACATTTTTATTCGAATGAGCGTCTATATTAATAGAAAAGTTGGCGATGAGGGTGTGCCCTTTTGGGTTTTTTTAGCACGTAAGTTATTGAATTTAAGGGTCTTACTGAAACCCCCTGGTATAAAATCCGCAACTAATGTGCAAGGTTGTTGCTGCCAGCGGATATCTTAACCGGTTTTTTAGCTTTTTTTTCATAACCTTTTATTGTATAATGATATAGATACAGACTGCGATGTCGTATAAGTGGGGAATGTAATGGAGAAGGGGTTTATGTTTTGTGATTTTAGGCTGGCTGTGTTGTTATGTTGTGGGTTATGCGCCGCTGTTATATTCGGTATAGCCGGTGCGTGCAGCCCTGAGCACTACAAAGCTGAAGCCGATAAAGAAGTATACAGGATTATCGACCACAAATGGCAGGACAGCTTTGGCCAAAAGGTAAATTATACAATCGGTGACGTACCGCCATCACCAAATGATGTGCAAATTGAAAAAGCGGTGCCGCCATCCGGCGTTATAAATCTTGCACAGGCGGCCGCAATGGCCACCGCCCACAATCGGGACTATCAAGAGCAAAAAGAAGAGCTTTACCTGATGGCGCTTGATTTAACTCTGGAACGGCATCAGTTTGCAGCGCAATGGTTTGGAACTTTTGACGGCACATACACCAGAGACAGCGAGGACGAGACATTGAAATACGAAGGCGGTCTTGGGTTTGAGCAGTTATTGGCCGATGGAGCCCAAATCAGTGTGAATATAGCGTACGACTGGCTGCGTTACCTTACCGGAGACCCACGGGCCTCAATTGGTTCGGTTCTGACCGCCAGCATAACCCAGCCATTGCTGCGGGGTGCCGGCCGAAGAATAGCCCAGGAGAACCTAACTCAGGCTGAGCGGAATGCTTTATATCAGATACGTTCGTTCAGCCGCTATCGCAAGGAGTTTGTAGTTTCGGTCGTAAACGACTATTATCGCGTTTTGCAACGAAGAGATGCGGTAACAAATGCCGAGAACAACTATAAAAGGCGGGTTGAATCAAGACAGCGTCTGGAGATGGAGGCTGATGCCGGACGTACGAATCGCTTCGAAGTTGACCAGGCAGAACAGCGTGAACTGGCCGCGATGGATAGCTACGTGCGGGCCCAGCAAAATTATCAGCAGGAGCTTGATAGATTCAAGATAAGGTTAGCTTTGCCAACCGACGCTAACGTAGAGCTGGACCAGAGTGAATTAAAAGCATTAGAGAATGTCGGGATAAGCCCGCCCGATTATACAGCGGACACAGCGGTTGAGACGGCGCTACTTCGACGTCTGGATTTAGCTACCAGCATGGACAGGATTGACGACGCATTGCGTAAGGTTATGGTAGCGGCAGATGGTCTTGGTGCTGATTTAAATCTGACCGGCGGCATGAACGTAGGTTCTACCGAAGATACTGATTATAGCAGATTACAATTTCACCGGGGTACTTACGAAATGGGTTTTGAAGCCAGCTTGCCTTTAGACCGGAAAGAAGAACGTAATGTGTATCGCACAGCACTAATAGCCCTGGAACAGCAGCAGCGACAATATGAAAATGATGCAGACACAGTTAAACTGGAGGTGCGCCAGGTGTATCGTGACCTTGAGCAGACGGCAGAAAGCTACCGCATTCAAAAAAACAGTTTAGATTTAGCTCAGAAGCGAGTTGAGAGCACCACGCTGTTGCTCGAAGCCGGACGGCTGACCACTCGGGATTTGCTGGAATCACAAGATGCTCTGTTAGAAGCTCAAAACAATGTTACCGCTGCTTTGGTGGACCATGCGATTGCGAAATTAAGCTTTTTCAGAGACATTGGTATCCTGCAGGTCAGGCCGGACGGAATGTGGGTAAAATAAAGGAACCAACCGGACCCGCTTCGACTGCTCAGCGAGGCGAGATAGTTAATGAAAGCAAACAGCGTAGAACAGCAAGATAACAAGGGGGCGAAACGGCTTCGCAGGCTCTTGATTTTTGCAATTGTAGTTGCAGCCATAGGTATATTTGCGTCTTTGTGGTGGATATCCAGAGGAACCGGTGGTTCTTCGGAAGAATTAGGAACTTTCACGGTGCGTCGTGGTGATTTGCCTATCACCGTGACCGAAAGCGGCGATATCAAGGCGATTAATTCAACGGATATTAAGTCTGAAGTTGAAGGGCGAACCATAATAATCAGCATTGTCGATGAGGGAACAGCCATCACGCCGGAGGATGTAAACAATGGAAAAATACTTGTTGAGCTGGATTCCTCGGACATAAAGGAGAGACTGACACAACAGGAAATTAAGTTTTCAAATGAGGAGGCAAGCTATACCGAGGCGAAAGAGTCGCTTGATATCCAGATAAAACAAAATGACAGCGACATCAAGGGCGGTGAGTTGAAAGTCAGGTTTGCGTTGATGGACCTGCAAAAATACCTTGGCGGGGCTGTGGCTGATAAACTTATGTCCGCCAACGGCGAGACCTCGCCTAACGGCGGGTCGGGCGTGACAAATCCAGGCAGCGAAGATAACTCGCCGCTGGAAGCCACGGGTGAAATTGTATTACTGATTGATAACCCTAACCTTGGCGGAGGGGCTGTGCAGAGACTTCGGGAACTGAGTGACGATATCACTTTGGCCGAAAGCAAGTTCGAACAGGCATCTGACAGGTTTATGTGGACCCAAAAGCTCTACGATAAAGAATATGTGGCGGAAACCGAGTTGAGGGGAGATCAATTGGCGATGCAAAGCAGCAAGATTCAAATGGATAGAGCCAGAACTGCTTTAGAATTATTCAGGCTTTACGAATTTCCAAAGGAAGCTGAGAAGCTCTTGAGCGATTATAACGAGGCGAAGCGCGAGTTGGACCGGATTGAGGCCGGCGCGAGGTCGAGGTTAGCTCAGGCCCAGGCAAGACTTGACAGCAAAAAAGCAACGTATTCATTGGAGAAGGAGCGTTTGGAAAAGTGGCGCAAGCAGCTTGAGGCTTGTACGATAAGAGCACCTGTGCCGGGACAGGTAGTATACTCATCGAGCATGATGGACAGCTGGATGAGACGAAACAACCCAATTGAGACCGGAGCGGAAATCCGCGAACGGCAAAAGATTATATCCATACCTGACACTTCTGAGATGAAAGTGGAAATCAAGATTCACGAGACATGGGTTGATAAGGTGCAGCCAGAGCAACCGGCAAGGATAACCATTGCGGCATTTCCGGATATGACCTTTACCGGCAAGGTATTGAAAAAAGCACCGTTAGCGGACCCTGAAGAGTGGCTTAATCCCGACCTGAAGGTTTACTCAACTGATGTGAGTATCGATGGGACACACGATTTTATCAAGACTGGCATGACTGCGAAGGTTGAAATTGTTATTGAAGAGCTGAAAGGTGTGATTAGCGTCCCCATTCAGACGGTCGTCAACCGGCAGGGCAAAAAAGTCTGTTATGTTGCGGAAGGTAAAGAACCAAAGCTGTGCGAGGTCGAGACAGGGTTGTTTAATGACAATTTTGTTGAGATTAAAAGCGGTTTGGTCGAAGGAGAGAAAGTGCTGCTCAACCCACCTCGCATCGGCGAGTTAGAAACAACCGGCGAAGAAGAACAGGAAGCCGAAGAACCCGCATAAAATCATCAAGGTTTGAGTCTGATGGCTGTAGTTAACATCAAGAAGTTGTGTAAAACATACAAGGTAGGTTCGGTTCAATTGTCTGCGTTGTGCGACGTTGACTTAGAGATTGAACAGGGTCAATATATAGCCATTATGGGTCCCAGCGGTTCGGGAAAATCAACCTTGCTTAATTTGCTTGGTTGCCTCGACAGACCCACCAGCGGCAAATACTGGCTGGGTGAAAAGGATGTTTCCAAACTTGATGACGATGAGCTGTCCCGGATTCGTGGTAAATATATCGGCTTTATATTTCAATCTTACAATCTGATTGGCCAGCTCAATGTTATAGAGAACATAGAGCTTCCGATGTTTTATCAGGGTTTCCCCGAAGCGAAAAGCGCCGAGCACGCCAGGGAATTGGCCACACTGGTCGGCCTTGCTGACAGGTTTAACCATCGACCTTCGGAGTTAAGCGGTGGCCAGCAGCAGCGTGTAGCGATTGCACGGGCGCTGGCGAACGACCCGCTGATTATTTTGGCGGACGAGCCAACAGGTAACCTTGATTCTGAGAGTGGAACTGAGATTCTGAACATTCTCGACCGTTTGCATCAACAAGGCAAAACCCTGATTGCAGTTACCCACGATGACGGCATCGCTGCATGTGCAGAACGAACTATACGTCTTTTCGATGGGCGCATAAAACAGCAGCAGTAAAGAAGCGGTAGCAAATCATGCTTTTATTTCGTCTAAAACGCACGGTTAAGTTAGGCATCAAGAGCCTTTGGATGCATCGGCTGCGTTCTACTCTGACGATGCTGGGCATCATTTTTGGCGTCTGCTCGGTCATCGCAATGCTCGCCATTGGAGAAGGTGCAAGCCAAGAAGCACAGGAAGCTATAGCGCGGCTTGGCAGCACGAATTTGATTATTGAAACGGCTAAGCCGCCGGAGAAGCAAACCGACACCGGCAAGGTGGAGACTGTGCACAAATACGGCTTGACATATACAGACGCCGAATCAATCCACAACACGATACCGGATATTCAGGTAGTTGTCCCCATTCGCGAGATAGCCCAGCAGGAAGCACGATACCTTAATCACCCTAAAATGGCTGTAAGAATTATGGGTACGATTCCATGGTACACGGAGATTTCACCGGCTCATCTGATTCGTGGACGGTTTTTGAGCAGCATTGATTTGCATCATCAGCAGAGTGTGTGCGTTGTCGATGAGGAGGTTGCGAGAAAGCTGTTTGCTTTCGACGACCCAATGGATAAAGATGTTAGAATTCAGGGCAATTATTATCGAGTTGTTGGTGTGGTGGGGGTGCCGGCTTCGCTGCATGAGCAGAACAGTTTCAGCAATAATACAGCCGCACCGACAAATCTCAGAGGAGGCGTTGTGGGGAATATTTATATTCCTTTGACAACCGCCAAGTGTCGATTCTCTGAGTTGGCGGCAAGTTTCAGCAGCGGAAGCCAAAGCATCGAAAGAGTAGAACTACAAAAAATCGTTGTCAAGGTTGACTCAACTGAGCAGGTATTGCCGATGCGTGATATTCTGGATGCGTTGCTGGCTAAGCTTCACGATAAAAGTGATTATCGTATAGTTGTTCCGCTGGAACTACTGCGGCAGGCGGCACGAACAAGGCGAATATTCAGCATTGTTCTCGGTTCAATCGCTGCGATTTCACTTTTGGTTGGCGGCATAGGAATTATGAATATTATGCTGGCCACCGTTAGCGAGCGCACACGCGAGATTGGAATTCGCCGTGCCCTCGGCGCCAGGAAACGTGATATCATCGTTCAATTCCTTTCGGAAACACTGTTGTTAACGCTTACAGGGGGCATTCTGGGGATTATATTGGGTTTTCTTATACCATTTTTGGTAACTTACTTTGGTCGTATGCCCACGGTGATTACGGCCAGTTCGTTAGTGTTGGCATTTGGTATTAGCGCGTTAGTAGGAATAGCTTTCGGCCTGTATCCAGCCTATCGCGCTGCCAATATGGACCCAATTGAATCGCTGAGGCACGAATAGCCTCTGCCACGGGTAAACCCCGGCTGTGGCACGGGCTTCCAGCCCCGCCGTTAGGCGTCCTGTGGAGTGAAGACACGGCCAGGATGGCCGTGCCACAATCCTGGGTTAAATAACAGTGGAATTTTCTACCCAATGCCATATAATCGTCACCCGTGGCACGGGCTTCCAGCCCCGCCGTTAGGCGTCCTGTGGAGTGAACCCCGTTAGAGATTGACGTCTTATTTCTAACGGGGCCACAATCCTGTCCGCCCCTTGGAAGGGCGGGACGAGGTACGAGAAATGACAACGATTAACGAGAATTTTTTGAAATGCCATAGGCAGTATTTGTTTCCGGAAATCAGCAGACGCATTTGCACACATCGGGCCAAAAATCCTGACGCAAAAATAATCAGCTTGGGCATCGGTGATGCTATCCGGCCTTTGGCCCCAGCCATTGTCGAAGCGATGAAAAAGGCCGTTGTCGATATGAGCAGCGAAGCCACCTTCCACGGCTATGGCCCGGAGCAGGGCTATGATTTTCTAATTGACGCAATAATTGAAAACGATTTCAACTCCCGCGGTGTTGATTTAGACAGCAGTGAAATTTTCGTCAGCGACGGTTCCAAGTGCGACACGGGCAACATCCAGGAAATATTTGGTATAGATAACGTCATTGCCGTAACCGACCCGGTATACCCGGTATATGTGGATACTAATGTAATGGCCGGCAGGACCGGCGAGGCTGACAAAAACGGCCAGTATAACAAAATCGTTTATATGCCCTGTACCGCTGAGAATAATTTTATTCCTGAGCTACCAGAGGGTTCTGTTGATATCATTTACCTGTGTTTCCCGAACAATCCTACAGGCGCGGTGGTTACTAAAGAAATCTTAAGCAGATGGGTTAATTTCGCCCGCAACAACAAGGCTGTTATCCTTTTCGATGCTGCTTACGAGGCCTTTATTGCCGACTCTGAGATTCCTCATTCAATTTACGAGGTTGACGGTGCGAAAGAAGTGGCGATTGAATTTCGCAGTTTCTCCAAAACAGCCGGTTTTACCGGCGTCAGATGTGCCTTTACCGTCGTGCCAAAGCAGTTGCAGGCCTACACAAAAGGCGGCAGGGCGGTCGAGGTCAATTCCTTATGGCACAGGCGGCACTGTACCAAATTTAACGGTGCCTCCTACGTCTCACAGGTCGGTGCTGCCGCTGTTTATACAACCGAGGGCAGAAAGCAGTGCCGACAAATTATCGATATTTATATGACCAACGCAGCTCTCATTCGTGAATCGCTCACCAAGCTCGGCTACGAGGTCTATGGCGGGGTTAATGCACCATATATCTGGATGAAGACACCAGGCGGACTAAGCTCCTGGGACTTCTTCGACCACCTCCTGCAAAAGGCAAATGTGGTCGGCACACCCGGCTCCGGCTTTGGCCCTTCCGGTGAAGGTTACTTCCGACTTACAGCTTTTGCCAGGCCGGATGATGTCAAGGAAGCTATGCAGCGTTTTGCCACCGTTTAACATACAAACTAACTAATTGCGAGCGTCGAGTATCGGGCGATGACAATAGCATATATTGGACTGGGCAGCAACTTAGGGGACAGAGAAGACTTTATTCATAAAGCCCTTAAAATGCTGGCCGAAACCAAAGACGTCGAAGTCGCTCATACCAGTGACCTAATCGAAACTGCTCCGCTTGCCGGTGCCAATCAGCCCAGGTACTTGAATGCAGTAGCCAAAATAAAAACCGCTCTAACCGCAGAAGATTTGCACAAAATACTGGTTAGCGTTGAGACCTCACTTGGCAGGGTCAGGGAGGAGAAATGGTCATCGAGGACCATTGATTTGGACCTTCTGCTTTTTGACGGGGAAATCATAAATAGCCCTGACTTAACTGTCCCGCATCCGCAGATGCACTTGCGCTCGTTTGTACTCAAAGGCCTGTGCCAACTCAGTGCTGAATTACCACATCCTGCTATAAAAGAACCGATGAAGGAGCTGGCAGAGCGGCTCAACAACACAGATTTTGTGCTTAATCCTGAATTGCCGCAGCTTGTCAATGTGGCGGGTATTATCGGCGTGGGAAAAACTACGTTAACAAAAAAATTATCAGATTTACTTGGCGGTAAATGCGTGCTCGAACCCTATGATACAAACCCATTTATGCCGGATGTTTATGCAGGTAGAAAAGAGCTGGCGCTGGATTCGCAATTATTCTTTCTGACCGGCAGAATTGAGCAACTAAACCATAACACATTAGCCCGGGGACAGATTGCCGTCAGTGACTACATCTTTGACAAAGAGCTTATCTATGCAAGGCGGCTGCTCAATACGCAACAATTGGCTTTGTATGAGAAAATTTATCCGCTGTTCAGTGCAGAAGTCACTCCACCGGTCTTGGTAATATATTTGACTGATTCTGTGCAAAATTGCTTGGAGCGTATCCACAGACGCAACCGCCCCTATGAGCAGCAGATTAAGCTGCAATTTCTGGAGGTTCTCAATTCCGATTATGAGCAGCTTTTCAGCAGATGGAAAACCTGCCCTGTTATTCGTCTATCAGCATCTAAATTCGACTATATGAAAGAGGGCAACATTGACCATTTAACAAATCAAATAAGAAGTTATACTGCAGTATAATGGAAGTCGCAAAAACAATAGAGTCGGTTAGAAGACTGGTAAAAGCTGCCCGCAGTAAAGGCAAAAAAATAGGCTTTGTGCCCACAATGGGGGCATTGCATATCGGCCATATTTCGCTAATCGAAGCAGCGGTGAAAAAATGTGACTTTGTAGTAGTCAGCATCTTTGTCAATCCTACACAGTTCGGCCCAAGCGAAGATTTTGAAAAATATCCACGACCTTTCGAGGCCGACCTGGAAATTTGTAGAAAGGCAGACGTCGATGTTGTGTTTACTCCAACAGCAGAGCAGATGTACCCGAAGGAAAATCTTACCTGGGTAAATGTCGAAAAATTGACCGAACAGCTTTGTGGCCAATCCCGGCCGGGACACTTTCGTGGGGTAACCACTGTTTGTGCCAAGTTATTCAATATCGTTATGCCGGATGTTGCATTTTTTGGCCAAAAGGATGCCCAGCAGGCAATCGTTATTAAGCGAATGGTTGCTGATTTGAATATACCACTGGAAGTTATTGTCTGTCCTACAGTTCGCCAGAGTGATGGACTGGCGGTCAGCAGCAGAAATCAATACCTGACCGAACAAGAGAAAAAAGATGCAACCTATGTTTATAAATCGCTTGAAGAATGTCGAAAATTGATTGACTCAGGCACCACAGATAGCGAAATAATCGTTGCCAAAATGCGCAAGATACTAAACCAGGCTCCATCAATAAAGATAGAATACGTAAGTATCGTTGATGCCGAAATGATGCAACCAGTTGGCGACATCACCGGCAGGGTTCTTGTCGCAGTTGCTGTTAGAATCGGCTCGTCTCGGTTAATTGACAACATTTTGGTGGACGTGGGCAAGCAATGATATATAATGTCAGTTAAGCAATAGTTGTTAATAAATATCAAAAATCACAAACTATGTTTGTAAAGATACTAAAAAGCAAGTTGCATCGTGCAACCGTTACCGAGACGAAGTTGCATTATCCGGGCAGTATCGCAATAGACTCGGCGCTGATGGAAGCAGCCAACATTCTGCCTTATGAGTCTGTTTTGGTAGCCGATTTAGACAATGGCAGCAGGTTGGAAACCTATGCTGTTCCTGCGGAAGCCAATTCCGGCCAGGTTGTGATACTCGGTGCAGCAGCTCGGCTGGTCAAGCCAAAAGATATAATCATCATTTTCAGCTTCGGTTTCTATACGCCCGAAGAGGCCGGGAAAGTTAAACCAAAGGTAATCATCCTTGACGAAAATAATAAAATCAAACGCACTGGATAAGAGCTTCCGACCTATGACTTCTACGAGATACGAAACAGATGCATCCTGAACTTTTTGAGATACCTTTCATCCATTTGACCGTGAAGAGTTACGGCCTGATGATGGTTATCGCATTTCTCGCAGCCGTTTTCGTGATAAGACGTCTTAGTCGCAATATCACACCCAATCCACAGCTCATTACTAATGCAGCCCTTTATTCACTTATCGCAGGAGTGGTGGGCGCACGTCTTTTTTATGTAATCCATCATTTTAACCAGTTTCAGGGACGCCCGCTCTCTGTTTTTGCTATTTGGCAGGGCGGCCTCGAACTTCTGGGCGGTGTACTTTTAGCCATCACGGTTATCATTTTTTATTTGCGGTACCATAAGCTTCCCGTTCGGCGTTACCTTGATATCCTGGCTATTGGCCTGATGTTGGCACTTATGTTTGGCAGAATCGGTTGTTTCCTAAACGGCTGCTGCTTCGGCAAGCCGACAAACCTGCCCTGGGCCGTCCGGTTCCCGTATGGCTCATACGCCTATTACAGCCAGATATATCCGAACCTGGAAAGAAACCGCCCCCAGCCGCAGTTAGAATTGCCTGAGGAATTTTTCAGCTACTATTATAAAGATGACAAAAGGTCCTATGGCCTAAAACCTTATGAAGATTTAACCCGAGAGCAAAAATACATGGTTGATAAAGGCCTATATCGCTGTTTGTCCGTCCACCCCACCCAGTTGTACTCATCAGTTAATGGTGCTGTTTTGTGCCTTATGCTCTACCTTTTTTGGCGAAGAGCCCAAAAAACCGGCAATAGGCTGCTTAGCAAACCCGGCCAAATCTTTAGCTTAATGTTTATACTCTATGGCATTACACGATTCTTTATAGAGTTCCTGCGGGATGACAACCCCTTTGAGTATGCCTGGTGGGCGGTTTACAGAGGCGGAACAGTCTCTCAAAACCTGGGGATTTACATGGCAATTTTCGGCCTGCTTCTGATGCTAATATTTCAAAGAATGAAAACACAACGGTCGAAATAACGTATAGACATAAAAGCGTAAAAATAGAAAATACGATATACGCAATACACATAACGCACTACGGGTAAAATATGGGCCTTTACGATAGAGATTACACTCAGGCGAACTTCCGGTCTCAATTCCACAATGCTCCACAGATGCGAATGGTCTTTCCTCGGATTACGCCGATGGTCAAGCGACTGTTGATTATTAATGTGGCGGTGTATTTTCTGCAGATTTTGGGGGCGGAGAAGACGCTGGTGGAGTGGTTTTCGCTTTATCCGGTTTCTTTATCGGCAGCGCTGCAGTTGTGGCGACTTATAACATACCAGTTTTTACATGGCAGTATGCTCCACATACTTTTCAATATGCTTGGCTTGTTTTTCTTAGGCCCAACGCTTGAACGGCACTGGGGCAGCAAAAGATTCTTAATTTTTTACCTTTCTTGTGGTGCGGCAGGGGGGCTGTTCTATCTTCTGCTCGTTGTCATTGGTTTCCTGCCGGCTTTGCCTATGGTAGGAGCATCAGGTGCAATACTCGGTATGTTGGCTGCCTGTGCAATCCTTTTTCCACACTTTGTTGTCTTTATTTTTCTTTTTCCTGTGCCGATAAGAGTAGCGGCAATTGCTTTCACAGCCGTTTACCTTATTACTTTAATAACAAGGGGTGCAAATGCAGGTGGCGATGCGGCACATCTGGCGGGGATGGCGGCAGGCGCAATTTATGTGTTCTCACAAGGCTGGCGAGGAAGATTCAGATTAAAAATTCAATCCAGCCGCCGGCAGGAGAAAATAGCTGCAGAACGCAATCTACAGGTGGAACTCGACCGTATCCTGCAAAAGGTCCACACCTCCGGCATCCATAATCTGACGCCAAAAGAGAAAAAGCTCCTTCGGCGAGCTACTGAACTTGAACAGAGGCGGAGCAAACTATAAAAAAGGCCTTGCGGGAAACCCGCAAGGCCTCCTATTCCACCGATAACCGGTTACCAATTACCACCTGAATTCATCAGTTTTGCTGACCAATTCTTCAAGCCTTGTCTTTACGCTCTCGTTTTTGAACTTAGCGTCCTTCCATTTTTCCACCTTAGCTTCTCTTTGCTTGACTTCTTTTTTTAGCTCCTCGAGCTTTTCGAGCAGTTGTTCGTACTCTATTTGTTTTCGCTTCACAATCAAATCAAACCTGTTGCTGATTACCCCTTTCAACTCCTCGACCAACTTCTCTCTCTCGTCGTCGCTCGCATTCTTGATTTCTTCAAGCAGTTTGTCTCGCTGTTGTTTTAGTACCAAATCTTCCTTAAGCACTTCAGCTAATTGGAGGTTTTCTCTTGCCGCCTCTTCGATTTTCCCATACTTCTTTAAGCTGAGTCCAAGTTGTTTCCAATAAAGGCCTGTGTCTTTCTCACTCAGTTCAGCCAATTTTTCTGCTTCCTCTGCGTAATTTTCCTTTAACCAGTCGAGGTATCTGCCATGTCTCCAATGCATACCCATACCAGGCGGCATATCACCGGGGCCAAACGGCCCACTATGCTTTTTCATGTGCCGCTCTGAGCGCTCTTGCCGATGCTCTCTGGTTCTTCTACCAAACTGCTGCCGCATAGCTTCTCCAAGCTCAGCTTTGAACTTCTCAAGGTCTTTTTCTCGCAATTGTTTTAATTCTTCTGCTTTTTCAGGGTCGGTCTCCGCCAGTTGATTCATCATACGTTCGATTTTTTCTTTTGTTAGTTCGAACCGTCCCTGCTCCAATTTTGGTTCGGCCTCAAGCCAAATGTTTTCTTCCTCTTTTTCCTCAGCCCTGCAGGGCAGTGCAGTGGTGAACAGTATTGCTGCTGCCATTGCCAATACTAAAATTGTTCCATAGCTCGTTTTCATTTTTTTACCCTTTCCAAAAATCGCTATTAATTTCTATTAGTTCCATTTCCAGTTCTGTTACAGCTTCGTAGCCATTGCCGCCATTTTCTCCCAATTGCATAGCGAGCAGGTCGCTTTCAATTTGTTCGACTTCAGCGATTAAGGTCGCCGAATCCGCGCTATCGTCAGCTAAACGCTCGCTCTCCCAAACTGCTTTTGGTATCGTTGAGACAACGGCAAGTCTTTCAGGCTCACCCTTGTCTTTTTCAAACAATTTTACGCTTATAGCTGCAATGAGAATAAACGCCGCAGCAACAGCCATCGTCTTATAGGCTATTCTTCTAAAAGCATTTTCCTTTTTGTGCTGCAGACTTGCAGCAATTTCAGCCTTTATATTGGCTATAAGCTCGTCATCAGGCGCAGGCGCAGGCTGGTCGCGAAGAATTCGCTCACCTTTCTGGATATCCTCAACAGCTTGCTCAGCCTGTTCGCCTCCGATGAATTTCTCGAACAGCTCCTCCAGATTTTCCTCATTTCGAACATTCATATATTCTTTCCTGATAACCTGATTTCCTGCATTACTCCATCAGCTTTTGCAGTTTCTTTAGTCCTCGATGCAGCTTCGACAATGTGGTTCCTATTGGTTCAGACCGCATCACTGCTATTTCCTTAAAGCTGGCCTGCGAATAAAAACGCAACATAATCAATTCTCTCGTATCTGTATCGAGCCTGCTGAGTTGTGTCTGCAATTTGTCAATTCTCTCGCTGCCGGACTGTTTGGTCTCTGTTACTTCTGATTCATACTGCTTTCTTATGACCTCGAATAATTTTTTCTGCCGCTGCTTGTTCCTCAAATAATCGTGGAAGATATTAGATGCTATTTTGAACAGCCAGCTTTCAAAAGAGCCTCCCTTAAAAGAGCTGATCTTCCCCACCAGCTTGACAAGTAGCTCACTAAGCAAATCATCACTTGTTTCTCTATTGCCCGTTAATCGGTAAAAATAACCATAAAACCGGCTTGCGTACATATCGACTACTTGTGAGAAGCTCTCTGAATCGCCGGACTTACAGCCGGTTATTATCCGGGCTAAATCGTCATTTTTGGCCATATTCAAGCGCTCTTACGCAAATAAAGACGGCATCTGGAACTGATTTATTGCACAAATTCAAAAAACTGTTACTCTATGCCTCTATGTTTATGGCTGGTATTATAACAAAGCTTTTTTTGAAAAATACCTGGCCTGCCAAAGCTAAACGGACGGTCACCAGCGTTTTACCGGTTGACAAGAACCGCAAAGGCGAGTGCAGGCGCTGCGGAGCTTGCTGTAAACTGCCGAATCCGTGTCCGTTTTTGAGCATCGATGAAGAAGGCCTGTGTACGTGCAAAATCTACTGGTTACGTCCTCTGAGCTGCCGCAAATATCCTCGCAACAAATCGGAGTTACTCACAGCCGATACCTGCGGCTATAGTTTCGATGAAACAAAGGATTAAAATTTCTGTTTCCAAAATCATTTAATTGAAGGCTCTTCAGTGCTCGTTTTCTTCTTCTTCCTCTTCCTTTTCTTCGTCGAGCCTCCAGCGTTCAGATTCGTCTATATCCTCAATTTCGCGTTTCATATACTTGAAAATCTTATCCTGCAACGGCGCTAATTTCTCATACCACTTGAGCATTCCCTGGTAGCTGGCTACCAGCATATCAAGGCGGATTAGCTGCCACTTGGCTATACACTCCGGCTCCTTGATATTAGTAAACGGGTCGCATTTGAAGGTTCTTTTGCCGTCGGGGCCAATCTCGCAAAATTCACAATCTTTACATTGAATCATTTTCGCACCACAATCTGAATCGACAAAAATCTAAAGCAAAAAATTTACACTTTTTATCTCCTTTACTTCCACATTATAATACCATATATTCTAAAGGGTTAAAAGTATTTTGGAACAAAGATTTTTGGTTGTTTTGTGGAGAAATAAATGGCAAAACCAAGGCGCAGACGCAAAGTGGGCAGTAAAAAAAGACGCGCCCGCCGGAAAGTAAGACATAAAATAAGCTAACTATCCGTTGTGCATCGTGCGTATCGAGCATTGCGTAAAATATACGCGATATGATATACGTAATACGTAATATGATAAATGAAACACTTTAATATAACCTTCAGGCCTGATGGCAGGCAAATTTCCATTCACGAAGGTGCAACGCTTCTCGAAGCCGCAGGCCAGGCCGGCATAATCCTAAACACCGTTTGTGGCGGTCAGGGCACCTGCAAAAAATGCGTCGTTAACCTTGAACCTGGCTCTAAAGCCGTGCTTGCCTGCCAGTATCATATCGAAAGCGACCTTACAGTAATAATTCCGCGCAGCTCCAGGTTCTTCGAGCAGAAAATCCTCTCTCACGGCATCGATACAAAAACCGAAGTCCAGCCCGACGTATGCGAAAAATACAAAGAAACAGCTTCCACCGGCAAAATCTTTGGCGTGGCAGTTGATATCGGCACAACTACCGTTGTCGCAAAATTGATTGATATGACAAATGGACAATGCCTGGTAACCCAGGCTGGCTTAAACCCGCAAACCCGATATGGCGATGATGTTATTAGCAGAATTAACTACGCTCAAACCAACGATAATCTGGCAGAACTACACAGAACAATAACCGACTGTATAAATGAATTGACCGCAAAGCTTTGCAGCCAGGCATCCATAGACACAAAGCAAATATATGAAATGTGTGTTGTCGGCAACACGACTATGAATCACATTTTCCTGAAATTGCCTGTAGCCCAGCTTGGCCAGGCCCCGTATAAGGCCTTTTCCCTCGATGCAAAAGACCTGACTCCTGATGAATTAGGATTACAGATTAACGCCGCCGGTAATATCCACACCGCCGGTAACATAGCCGGCTTTGTAGGCTCGGATACCACTGCTGTTACGTTAGCGGTGGACATAAACTCAGCTGAGGATTTGACGCTCGTGGTTGACATCGGCACAAATGGAGAGCTTGTCCTCGGCACTTCCGGCAAGCTCTATGCAGCAAGCTGTGCTGCCGGCCCGGCTTTCGAAGGCGCACGAATAAGCTGCGGCGGCAGGGCAGCCGAAGGCGCAATAGAAGCTGTTGTTGTAAACGGCGACGACATAGATTTCGACGTAATAGGGAATTGCCCACCTCACTCTATATGTGGCAGCGGCCTCATCGACGCCGTTGCAGTATTGTTGGATTTAGGGTTAGTTGACACAACCGGACGATTTGTCAACCCCGACAAACTTCCGTCGACTATTTTTTCGCGAATCACCGAATACAAAGGCCAACCAGCCTTTCGCCTTGCTGACAAAGTAATTCTGACTCAACAGGATATTCGTGAGGTTCAGCTTGCAAAGGCCGCTGTCCGAGCCGGCATAAGACTATTGCAGAAAAAAATCGGCCTTGAAGATGACGATATAAAGCAGGTTCTTTTAGCAGGTGCCTTTGGCAATTATATCCGAAGAGAAAGTGCCCTCAGAATTGGCCTGCTACCCACAGTTCCTGTGGAGAGAATTCATTTCATTGGCAACGCGGCGTGCAGCGGTGCACAGATGATGCTGCTTAGCCGGCACTGCCGAGATAAGGCTAAGGAACTTGCCCGCAAAATTGAATACATTGAGATTGCTCACCAGCCGGATTTCCAAACAGTGTTTGCAGACTCTATGCTTTTCGAGCGATAACATCTTACGCCCTTATGAGGGTTCCCGCCAAGCGGGGTCCCACTTTCGCTCTTAAATGTCCTGATATTCTGCTCTTATTTTGGACGCCCTACTGTCTGAGCTAAAACCACCTGTTCAGGCCTTACTTTAATGACCTTACTGAATTCCTTTTCGTCTATCATCCCCCTGATTGTCGCCCCCAATCCTTCTGACGCACAATACAGATGAACATTCTGCGCAATACACCCCGCTTCAATGTCTATCCAGCGGTCTCGCTTTTGCTCGGGTACCGGCCTGGACATATTCTGCCAGTTCTTTAAGTTAAGAACATAAACCAGATTTACCGGTGCGATGTAAACAAAATCCTGCATACCGGCCTGTCTTCGAAAATCACCTTTGGTAACAGGTGTAAGCTTGTGCTCCGCTACATCGTATAAATAGACGCCTTCTGGCAGCACCACGTAAATATCAACGGCGTACTTAGCCATTGCTGCAGGTGAAGTGCGTTTACCGTTCGGCCTGTTTATACCATCTGCCGCCCAAAGCAGCTCTGACAACTGTTGCAGCGTGAGCTTCTTGTCTGAGATATTCCGTTCCGTTCTTCTTTTCTTCAGCGCCGTCATTAAAGGAATTCCCTTATTCAAATCAGGCGTCCTAAGTTTGATTACCCCGCCTGTCTGGACGGCCGCCTGTAGCTCATCGGCGGAACCGGACGCTGCATTGTCCTCGGAAAAACTGGTTTTTGCCGATGCCAGCACGGCCAAAGCCGGCACGCCTTTTAAAAATGTTCTGCGGTTCATTTTGTCCTCCAATCCTTATTTTAAAATTCGTTCAGCCTCCTTGCTCACAACGAGACGAGGGCATTTTCACTCCATGGCCGTTTACTATCTCACTATGGCGCGGCTTGGTAGCCGATGCCGTCATACCACGTGCGGCAATTATGTGTTCTGTGTTTGGCATCGTCATCGATAAAGACGGTAATCGTCGTTCCTGTCACCGTCCCGATGTATCCGACGCCGTCGCAACCATAGATAGTAAAAGACAACCGGAAATAATTACTCCTTTACACATAATTTCTTCCTCCTTCAAAATAAGTTTAAGAAAACTTCTCTTTTAGCGGGGGTAAGCTCACAGGAAAACAGAGCAAGCTTATCCGCCGCTTCTCTGTTGTAACACGTTACAAATCTTCCACGATTTAGACCCGTTTGTCAACCAAATTTCGCCTTCCCTTTATGGATACCTCTTCAAACAAACTCTATTTACCGGTTCTCGTAGCGAAGCGAAGCGAAGACCCCACCGGATCGCAGCGCAAAAAAAACGACTGACAACCTTCCCGATTATCAGTCGTCCACTCCTCCCTTATCCGCCTATAGTAAAACCCTTGTCGGCTGTAACGTTATCTTGCCAAAACCACTGTTTTGAGACTATCCAAACTCAATAGCGATGCCGATATTAGCATTTTTGAATATATCTTTACGCTCAACCCTAACCACCTTGCCGTTTTTAATACGAGCGAATTGGCCTTTTTTCTTTGCTAACGCTTCTGTACGTGGAAAATTGATCTCCACAAAATGGCCGGAACGGATAGGCGTCGTCATAGGTAACCTTATGAAAACGCCGGTTTTGCTAATGTTGGAACTTCGGCCGTTGAAAAATCTGTTAGCTTCAGGCAGCCAAACACTTACGGGCCAAGACAGGTTAGTTCGAGTATCCTTACGCTGCTCGATTAAGGTCTCCATAACTTAAATCTCCATTAAACAATCGTTCCTTCAATTCTCAAAGTATCGGCAATGTTAATTTAGATAGATTAGTATATTTGGGGTAAATAGCAACATTTATTAAAAAAATCTTTGTTTTTTCACATATTATTTTGTTTTTTGATTTTTTATCGGGCGTTCTCTTGTTTTATGTTAAATCATCAATTAAAATCGCTGGAGGCAGGCAATTAGTCGCCGGTCGCTGGCAGAAAAAGCAATTGGGGATATGAAAGAAGGATTGTCGGGAAAACGGATTGGCCGAATAAAGGCAGAGGTAGAGCAGATGGCGATAGAGCATCTTAATGCGAAAGATGCGGATACGGCTATGAGCCGTTTTACAGAAGACGTAACGGCTATGAGTAATGATAAGCTGTTCGGCAGTTTCGAGGAGCTTGCCGAGGATGTAAGGGCCTACTACAATATTTTAAAAGAAGTTAATCTCGCGGTTTGGGACGAAGCGCACATCGACGTCATAGATAAAGATACAGCTTTTTTTACCGCCAAATTTCGCTACAGCTTTACTAACACCGATAACGAAAGGACAGATTTGCAGGGCAGGTGGACAGCTATTTTCGTCCACAGGAATGAAGGCTGGAAAATACGAGTGCGTCACGAATCGTTCACTACCTCAGGGAGATAATTTTTGAGCTGTCTAACTCTGTTTGGATTGCCACGCATCGCTTCGCGATGCTCGCAATGACAGTTTTACTCGAAATTTACCTGTGGTGATTTTTCGCTTTTGCGGAGAGTTATTTTCTTCTCCACACCGTTCGAGCTGATTAGATAATCGCCGTAGAACGCTTTTGTTTTAAGTATGCCCTTTTCATCAGCTTTACCTGAAGTTTGCGTCCACCACTTGTTAAAGAGGAGGTCGCGGTAAGCCTGGCCGGCGGGGGTGATAGACCAGTCTTTTTTCCAGAGGGCGGCATTCGGCCTCCACATAGCACCAGCCCAGAAGCCCCACAATACAATGGCTTCGACGCTGGGGTGGGCGAAGCAAATCGTGAAGAATTTTCGGAGCTCGTTGACCTTTGTTTTATCATCGTCATAATCGAAATCGCATTCGGTGATTTTAATTGGGAGATTGAATGAGGCGAACTGGTCGAGGGTTCTCTGCATATCGTCAGCTGGGGTAATCCACTTATTGAAATAGCCGAAGTGTCCCTGTATGCCGATTCCATCGATGGGGACACCATTTTCGAGAAGATGTTTGATTTGTTTGAAATAAACGAGGGCGTTATAACCGCCGTCGACGAGTATGCCGTAATCATTTGCATAGAGAATGATATTTGGGTTGCCGTATTTTGCCATATAGGCCATTTCGTTGATGATTCCGTAACCGAGGCGGCGGCGGAAGAACTCGCCGTGGACCATTTCGTTGTTGAGGTCGAACTCATCGATTCGGCCTTTGAAATGTTTTGTAACGCTGATGGCACGGCGGTTGATTGCTGCGCGGAGCCGGTCGTTATCCAGCTCTCTGAGCCAGGGCATAATGTGCTCGTCCATTTCCCAGAAAATGCAGTGTCCCCGCATCGGTATGTTAAGGTCACGGCAGATTTCCCATAATCTGTCGGCGGCGGTATAATCGACAGCATTAGCCTTTTTTTCGCATTCATACCATTTGAGGGCGTTTTCGTGGACGGCGTAGTTGAAGTTTTCGGAGAGGGTGTTGAGAAACATTTTTCTATCTTTGCCGGTAAGGGCGTCTTCATCCGTTTCAGCAAGGCGATTTGTAATTGCGGTGCCGAATTGGAATTCGTGACGAGTCTGTTGAACCTTAACGTCGGAACCGGGTGTGGTCTTTACTATGATATCGCCCATGCGGATTTCCGTTATACGGGCGTTTATGGCAGAGGGAGTGATTTTTGCTGAAACATCGTCCGGAGCGGAAGCGGCAGGGGCTGGGTCCGAACGGGTTTTTTTAAATTTTGCCTTCATAATCTATGCTCTAATTGTATTTGAAAATAATTGCTGTTTGTCGAACGGCTGATTATCTTTACTTATGTGCCGAAAAAAGTCAAGCTATATCAAGGAACCTTCGAGAGCGGTGCCGGCGCCCCAGTGAGATAGTAAACGGTACATCTCACGGGGGAAAGAACCGGGCTCCAGATAACAATGTTGCGGGGTCTTCGCTGCGTTACGAGGAGCTAAACGGAAAGCTTTTTGTGGGTGGCGCTCTCATCAACGGCTTCTACTGCAGCGATGGCGTTCCAGCACCGAAAGCACGCAACGAAAGTCGTGACCGCAATGATTACACCAAGGACATAAAACAGCCAAGGCTCCGGCGGTTTTTCACACCTGCCTTGAATGGCATAAGTAAATAAAAACACCAAACCCTGCCCGATAGCCAAATTCAGAGAGAGAAAGAACTGCCCCAATGTCCTGAGAGCGCCTTCGGTCAACTGGTCTTTGGCAAGGGCCGAGAATCTTCCTACGAACAGCAAATAAAATGATGGCCAGAAGTTTTTCATAATACGCGATACTGCAGTTAGGAACGCCTCGACTGTTATACCAAATGCCTGCTGGATAAGCGATATGGCAAAGAGGACACTTAGGGTAAGAACCAAAGAGCCGTCAATTTTCTCGAAGTTTATTTCCGCATAGCCGGTATAGAAGATTACCAGCCGCCAAGTCCCATACGTGACCATACCAGGCAGCACAACAGTAAGGTTTACCCAAAGATTCTTTGGTATAAGGTCAGAAGGCTGCATTTTTGCTCTCCTAACATTTTAGTCTCCTTGCCGATGGTTAGCTAAAAAGCACGGTAAGGAGACCAAAAATGATTAGATTTATAGTTCCTTCGGTCAGCAATGAGCTAAAACTTGAGCGATGCTGCAAAATCCTAAAAATTCGCCCACAATCCTTGGGATAGTTATCCTTTTTTCTTTCAGTAATAGACAATTTTTGTGGTTTATGTTAGGATTTTGGCAGTTAATATAGATTCCTGCTCCTTCGACGTTGCTCAGGACAGGTTGTGCAGGAATGAACAATGAACAAATTGGAACAATTACGCAATATCGGAATTATAGCTCATATCGATGCCGGCAAAACGACGGTAACCGAGCGCATACTCTATTATACAGGCAAAACCTACAAAATGGGGGAAGTCCACAACGGCACCGCAGTTATGGACTTTATGGAAGAGGAGCAGGAAAGGGGCATTACTATTACTTCAGCTGCAACGAAATGTCCCTGGAAGGATTTTGAAATTAACCTTATTGATACACCAGGCCACATTGATTTTACTGCTGAGGTCGAACGGTCTCTGCGTGTTCTCGATGGCGCTGTAGCCGTATTTGACGGCAGCGAAGGGGTACAGGCTCAAAGTGAGACTGTCTGGAGACAGGGACAAAAATATGACCTGCCTTGTCTTTGCTTCGTGAATAAGATGGACAAAATCGGTGCCGACTTCGAGATGACTGTCGAAAGCATTCGCGACAAACTCGTAGCTTCTCCTCTGTGTTTGCAGATTCCTATCGGAGCAGAAAATTCTTTTAAAGGAATAATAGACCTTATAAAGATGCGGGCGGTTTTCTACAAAGCCGAAGAATTGGGAGCGACCTTTGAAGAAACTGAAGTTCCCGCCGAATTGCGACAAACTGCGGAGCGGCAAAGAAAACAGATGATTGAGCTTGCAGCTGAATACGATGAAGAGCTGATGGATGCCTATGTCCACGATAGGCCAATCGATGTTGAGATGATTAATAAAGCGATAAGATACGCAACTTTAGCCAACAAGCTTCATCCGGTATTTGTCGGTTCAGCCCTGAAATACATTGGTGTGCAAAGGCTGCTTGAGGGTGTTGTGGCGTATTTGCCTTCTCCGTTGGATAAGCCTGATATAGTTGGACATAAACCAGCTGATAAAGGTAAAAAAATATCGGTTAAATGCGACCGAAATGCCAGCTTGGTTGCTCTTGCATTCAAGATTACCAGCGATATGCACGGCGATTTGCACTTTCTGAGAATTTATCAAGGGACATTAAAGTCCGGCACGAGAGTTTTAGATGTAAATCGCAACAAACGAGAAAATATTACCAGGATATTCGAAATGCACGCTGACGAGCGGAAAATTCTGGACTCAGCCGGTGCCGGTAATATTGTCGCGGTTGTAGGGTTAAAAGGAACGCTTACAGGCGATACGATTTGCGACCCCAAAAATCCCATCTGTTTACCAAGTATTACATTCCCGGAAACGGTTATTAGTATGTCGATAGAACCCAGAACCGGCACGGAGGCGGTAAAATTGGCGGATGCCTTGGCGGATTTGAAGCGTGAAGACCCAACTTTTGAGTGTAAGGTAGATGGCGAAACAGGTCAGACAATCATCAGCGGAATGGGTGAGCTGCATTTGGAAATACTCCAGCACAAACTCGTAAGAGAGAAAGGAGTTAATGTCAGGGTTGGCAAGCCAAGGGTTGCCTATAAGGAAGCTGTTACCAGGTTATCTCAAGCAGAAGGTAAATTTGTGCGTCAAACAGGCGGTCGTGGCCAATATGGACATGTGGTTTTGGTGGTTGAGCCGTTGTTGACAGAGGACGGCCATTGGAGCCGCGATGTTGAATTTGAGAGCAGAGTGGTTTCCAACGCAGTGCCGAGAGAGTACATTCCCGCAGTGGAAAGGGGGGTAAAGGATGCTATGGGCAGCGGTGTGTTGGCTGGTTTCCCCATTGTGGGAGTTAAAGTTACACTGGTTGACGGCTCATTCCATTCGGTGGATTCTTCGGATTTAGCTTTTGAACAAGCTGCCAGAATTGCAGTGGAAAAGGCGTGCAAAGAGGCAGGACCGGTTTTGCTTGAGCCGGTAATGTGGCTGCAGGTAGTGGTGCCGGAGGCCAATTTTGGGGCTGTACAGGGCAATTTGCTCGGAAAAAGGGGCTTAATTACAGATTGTCGGGTGCATGGGAATATGCGGGTGATTGATGCCAAGGTGCCTTTGGCTGAGATGTTTGGCTATTCCAGCGAAATTAGAAGTGCTACGGCTGGCCGAGGAACCTTCACTATGGAGCCGTTAAGCTACGAAAAGGTACCAGAGCAGATTGTCAGGCAAGTTATTTTGTGAAAAATACCCTTATATTTTTGTATTTTAGGCAGGATTTTTTTCGATATTTTATTTGATAAAGACAGAATTATGTGATAGTTTAGCGCTTTTTCAGCCGTAGCGAGCATAGCCAGGGATGGTTTTTGCGTTTACGAGTCGGGCTGTTACATATCTGTAATGTAGTGGTCAGGGATGGTTTGTTAATTACTTTGTTAGACTTAAGGGGTGTACCAAAGCTGATAAATGGCTTTGGCAGGGCCGTAATTGGTCCGAACCCGAATTCTTTAAGGAAGGCGAATTTATTGGCGGGATGTCGTGTTTTTAGTTGTCGGCAGACAGTTAAAGACGGTCAATAAGAAATGCCTTTCCTGCCAAAATCAAACAGGATGTATTTGGCAAAGAACAGAGAGACTATATGCTGATGGTTCCCGCTTTGCCTGTCTCGGCTTGGCCGAGCCAAGACAGGCGGGGCCCCGGAATAATTGCTTTGCGTTTTGTTTATAAGTATGTATAATTCAGGGTTTTACGAGTTTTCGGATTAGGAATTTAAGGTAAGGAGACGGTTTATCGGAAATGGGAAAGAAAACTGTGGCCACTGAAACTGAAAAGATAAGAATTAAAATGGAAGCCTATGACCACGGGGCCCTTGATGCGTCTGCTAAGGAGATAGTAGAGCACGCCAGAAGGACCAATGCCCGTGTCAGTGGGCCGGTACCGTTGCCCACGCGGATTGAAAGATACACCGTTTTGAGAAGTCCACATATTGATAAAAAGTCGCGTGAGCAGTTTGAATTGAGGACTCACAAACGCCTGATAGATATTCACGATGCCAACGCACGAACGGTTGAGGTGTTGAACCGTTTGGTGGTGCCAGCCGGTGTCTTTGTGAAGATTAAAGCCTGAGATACGAGGTACAGATAATGGCAATGTTGCTGGGCAGGAAAGTAGGGATGACTCAGATGTATGACGAGGCGGACAAACTGCTGCCCGTTACAGTCATACAAGCCGGTCCCTGCACTGTTATGCAGGTCAAAACGGTGGATACAGACGGCTACAACGCTGTTCAGTTGGGATATAACGATGTAAAACCGTCGCGCAGAAAGAATCCGCAAATTGGACATGCTCAGAAAGCCAATTCAGTGCCAAAGAAATTCGTCAAAGAGATGCGTCTGCCGAACGATACCGAACCGGACTATAAGGCCGGAGACTCTCTTACGGTCTCGGTCTTTGTGGAAGACAAATATGTTGATGTTGTGAGTACGAGCAAAGGCAAAGGTTTTGCCGGAGTGATGAAACGACACGGTTTTCGCGGCTTCCCCGCCTCGCATGGTACGGAACGAAAACATAGAGCGCCGGGTTCAATCGGGAGTTTCGCCAGCGATGCCGGCCATGGCGCAGGCCTCAAAAAAGGCAAGAAAATGGCGGGACATATGGGTAATCGAAGAGTGACAACAAAAAACCATAGCTTAGTGGCGATAGATGAAGAGAAAAATTTATTAGTGGTCAAAGGTTCTGTACCAGGTCCTCCGGGCGGCTATTGCCTCGTACGTAGCGCTAAAAAGGCCTGATACATTGGAGTATGGAATTCAGAAATGATTGATTTGTCTGTTTACAACAGGGATGGTCAGGAGGTTGATGTCTTAAAAGTCGACGAGTTGCTTCTTGGTAGCTCGGTCAGATATCCGTTGCTTAAGCAGGCAATCGTTATGTACCACGCCAACAAACGTGTGGGAACAGCGGCAACCAAAGGCAGAAGTATGGTGGCTGGCTCAGGTGTAAAGCTCTTCAGGCAGAAAGGTACGGGAAGGGCACGCGTTGGTAACATCAGAACCGGCAAACGTGTCGGAGGCGGTGTTACCTTTGCCAAGGTCGTCAGAGATTTCAGCAAACGTATGCCTAAGAAGCAGAGAAGGTTAGCCAGAAACTCGGCAATTTTGGCAAAGCTTTTGAGAAACGATATTGTGGTGGTTGATGAGCTGAAATTTGATAAGCCCAAAACCCGAGATTTCGCAAGCGTCTTAAGGAATTTAAAGATTGAACGAAGCTGCCTTGTGACAATTAATGACTATGACGAAAATCTGTACAAATCAGCCAGAAACGTCCCCATGGTGATTATTATGCCTGTGGCTGAATTGAACGCCGGAGATATCTGCAGCCGCCACAAAATGCTGATAACTTGTGAGGCATTTTTATCCCTCTTAAAGACAGACAAGGCAGGTGAGAATTAACGGCAAATGCTTGATGACTATAATGTAATAATTCGGCCTTTGATTACGGAGCAGGGAATGCACTTTGCGAATGTAAAAGGTGCGTACTCCTTTGAGGTAAATAAAAGGGCCAATAAAACCCAGATAAGAAACGCTGTTGAAAAAATATACGGTGTTAAAGTAAGTAAGGTTAGAACGGCTAATCGCAGAGGCAAATACCGCCGCAGGGGTAGAAGCTTCGGTATGACGGCAAGTTGGAAGAAAGCCGTTGTGTTTCTGGAGCCGGACTATCACATAGATTTGTTCTAAAAGCAACAAGCGAGCGATAATGGGTATTCGAGTTTATAAACCAACAAGTGCTGGACGTCGAAATAGCTCGGTAAATGATTATACCGAGCTAACGACACCTAAGCCTGAGAAGTCGCTTTGCAGGCGGATTAAAAGATGCGGTGGCAGAAATCATCGTGGTGTTACTACCGCACGGTTTAGAGGCGGCGGCGCAAGAAAAATTTACCGCCTCATCGATTTTAAGCGTGATAAGGATGGTGTTCCTGCAAAAGTGGCAACGATTGAATACGACCCTAATAGGAATTGTTTCATATCACTGCTGCACTACGCCGACGGTGAAAAAAGATATATATTGGCACCGCTGGGTATGAAGCTGGGCGACCGGGTGGAAAGTGGCCCTGCTTGTGAGCCTAAGATTGGTAATGCGATGCCGCTGGCGGCAATTCCCAGCGGTCTTGAGATTCATAATATTGAAATGACCGCAGGCCGGGGCGGAAAGTTAGTCAGAGGGGCCGGCAATGCTGCAAAAATTGTGGCAAAAGAAGGTAATTGGGTCACCATCGTGTTGCCAAGTGGTGAAATGCGGATGGTTCGCAAAGAATGCCGGGCTACAATTGGCCGGATGAGTAACCCCGACTACCAGAACGTCAAGCTTGGCAAAGCCGGACGGAAGCGACATATGGGGCGTAGGCCTCATGTCAGAGGTGTGGCGATGAACCCTGTTGCTCACCCGATGGGTGGCGGTGAAGGTAGAGGAAGCGGTGGGCGAGACCCCTGTTCGCCAACAGGTGTGCTGGCAAAAGGTGGGAAAACGAGAAATCCACGAAATCCAAGTAATAAAAGGATTATTCGAAGACGCAGAAACAAAAGGCAGGGACAGTTGGTCCTGTAATTGGTAAGGAATCCTCAAAAAATAGGATTTTGAAGGTTGGGAAAAATTAATGGGAAGATCTCTTAAAAAAGGGCCGTATGTTGATGAGAAGCTGTTTGCCAAGGTCAACAAGCGAGTTGAATCGGGCTCGCATGAGCCAATAAAAACCTGGGCAAGAAGATGCACCATAATTCCAGAATTCGTTGGTTTTACCTTTATGGTCCACAATGGCAAAATTTTTAATAAGGTCTTCGTTACAGAGGATATGGTTGGACATAAGCTGGGTGAATTTTCACCGACGAGGGTCTTTAAAGGTCATTCGAGCAAGAAAATAAAATAGCAGCAGAGCGCCAGGAGCAAGGCGGGATACGAAATATGTTAAGTTCTAATAAGTTAAAAGAGCTTTGCGAACAGCGACGGATGAGCACGGAACAGTTGGCTGGCCAGCTTGTCGGAGGTGGACTGAACAAGGAAAAAGCGGCGGCGGCCGTTAAAAACTGGCAGAAAGGTCTTTTTAAGCCTATGCCTCGCGGAGAGGATATTCGCCGTCTGGCGACCGCTTTGTCCGTTGAGGTGAATGATTTGGTTGACTGGTGTTCGTCTTGTCGCTTTGCTCCGACTTCTGCTCGTAAGGTTAGATTGGTTACACAATTGATAGTCGGCCGAAGAGTCCAGGATGCAATGGATATTTTGAAGTTCACAAGAAAACGAGCTGCGACGATAGTTGACAAAGTTCTAAAAAGTGCTGTGGCCGATGCCGATGAGCAGCAGGCTGACGTTGATAACCTCTATGTCAGTGAGGCTCGTGTTGACGATGCAGGGCTGCGTATTGGCACCAAAAGATGGATACCAAAAGATAGAGGCAGAGCGCATCCTATCAACAAAAAGGCCTGTCACATATACATAACAGTAACAGAAGCGAGATAAATATGAAATGTATCTTGTGAACTGAGATACGAAACGCGAGATTATGGGTCAGAAAACATCGCCAATAGGTTTTAGAACGGGAGTAACACGTGGGTGGCAAAGCACGTGGTTTGCTTCCAAGAGCGATTACGGTGACTTTCTTGTCGAGGACCAGAAGATACGACAGTACATTGACAGGAAGCTTAACCGTCAGATGCCTAAGGGTGCGGTGGCAAAGATTGAAATAATCCGAACACGTAATGAAGTGAAAGTAACACTGCACAGTGCTCGGCCCGGTATAGTAATTGGCCCCAGAGGTGGTGAAGTCGATAAGTTGCGGGAAGAGCTTGAGCAGATGACAGGTCGGAAGATGAACGTCAATGTTATCGAGATAAAAGAACCTGACCTTAATGCTGCTTTGGTGGCTGAGGCAATTGCTGAACAGTTGAGTAAGCGGGCCTCGTTTAGGCGCACGATGAAACAGTATTGCGAATTGGCGATGAACGCTGGCGCCAAAGGAGTTAAGGTTATTTGCGCTGGACGGTTGGCAGGCTCAGAAATGGCACGTAGGGAGACGCAGAAACTCGGTAGTATCCCGCTGCAGACCCTCGATGCCAATGTAGATTACGCCACGGCAACATCCAGAACGACATACGGAGCGATTGGTATCAAAGTTTGGATTTATAAGGGTAAATTTGGTGAGGAAATTGAGCCGAGGCAGAGTCGCCGGCGTCGTTCACCGAGGCGTGTTGATGCAGGCCAGAGTGTCAGGAGGCGGACTAAAGCTGCGGTGGCACAAGAAGGCGAAAGCGCTGCCGAAGCTAAAAAAGAATTGACCGCAGAGAAAATAAAGGACGCAGAAAGCCCGGAGAAACCAATAATCAGTAATCAATAATTAATTGTTAATTTGCAAGGGTCTGAAAAAATGGCAATGATGCCGAAAAGGGTTAAGCACCGTAAGAGCCAACGTGGCAGAATGAAGGGCAATGCCTCTCGAAGCAATTTTGTAGCGTTTGGCGAATACGGTTTGCAGGCGATGGAAACCAGTTGGATAAGTGCCAAGCAGATTGAGGCAGGTCGAGTTGCGGCAACCCATTTCTTGCATCGTGAAGGAAAGGTTTATCTTAGGATATTTCCACACAAGCCGGTAAGTGCCAAGCCGTTGGAGACGCGAATGGGCAAAGGTAAGGGTGAGCCCGCATTTTGGGTCGCCAGAGTCAGACCCGGCCAGGTTTGTTTTGAAATCGGTGGAGTAGGTGAGGACGTGGCAAAGCAGGCATTGGGCAGGGTCGCTCATAAAATGCCGATTAGGTGCAGATTTGTTAAGCGAAGACGTTCGTTGTAGCGCCGTTTTGCAATAAATACCCTGTAAAAGGAAAGCGCCAGATGAAGGCCCAGCATTATCGTGAAATGAGTCCGGATGAGATTAGAGACAGACTTGAGGAGCTGCAGAGGCATTTGTTTGATTTGTGCTCGCAGGCGGTTACGGAGAAGCTGGAGAATTCTAAAGCCATAATTAATGTTAAACGTGATATTGCCAGGATTAAAACGATAATGCGTGAACCCCGTCCCTCGGAGGGACTGGGTGAAAGCAGGTAATGATTTGCCGCTGCTGTGGTGATTGGAAATCGAGGATGCAGGATAAGAAATTAAAAACTATGACTGGTGTGGTAATAAGCAACAGCGGTGATAAAAGCATCAAAATTGCCGTTGATTTCAAGGTTAAACATCCGGAGTACGGCAAATACGTAAGACGTAGAACAAAGCTCGGTGTCCATGATGAACATAACCAGGCTGGCGTTGGTGACGTCGTTGAGGTTGTTGAGTGCAGGCCCTATAGCAAAACTAAAAGTTGGCGACTTGCAAAGGTTCTGGAAAAAGCAGTGCAGCAATAGTAGATTCAGAGGAACGAGAGGCTGGAGATAAGGTGATTCAGCAGGAAACAATGTTGGATATAGCCGACAACTCGGGTGTTAAGTTGGCATTGTGCATCAAGGTTCTTGGAAGAGGTGCAGCCCGTGGCGGGAAAACCCGTCCTGTAGCCAGCGTGGGAGATATTGTCTGTGTTGCTATCAAAAAGTCGCTTCCGAACTGTCAGCTGGATGATAAGAAAGTGCATAAATGCGTTATTATCCGCACCAAACACCCGCTGAAGCGCCCCGATGGCAGCTATGTAAGGTTCGACAGCAATGCCGCCGTGATGATTGATGGCGAAGGCAATCCCATAGGGACAAGGATTTTTGGTGCGGTTGCTCGAGAGCTTCGTGAAAAAAACTATATGAAAATTATTTCGCTTGCAAGCGAAGTGGTTTGAATAAGCTGGTTATTGTTGTGTAAAGAGAGATACGAAATTTAAAGATGGCCCTACATATAAAAAAAGGTGATATGGTTGAGATTATAACAGGTGAGCATAAGGGCGCTACCGGTAAGGTGCTGCGCGTCATACCGGAGAAGAAAAGCGTAGTAGTTCAGGGGCACAATGTAGCAAAAAAGCACGTTCGGCCTTCGCGCAGGAATCCACAGGGAGGTCGTATTGATGTTGAGCAGCCAATCCATATAAGTAATGTCTTGCCGGTAAATCCAAAAAGCTCAAGAGGCAGTAGGGTTCATTATCAGATAAATGCCGATGGAAGTAAAAAACGCCTTGCAACCGACGGTGGTGAAATTGGCGTTGTTAGAAGGGCTCGTAAGGCCTGAAGCGAGATAAGAAATGGCACGTTTGAAGGAGTTATATAAGTCCAGCGTAGTTCCGGAATTGGCTAGGGAGTTTGACTACAAAAATCCTATGGCTGTGCCGCGAATGGAAAAGATTGTTATCTCTATGGGAGTAGGCAAAGCGGTGCAGGACAAGAAATTTCTGGAACTTGCGAAAAAGGACCTGATGATGATTACCGGCCAAATGCCGCTCGTATGTAAAGCTAAAAAAAGCGTCTCGAATTTCAAGCTTCGTGAAGGTAACGAAATCGGCTTGAAGGTAACTGTCCGTAGCGAGCGAATGTATGAATTTATGGATAGACTGATTAGTCTTGCAATACCCCGGGTAAGAGATTTTCGTGGCCTTAGCCCAAAAGGTTTTGACGGCAGAGGCAATTACTCGATGGGGTTGGCTGAGCAGAGTGTTTTTCCGGAAATCAACCCTGCGAAGGTCGAGTTTCAGCAGGGTATGAACATAACCTTTGTAACGACGGCAAATACTGACAGGGAAGCAATGAAAATGCTGTCGCTTTTTGGTATGCCCTTCAGGGAGTCAGCAACGCCGGAGCGGTAGTATTTAGCGGCTGTTGGCTATAAAGGTAAACTATTAGTTTGGAGCATGTGAGTGTCGACTAAAGCACTGGAAAATAAGGCAGAAAAGAAACAAAAGTTTCGCGTTAGGCAATATTCGCGTTGTCAGCTTTGTGGAAGAAGCAAAGCTGTTTATCGCAAATTCAAAATTTGCCGGATTTGTTTTAGAACCTTAGCCAACGAAGGAAAAATACCGGGAGTAAAAAAGGCCAGTTGGTAAAGCGATTTACAATTGAAAAATCGCCATTTGGAGATTGACTTGGAGTCCAATTATGAGCGCCAGTGACCCAATAGCTGATATGCTGACGAGAATTCGCAATGCGATATGGGTGAATAAGACTGAGGTTAACATTAAGGCATCGAATATCTGCGAAGGTATAGCGGTTGTGCTTAAGCAGGAAGGTTACATCGAGGATTTCGACTGCATCGATGATGGCAAACAGGGAATACTAAGGGTTACCCTAAAGTACGACCAGAATGGCCGGTCTATTATTAGTGAGATAGCACGAATAAGTAAACCCGGCAGAAGGGTCTATTCGCCTGTTGACCGGTTACCACACGTTTTGGCCGGTTACGGTGTAGCGATTGTTTCGACGAGTAAAGGTGTGATGAGTGATAGAAGCTGCCGCAAGGACAACGTTGGTGGCGAGATACTTTGTATGGTGAGTTAATGAGTCGTATCGGGAAGAAACTGATTACTATCCCTGAAGGGGTAAAGGTTGAACAGAGTGGTCTGCGTATCAAGGTTTCGGGTCCGCTCGGCAGTCTGCAGTTGAACTGTCAGCCGCCGATATCGGTAAAAATTGACAGTTCCGCAGGAAAAGTATTGGTTGAGAATGAGCGTCCTGAAATACGCCGGAACAGACAGTTGCACGGCACAATGCGTGCCTTGATTGCCAATATGATAACTGGCGTCAGCAAAGGTTTTGAAAAAAAGATGCAAATGTACGGCACCGGCTATAACGTCAAAGAACAGGGGGGCAAGCTGATTTTACAGGTTGGCTTCTGCCATCCGGTAGAGAAGCCAATACCAGAGGGTGTAAAGGTAAACATTGAGGCCGGTGCAACCAGAGGCAATGATGTTCCCGCAAGGTTTACCCTTTTAGGGATAGACAAGAAACTGCTGGGACAGTTTGCTGCGGATGTAAGAGAAGTAAGGCCGCCGGAACCCTATAAAGGCAAAGGTATCCGTTATGCCGACGAATACATAAGACGCAAAGTCGGCAAAGCGTTTGCTTCAGGAACAGTGTAGTTGGGATTTTTGGTTTTTATGAGAACTGACAGGACAAAAAAAGCAGCCTTGAGACGTAAATATCACGTGCGAAAAAAGGTCTTTGGAACACCGGAGAGGCCGCGACTGTCAGTATTTCGCTCAAACAGACATATTTACACCCAGATTACGGATGATGTTGCAGGAGCGACACTTGTTTCTGCAAGCACAAGAACAAAAGCCCTGCGGGACCAATTGCCTCGCAGCGGTGACAAAAAGGCCGCTCAAATCGTAGGTGAAGCAGTCGCAAAACAGGCGCTGGGTGTTGGCATTAAGTGCGTTTGCTTTGATAGAAACCGCTATAAGTTTCATGGCAGAGTCAAGGCTCTTGCCGAGGCAGCGAAAAAAGCTGGGTTGGTTTTTTAAACAAGAGAGATAAGTTTGGAGAAGAGAATTGACAGCAGAATCGGCTAATCCTGTTAAAAGTAAGACCTCAAAGAAGAGGGTCGCACCTTTGGTGCGGCCTTCTGATGGCGCTAAACTATCTGCTCAGGAAGAACAGCCGTTCGAAGATACGGTCGTAAAAGTATTTCGCTGTTCCAAAGTGGTCAAAGGAGGCCGACGGTTCAGCTTTGCGGCCCTGGTTGTAGTTGGTGACCGTGCAGGCACAGTGGGTGTCGGTTATGGTAAGGCTAATGAAGTTCCGTTAGCTGTTGAGAAAGCTATAAAAGACGCCAAGAAATCTTTGCACAGAGTAGCTCTGCTTGGCAGGACGATTCCATACCAGGTCAGCGGCAAATACAGAGCGACAAAGATAATACTGGTTCCAGCCAGCCCGGGCACGGGGGTTATCGCCGGCTCAAGTGCTCGAGCGGTGCTCGAATTGTCCGGTGTGCAGGATGTGCTTACAAAAGTTTACGGAAGCACCTCCGCTAAAAATGTTGTCAAAGCTACGTTAGGTGGATTGTTGAAGTTGCGCAGCAAAGAAATGGTTGAATCTCTTCGTGGTGTGGAAGTTGAAGCTGTAAAAAGGTGGTGATGATTGAAATGTTAAATTTCAAAATAACTTCTGTCGCAGGTAAACATAAAGCTCGCAGGCGCGTTGGTAGAGGCACTGGTACAGGCCGTGGCAAAACCTGTGGACGAGGCCACAAAGGCAGCGGCAGCAGGTCTGGCTCGGCTTCGGTATCACTTTATGAGGGTGGGCAGATGCCTCTGTTTAGGCGATTGCCCAAACGCGGCTTTAGCAATTATAAATTCGAAACACGATACAAAATTGTTAATGTATCACAATTGGAAAGATTTGACGAGGGTGCTGCCGTTGGTGTAGAACAGTTATCCAATGCTGGACTGATTGACAGCCTCAAGAATAAAGTCAAGATTCTCGGCGATGGTGAGCTGACAAAAAAGTTGCGAGTAACGGCTCATAAATTTAGCAAAACCGCAGAGCAGAAGATTGTGGCTTCCGGCGGCACAGCGAAAATAATAGAGTAATGGCGTAAGCCATCCCGGCGACTGATTTTAATTATTATAAAAGTGAAAGATTAGAGGCAAATATAAAGATGCTTGGAGCAGTATTTAACATATTCAGAATCCCGGACCTGCGCAACAAGGTTCTTTTTACTGTGGCGTTGCTGATGATATACAGGGTCGGTTTCCATATCCCTATTCCGTGCTTTGACCAGTCGAAGATGGAAGCTGCCGTCGATACAAGAGACACAGATAGTCCTTTAGGAAGAGCTGCCGAATACCTGCAAATGTTCACCGGTGGAACCTTGAGCCGCAGTAGCTTGTTTGGTCTGGGAATTATGCCCTATATTATGGCGTCGATTTTCCTTATGTTGATGGGCGAGGTTGTTCCCGCCTTGAAAAAACTGCGCCAGGAGGGCCAAACCGGCTATAAGAAGATACAGGAGTACACACGCTACTTGACAGTGCCGATATGTGTTTTTCAGTCGATAATGTATATGAGACTGTTCGGGTTGGGGGCCTATATTTATGCGGGTATGCACACTCAGGCTTTGATAATGGGCGTTGTTGGTATGACGGCCGGCACCATCTTCTTAATGTGGCTTGGCGAGCAGATAGATGAATACGGCATAGGCAATGGTATCAGTTTAATAATTATGGCCGGCATTATCTCCAGAATGCCCTGGGCGGTTCAGATGCTTTGGCAGAATGTTGACTTCAGAGTCGGTGCACCGCCTGGAACCATAGGCCCGGCAAAGATATTGTTCCTGATTGCAGCGTTTGTATTTGTTGTTGCAGGCGCCATACTAATAACTCAAGGCCAGCGCAGAATACCTATTCAGCAGGCAAAGCAGATGCGTGGTCGTAGGATGACTGTTGGCGGTAGGAGCTATCTGCCGCTTCGGGTCAATCACGGCGGAGTGATGCCGATAATTTTCGCATCGAGTTTTATGATGTTCCCGCCGGTGATAATTGGCCAGTTGGCAAACAGGTTCACAAATTCGGTATTTCTTCAGAGTTTGCAGAATGCTTTGGGCCCGGGTGCTTATACCTATAATGTCTTGTATATGTTATTGATATTCTTATTCGCTTACTTTTGGACAACAATACAGTTTCAGCCGAAGGAAGTGGCCAAAAATTTGCGGGATTCGGGCAGCTTCATCCCGGGACTTCGGCCGGGGCGGAGAACCGCTGACTATTTGGAAAAAGTAATGACCAGAATTACTTATTTTGGAGCTGCTTTCTTAGCCATAATTGCCGTTGTGCCATCGGTCGTTTCAATATTATTAGGAGTTGATTGGAGAATAGCAACTTTCCTCGGTGGCACCGGATTATTGATAGTTGTCAGTGTCTCTCTGGACCTGGTGCAGAAAATCGAGGCTAACCTCTTGATGCGAAGCTATGATGGTTTTAGTGAAACCGGAAGAATTAAAGGAGCATATAGGTGAGGATAGTTTTGCTGGGTGCTCCAGGTGCGGGCAAAGGAACGCAGTGTAAGCGCATTGTCGAAAAATATGGCCTGCTCCATCTATCCAGTGGAGACATCTTACGACAGGAAAGAGTTGCAGGAACCGAACTGGGTAGAAAAGCCCGGAAGTATATGGACTCAGGTGAACTTGTGCCGGATGAAGTAATAGTTGAAATGATGACTGGTGCGATTAAAAAGGCACCACAGGCCGGTTTCGTGCTGGATGGTTTTCCCAGAACCGTTAATCAGGCTGAGAAGCTTGCCAAATCGTTGGCTTGTAGCGAAAAAAGAATAGATGCTGTTGTAAACTTAATGGTAGATGACGGGATGGTAGCCCAACGGATGACTGGCAGAAGAAGCTGTCCCCAGTGTGGTGCGGTTTATCACATTGAAAACCTAAGGCCGAAGGTCGAAGGAATATGTGATAACGATGGCGCCACGCTTATTCAAAGACCGGATGACAGCCTTGAAGTGGTTATGAATCGGCTTAAGACCTACCACCGGCAGACGGAACCGGTGGTGGATTACTATAGAAAGAACAATACTGTTTATGATATTGATGCTAACAAAGATGCTGATGAGGTAAGCGATTTATTGTTCGAAAATTTGGATACTCTCGCCAAAGGGCGAAGAAATTAATGTGCCTGAGGCGTATAAAATGGCTATAACGCTTCGCAGCCGAAGAGAAATTGAGTTGATGCGTAAAGCAGGTGCTGTTGTAGCCGATGTTCTTTCAAAATTAAAGGAGGTTGCAGAACCGGGAGTAACTACTGGATGGTTGGACGTCATAGCTTCGCAAATTACAGCTGGCGCCGGGGCAACGGCTTTGTTTAAGGGTGTGCGCAGTCCGTATGCAAGGGTTCCGTTTCCTGCCTGCATTTGTGCCTCGATAAATGAGCAGGTCGTCCATGGAATTCCTTCCGAGACCGTTATGCTTAGGGATGGCGATATCTTGAGCATTGATTTTGGCGCCAGACTTGATGGCTATTGTGGAGATGCCGCTGTTACGGTTGCTGTTGGTGAGGTTTCTGAGGATAAACGCAAACTTATGGACGTGACTAAGCATGTTCTCGATATTGCAATAGCTCAAGCGAAACCGGCTGTCAAATGGAGCCGCATAGCTGCCGAAATGCAGGATTACGCTGAATCAGCCGGCTTTTCGGTAGTAAAGGATTTTGTCGGACACGGCATTGGTAAAAAAATGCACGAAGAGCCCAGAGTGCCAAACTTTGTCAGCGATGAATTGCTCAGCTGTGATATTATTCTTGCTGAAGGTATGGTCTTGGCAGTAGAGCCGATGATTAATGCCGGCACCAGTGACGTGCGAACACTGAAAGATGGATGGGTAGTAGCAACGAAAGATGGAAAATGCTCGGCTCATTTTGAGCATACAATTGCAATAGTGAAAGATGGTTGTGAAGTGCTGACTGTAAAGTAGTAAAAGGAGAAAAACTCAAAGCGAAAAGCTGTGGAAATTTAATACGCATCAGGCTTATTAAATTCAGAAGTTTTCAGCTTTTAGTTTCGGAGATGTCTATGGCAGGAAAAGGCGCAATAAGATTGCAGGCCACAGTAAAGGAGGCATTGCCGAATGCAGTGTTTAGAGTGGAATTGGAAAACGGCCACAAGATTTTGGCGCATGTTTCGGGTAAAATGAGGATGCATTTTATTCGGATTTTACCGGGCGATACCGTTATAGTTGAAATGTCACCGTATGATTTGAATAGAGGCCGGATAGTTCTGCGAAATTGAAGGGACCTCCTGCTGCTTCGCTTTGCGAAGCCAAGCAGCGGGGGAAACCCGGAAGTGTATCCAAAATGAGATATACAATACAGGATACGCAAGTAGGTCGCAAAAAATGAAAGTTAGAAGTTCTGTAAAACGTATATGTGAAAATTGCAAGATTGTTCGTCGAAAAGGCGTTGTGCGGGTGATTTGTACCAACCCAAGACACAAACAACGCCAGGGTTAATAAATTGTGGCACGGGCTTCCAGCCCGTGAAAACACGGCCAAGATGGCCGTGCCACGGTAAGGAGCTGATATGCCCCGTATAGTAGGTGTTGATATTCCTAATGACAAATCTATATGGATTTCGTTGACTTATATTCATGGTATAGGTCGGTATACTTCGGGAATGATTTTAAAGGAGGCCAAGATCGAAAAAGACGTCAGAGCCGGCAAACTCAGTGAAGATGAGCTTAGCAGAATAACTCAGATTATTGACCGAAATTACATTGTGGGAGGCCAGCTTCGCAGGCAGACCGTTCAAAACATCGCTCGATTGCGAGATATAGCTTGTTATAGAGGCATTCGCCACAGAAAAGGTTTGCCTGTTCGGGGCCAGTGTACTCAGAGTAATGCACGAACTCGCAAAGGCCCCAGAAAAACCGTGGCAGGAAAGAAAGGTGTGAAGGAAAAACGTTAAAAACTCGGCCGGTTTTGTTGAAAATAAGTTTGTGCCGTGTTGAGGCGATACGCAGAATGATTAGCGCAATACGCAATACGCAATACGAGGGAAATAATGTCAAAGACTACAGGGCGAAAAGTTAGAAAAAATGTCGCCAAGGCCATAGTGCACATAAAGGCGACATTCAACAATACCTTGATTACAATCACAGACCCGAATGGTGACACAATTTGCTCGGGTTCAGCGGGCTGTGTTGGGTTCAAGGGCTCACGTAAAAGTACCCCTTTTGCTGCGCAACAGGCTGCGCAGCGGTGCGCTAGTACTGCTATGCGTAACGGGGTGCGCGAGATTGAAATTAGGGTTAAGGGACCTGGTTCGGGGCGTGAATCTGCCATCTCAGCACTGCAGCAGGCCGGATTGCGAATCGCCTCGATAGAAGATGTTACGCCGCTTCCACATAATGGTTGTCGACCGCCGAAGAGAAGACGAGTATAAAGAAAAGGATATCCGGAGAGGGTTTTTGGAGATAGGTAGAAAAAATGGGACGTTATCTTGGTTCATCTTGTAAATATTGCCGTCGTGAGGCAATGAAGCTTATGCTAAAGGGCATCAGGTGTGAGACCGCTAAATGCCCGATTGAAAAAAAACAGCGTAATTTAGGCCCCGGTATGCACGGTTGGCGCAGAGCCAGAGCAAGTGAATATGCTGTTCGGTTGCGTGAAAAGCAAAAAGTCAAGAGGTACTACGGGCTTCTGGAGCGACAGTTTATGAGGTATTTTCACAAAGCTGAACGGATGAAGGGTAATACTGGAGAAATTTTGCTGCAATTGTTGGAAAGACGCTTGGATAATGTGCTGTATAAGTTGAATTTTGCGCCGTCGCGCAAGGCTGCCAGGCAGTTGATTACCCACGGCCATATTTATGTGAAAGGCCGAAAAGTTAACATCAGCGATTATACTATAAAAGTCGGCGACAAGATAACGGTCAAGAACGCCGAAAAAAGCAAAAAGAAAATAAAGGAGCAGTTGGAAAGTAACCCAAATTTTACCACTCAAAGTTGGTTGCAGTTGGATAGTGAAAAGCCCGAAGCTACCGTTGTTGCGCTACCCACCAGGGATGATATTCAGATTCCTGTTGAGGAGCAACTGGTTGTGGAGTTCTGTTCGAGGTAGCATTTTGGAGGGTTCCCAGATACCGGCTGAGTGTTTGGTGTCCCGGCAGACTATTTTGATTTTGCTGGTCAATAGTGAATTGTTAATAGACGTTACTATAGGAGGTATATATGCGAGTTACATGGCGTGGTTTGGAGTTGCCGACTCATGTTGAACGAGATACGGCAGCATCAAGCGATAAATATGGCCGGTTCTTTATCGAGCCTTTCGAGCGTGGTTTTGGCACCACTGTCGGTAACAGCTTAAGACGCGTGTTGCTTTCTTCTTTGGAAGGTAGTGCCGTAACATCCATTAAAGTGACCGGTGCCGACCATGAATTTACCTCGATGGAGGGCGTAATGGAGGATGTCACCGAGATAGTTTTGAATGTCAAGAATCTTGTTGTTCGGCTCCAGAATGAAGGTCCGAAGGTAATGAAAGTTTCGGCAAACAAGACCGGAGTTGTAACAGCAGCCGATATAGTTGCGGACCCGGCCATAGAATTGGTAAACAAAGATATGGTGTTAGCCACTTTGACGGAAGATGTGAAGTTTGAAATGGAAATGGTAGTGGAGAATGGCCGCGGCTATCTGCCGGCTTCAGAACGGATAGCCGCCGCAGATAGATTTGAACAGGAACTCGGGAGAATATTAATCGATGCGGTATATTCACCCGTTACAAGAGTTCGCTACACAACTGAAGACACACGGGTGGGCCGGCGAACCAATTATGACAGGCTGATTCTGGAGATTTGGACCAATGGAACAATTACACCTGATATGGCGCTGGTAGAGGCCGCCAAGATATTGCGTAAGCACATCAATCCGTTCGTCCAGTATTTCGAGCTTGGTGAGGAAACCGTTGCTGAGCAAATCACTCCAGAGGAAGTATCGGAAGAAGAGGTGGATGAGAAATTAGCCGAAAAACTAAGTATCCCTATTCAGGAATTGGAGCTATCAGTGAGGGCTGGCAACTGTCTTGAGTCAATAAAGGTCGAAACAGTTGGTCAACTGGTAAAAATGACAGAGGCTGATTTGCTGAAAGTTCGCAGCTTCGGTAAAACGAGTTTGCGAGAGGTCAAAAGAAAACTTGCGGATATCGGTTTGTCTTTGGGAATGGCGGATATCAATGATTAGTTTAGCCTGTGGCAGGCTAATGGTTTAGTTTAATAACAGTCGTCAGGATGGCTTGTGCCATTGCAGACGGCCGTAACAGGTAAAAAGGATTCGAGCGTATGCGTCATAGAGTAGCAGGGCGTCGGTTAGGTCGAACAGGCGAGCATCGTTTGGCTATGCGCCGAAATCTGGTCGCCTCACTCATCGAGCACGAAACGATTTCAACAACGCCGGAAAAGGCCAAAGAGGTAAAAGCCTTTGCCGAAAAGTTGGTTACACTGGCTAAGAAAGGCACATTATCTGCCAGACGTCGAGCCATTGCCCTGCTTGGCAATCGTGATATTATAGATTATGAAGACGGCAAGGCTGTCAGGAAGGGCACGATAATCGGAAAATTGTTCAGTGAGCTTGGTCCTCGATACCTTGACAGACCAGGCGGTTATACGAGAATTATCCGCTTGTCTCTGAGAAGATTGGGTGATAACGGTCGTCTCGTCTTGTTGCAGTTCGTAGGTCAGGACGAGGGTTCGAAGAAACAAACCAAAGCTGCTGCCAAAAGAGCTGCTCGTAAAAAGGCCAGAGAAACTGCTGAGGTTGAAGAGCCTGCCGAAGCCGAAGGCCAGAAGGATGAATCCAACAAGCAGCAGTAACTCATTATTTAAAGTATAGGCATAGAATGAGTGCGGATGATTGCATTTTTTGTAAAATGGTGGCTGGACAGATTCCAGTTACGAAAATTTACGAAGACGATGTTGTTCTTTCTTTTTTGGATATCGGCCCCGTAAGTGATGGCCACACTCTGGTGATTCCTAAGCGGCACTTTGAAAAATTACACCAATGTCCTGCTGAAATTTTAGGCCGGGTTGCTTCATGTCTCGGCAACATCGCCAAAGCCGTAGCGGCTGCGATGAATTCTGACGGCTATAATGTATTGTGTAATAACGGCAGGGCGGCTGGTCAGCTTGTTGAACATTTGCATTTTCATATAATCCCTCGCAATACCGGCGATGGCGTTTTTGACCGCTGGCCGGCTTATGAGTATGAACAGGGTAAAATAGAAGAAATTGCCGCAAAAATTCGTGAAAGTTTATAATTTTACCCTTGGCCTCTTGATGAGAAACGATTCTTGTGCTATCTTATATTTGCTACGAGATACGAGCGACGAAATACGAAATTGACCGCGGGGTAGAGCAGTCTGGTAGCTCGTCGGGCCCATAACCCGGAGGTCGCAGGTTCGAATCCTGCCCCCGCTACTTTGTAACTCATTGGCTGCCAAGCGATTACGTTTGGCAGTCTTTTTTGTTACTACCTGAAAAAGGGATCTGCAACGGATTTGCAACGGATTTGCAACAGATTTTGACTTATGTCTTACACTCGCAACTGGAACCCAAAAAGGCAACTATTACCTACTTGGCCAGCGGACAAATGTCAGCAGCATAATGGGTAATAGGAAATCCACGGAAGCATTTTGTAGCCCAGAAACCCTGTCAATCCCCAGCTAACTCACAGATAGCTTGTATCATTTTGCTTTTCAATACCAACAACCCAATTGCCAGTTGTGGATCAGCATCTACTGTTTCCTGGCTCGAATACTGGTTCATGCTGCTAAGAGCATTCTCTCGTCCAATTGTTTCCACAGACTCATTTGCTTTCTGCACGTTGGCTATCTTGTGTAGCTCGTCACTTCGCAGGTCCACATTGACGTTTGGTAAGATGCCCCAATCTGCTCTGCTTGACTTTTCCATTAAGTCCCGGCTTTCGACTCTCCGGCCCGAGGGCAAGTGATAATACGCCACAGTATACTTTAATTGGGCGCCCTCACCACAACAACTCGTTATTGATTGTACACTGCCTTTGCCATAACTTCTTTGGCCAACTAAAACGGCTCTTTTATATTTTTGGTCCTGCAATACTCCAGCCAAAATTTCTGAAGCACTTGCTGTAAATGGGTTGATGAGCACTACGATAGGGTAATCGGCGTGGGTACCCTCTTGGTGTGCTGATATATATGTTGACATCCCAAACCGCGGTTGAGTTCTGACTATCAGTCCCTCTGTGATAAACTTATCTGCTATTTCAACGGCAGAGCTCAAAAGCCCACCGGCATTAGACCGTAAATCCAAAATCAATCCTTTTAACCCATTTTCCTCGAGCTGACAAAGTACACTTTCGAAATCATCAGCGGTTCTTGAATTAAAACTACTAATACGGACATAACCTATTTTGTTAGGAGCATCGATCATATACAGCCATTTACAAGTTTCGGTTTGTTGCCAACCGTAAACTGACGGAACAATTATTCTAGCTCTTTCCAAAGTAATATCACGGGTTTTATCTTCATCGGAAGGCCTGATTGTCAACGTCACTTTAGTGTCCTCAGGGCCGATAATCCTCTTAACCGCACAGTCAGAAGAAATGTCTCTCATTTCAATGCCATCCACGGCACTTATGATATCTCCTGCCTGAAGACCAGATTTATGTGCTGGTGTGTTAGGGAGCACATTTACTACTTTTGCCAGACCTTCCTGTTTCGAGAACTTTATGCCAATGCCCGAAAACTGATTGGTCACTGCTTTTTCAAAATCCTGTACCTTACTGGGCCAATAGATAACAGTGTAAGGGTCAAGCGCCGACAATGCCCCTTTCGCAAATTGCGCAATCAGTAACATTGGAGGCGATCTTATCCCCATGTGGGGAGATTCGTTCAACACCAAAACCTGTTCAAAAACATCTATAAAGGTATCTTTACTTGTATCCGTCGGTGATTCGTTTACCTTATCCAAGATCGCTCTCAAAGCAGTTGACCAGCCCTCATACTGGGTATTTTGTATCTTATACCTTGTTTCGAGATGCGAATTAGTTATCACTTCTGCCAACAATTTGCAGCGATTGACAGCTTTTATTATCATTTCTCGATAATTAATAATATTAACGTATCTAGAATCCAAAAAGTTAACAGCTTTGATGAACATTTGTTTTTCTATGCCTGCATAACGCTCTTCACATGTCTCACACGGGCTGTCTTGAAGGGATGCCAAAATATCAGCCTTCTCCAAAAGCTGCTCAGCATGGTCCGAATACGCCTTGTCGTCTTCGCAAATTTGCCGCAATTTGCTATAGTAAGTTGTATATGCGTCGAGCCATTTACCCTTTGCCTCGAATTCGGCTGCCCTGGACTTGGCTTTCTGAATAGTTTCTCTTACGAAAGGGTCTTTGAGCAAGGCCTGTTTCTGGCTTTCTTTGTCGGCATATTCCAGAGCTTGTATTACCACAGACAAAACCTCGCTGATGTCATTGACGTCTTGTGCAAAGCCTTTGTAGCGAAGGCTTTCGAGTTTGCGTATCTGGGCTTGATAAATATTACTTTGGGATGTCTTGCGGCGGGCTTTGATGGCCATATGCTCATTAATAATTATCTGAAGCTGCCTAAGGCTTTTGTTATAGGGAAAAACTGATGCGCGGAGAATCTCTTGAGCACTTTCGAAATCGCCCCTCAGGATTTTATCACAAACCGAGTTAATCACTACTGCAGCTCCGGGCGTTTCCTCCATAATTTGGGCCGCAGACTTTTGAGGTGGTGGACTTTTGGCAACAACCTTAGCATGTTTGCACCCGATTGCTAAGAGAACTGTCGTTACTATCCAAACAGCCTGGAAACTGCGGTGTTTACCGTTGCCAAATCGCAACATAATAATCTCACATTAATTAAAACTTGGAAATGAAGTGTTTGAAAAAGCTATCGGCATATGTGAGCAGTGAAAATAGCGGTTTTTATCCTAAATTTTGAGAAGGGGTTCTGGTGCCGGAAATTGCAGAAATTAGATAGGATTCAATTCTTTTTGTAGGGATGCGATGAAAGAAAAGTCCTAAAATATTGCACAACAAAATACAAAATGGTTGTTTCAAGCCTCAAAGTATTTCGTTGTAAAGACGCTTGCATAATTTGCCGTTATTCATTTGGCATCGAAGAAATTACGCAGCAGAAATGAAATGGGGAAGCAGCAAACGGGATAGGAGGATGTCGCAAATGACTCAGAAAGACAAAACAAGCCGTTTAACACAGAAAAGCAAAACTTTTTTCCTCATTTTAGTGCTCGGTTTAGTACTATTGAAGGGGAGCATGGCAGATGGAAAGCCGTGGCAGGGCAAAAAGAGTCCCCCGTCCAAAACACTTCGGTCAATGGCAAGGGTATATATGGCCTATGGGGAGTATGCCAAAGCACAGCCGCTCGTAGAAAAGGCATTAACTTTGGCGAAAAAGGAACATACCTCCGATTACGAACTTGCTATGTGTTTGATTGATCTGGCAACACTGTACAAGAATCAGAACAAATTGGTTGATGCCGAGAAAATGTGCGAGTTGGGTCTTAAACTACAGAGAAAGGTCCTCTATAAAAACCATCCTTACTTGGCATATACACTAAGCACTTTAAGCTCAATTTACTGTGAGCTTGGCAAACATTATCAAGCCAGGTCTGCTTTGGATGAAGCGATGGCTATTATGCTCGACGGTCACAGTGCGGATGACAAGGCAATGGCTCCGTTCTTTGTGGATATTGCCAAGCTTCACGTTGCACAGGGTGATTTGGAAGAGGCCGAAAGTTATTATCAGAAGGCCATGCTTTTAATCAATAGTAGCTATGGGCCGGACCATCTTTACACGGCAAATGTCCTTGCCAGTATAGCGAAACTATATACCCTGCAGGAAAAATATATTGAGGCAGAAGAATTGATTAATCGAGCGGTAGCAGTACAAGAAAAAATCTACGGCTCTGACCATCATCTTATAGCTGCGAGCTGGCTGACAAAAGCAAAGATTTGTCAAGTAAAAGGGGAGCACGCTCAAGCCGAAAAGCTGATTAATAAGGCTTTGATTGCCATAGAAAAAAGCGGTAACGCCGCAGCATTCGCAAAATTGCAGCAAGATGCAAAAGAAATCCGTGTAAGCAAACAGGTTGCTTACAGGCCGATTGCAAGAGCTATCGAATAGCAAGACTGTTAATTTTGTAGAACACGGTTAAATAACAAGCCTGCCTCAGGAACGGGACAGGCTTGTCTTTAAGTCAACTACTTTATGTTCTCTTTACATTTGCATTAGTAGCCGAAAGTTTCTAAACCTTCTAAACGCATCGCAAGAAATGCCGCAATATTAGCGTTTTCATTCTCTGTTATACCTACACCATGCTTTCCCATAGCAAAAGCTACCGAATCATCTACCGGTGAACCCATTTCGGTGTCCAAAACGGCTACATATTGAACGAAAGCATCAATGTATTCTATGGCCGTGGCATAGTAGGTGCCATCATTTACATGGTCAGCAAATGCTGTAACAACCGAGGCGGCTGTCGCTGGAATGAATGCTGCATCCGCCGGTGCCAGCTCGTTAAATACCCGATTCATAGCGGCCATCCGCGAACCATCCTCGTCCCTTAAAATCGCGGCGGCGGCCAGAAGTCTCTCACAACTCTCGCACGGCTGTATATCGGTATTAAGAGCGTAGGAATTTGCCAAAGAGACTTCGACAGCTTCTTCTGAGATTCCAAGCTCCTCAGCCACAGCGGCAATCAGAGTAGGACAACCCGCAACTCCCAATGTTGTTTGTTCTTTAGCCCCCGGAACCTCCGGAGCCGTCTCCCCAAGGGGTGCCCACTCCGTCGGATCCTCGAGAACCCAGGCTCCGGCACCCATTATACCACCAGCGCCACGGAGTACGTACGTATAACCGTCAGGGAAAGGTCCGCCTCCGTACACGTATGGCAGGCGGTTGTTGTTGAAAGCCTCGAATAACCATTCAGTTATCCGGGAACACACCTCCAGTCTGTTACCGACATCACTCTTTACACCGTCGCCCGCCAAAGAATCCTCAAACACACTTCCAAAGGTTACACTGTCATGTGCATCAATAACCATCGCTCCTGTAGCAGTAATGTTAACTTTTGCATTGACCCCAACATTAGCTCTCGTGCTCGCAAGATAGATTGCAACATCAAACGGATCTCCTGGGTTCCTGGGGAAACCTGCTGGAATCTCAGCTGGGGCATCCAAGAAACCAACGCCCGGGCGATCATCAACAGTAGTATCAAAATACGTTCCACCCGCCGTTAGTGTTGTAGCCGACCCTAACACCAGGTCTTTGGCACTCATGATGATAATCGCCGCTTTGCCTCCCGTGGCGTAAGGCAGGTCAACACCGGTACCCGCAGAATGGTTGGAAACGCCTGCTATATCAATATCATCAAGGATGGTGTCACCTGCTGTACGGACTGTACCATTCTCCGATATAATTGATACTCCGCCTTCGTCAGAAGTTACAACACCATCGAATACAAGCTCTAATAATGGGTCTGGGTCAAAACCTTCGTGAGTGCCAATCTTTATATCTTCAACTGCGTCGGAACCTTGAAGCACGATGTTTTCGATAGCTTTTGCCTGTATGGATTGCCACTGATCCGCTGCGTTGTCAGCTACCGTGTCATCTGCGGTGAATCCACCATCCGTGATTTTCACCATAAGGTCCGTGTTTGCCTGGTTACCAAACACAAAGTCAGCCAAATCTAAATCATCCGCTTGTACCAATGTCAAAGTGCTCGATCCCGCCTCAACCTGACCATCAATGTACGACATTCCTCCGTTAGTGGCCTCCAAGAAAATGCTGCCGGATGCAGCCACTATGCTGAGCAGGCCTACATCATCCGTCTCCACAATCACTATATCACCGTCTGGACTTGGACCTCCTTCTGTTGAGAGTGCCTCCAAGGTTGTTACATCGGTCTCGATAGCCCCAAGTGTATCCGTCACCTTGCCAGCTACCGGATTGCCGCCTATCTCATCCCGGGCGGTCAAAGTTAAATCACCACCAGTAACATCAACTAAGGTGTCGTCTTCGTTATCATTGATAGAACCAGTTGAATCAACATCTATATCATCTTCAAGAGCAGTCACTGAGCCAAGCTTTATATCGCCGCCGCCAGTAGTTGTCAGTGATACATCGCCGTCACCTGCGCCGCCGGCTTTACCGGCCTCAACGCTAATCGCCGTCAGATCGCCTCCATCATCAACCTTAATGTCTATATAACCATCGTCAGTCGTGGCAAGGTCTACCTGCAGGCTGCCATTGCCATGCTGATAGAAATCTATATTGCCCGTACCGGTGGTCAGAGATGTGGCAGTGGTGTCCGCGGCATTCTCATTGGAAATGTCTATAGCGTCGTCTGTCGTGTCAGCGGCTATCAAAGTCGCCTTAGTCTCTATCGGAGACAGGCCATATATACCTGTCTCGGCATCCAGGTCCAGCTCATTGGCCGTAAGGTCGGCCTCAGGATCGTCGTCAAGCTCCCGGATAAAACCGTCTGAATCAATCGTTATGGTATTACCAACGGCCCTTACATCGTCCACAAATATGTCACCGCCGCCGCCAGCTAGGGTCGTCAGGTCTACGTTACCACCGCCACCGGCTGTTACTTCCACCGCCGTCAGATCGCCTCCATCATCAACCTTAATGTCTATATAACCATCGTCAGTCGTGGCAAGGTCTACCTGCAGGCTGCCATTGCCATGCTGATAGAAATCTATATTG
>Ga0315543_1000190_pt1 | contig 76333 bp, 58 predicted proteins | sample SalMarSW160210MG_2_FD_203098 | JGI IMG/M metagenome (GOLD analysis project Ga0315543, IMG submission 203098) | Salt marsh sediment microbial communities from the Plum Island Ecosystem LTER, Massachusetts, United States - Salt Marsh Sediment SW1601-210 ... | reverse complement strand
CCCATGCATCTATCTCAAGTGTGGCAGAGATAATGGTCGGGTTGGCAATGCTGAAGGTGACCGTGTGTGTCCATCCCCAGTCTTCGTCTTTGTCACGATAGTATGGGGACAGACTGTAGCCTGATTGTCCCGGCTGGGGTGAAGCCGAAGGCGGCAGGAACCAGTCGCCGTGGTTCGTCGAATCCTGGACATCAACAGTAGTCAGCGCATACGCGCTGCTGCCGAACGCCATGATCAGACAGGCAAAACCAAAAATTTTAATTACTCTTATCATTCTGTCCTCCTCTCTCTTTCACGTTATTTATAAATAAACTGTTACCTCGTAAATCCATTCTTCATAATCATACAGATCAATCTCATTATTGTTCTGCAACCAATCTCATTTCATAATACACTCCTCCACATAAACTCGATGACAGACCTCAACAAAACAAAGTTTTTTTGCTCGATTTCTTAAACTAATCGGTTTATAAACCTTTTTTACGATATAAGAGGAGACGTTAACAGGAAACGATAGTAAGTGAGGAAAACTTATACCTTTTATTCCGTACCTAAGGATATTTCAGATAACCACAATCACACCCACTCATGCTCGCCTGATACAGGATAAATTATCAAATCCATTTTCAAAAAACACGAATCCACTTGTTACAGGCCATGCTTCTTAGAGACCTATATCAGAAGCGGCGCGCTACAGACTAAATTGTGAGATGTTGCTATGAGCGATTTTTCCTCACTACTCCTCCAATGCGTTTTACACAACTACCAATTAAAAAAAACTCGAAAATATATTATAAACATTTTATTCACATCTGTCTATTGTGGTAACTACGTATTTTTCCAAAATAAGAACCTTGTTTTTAGCCTGAAAATGAAGAAATGAAGAATATTTTACATTTTCCTTAAACTTACAGCTTTTTTGTTTTCGCCCCGGCCTAAACATGAATTCCCCAGAGCCGCTTAGGGAAGTTTCAATACTAATTAATTTTTTAACAAGAGTTTTATATGTAGATAATCAGGTATGTCTTGTAATTTAGTCTTATTTATTAATTATTTGCCTGCTTATACCGCTAATTACTAACCACGATTCAATGACAACCACTAACCAATGATTCTTACTATTGCCAGAATAACCAGCATTCCAAGCACGATCAGGGCTGCTCTTAAAATTCTCATGAGTTGCGTTCTGGGTTCAACATAGCGCCAAACGCAAAACAAGAAAGAGCCTATAAGACAAATACGCAATATAAAAGATATTGTATTGGTTAACATAAACCGATTATATCCCATATTAACATGTTATGTCAAGTATAAACCCCCTATGTTACCATCTAAGGTAACCCTGAAACTGGGAAAAATCGGGCCTGATAACGTACAATTCAATAATCAAGTGCAATCTATTCTTCCTGCCGATGTAGAAAAAACAACCAAGATTCTGGGGGAGTGATACAAGAATTTAAAAATATTTTATAACTGAATACAACCATACTTACATATCTCTTTCTTTAAGACATGATATTGACAGACCATCATATCAATACTGAAAATTCCTTTTTTTCCCGTCCACACCTTACACTATTAAACAAAGGGCAATTTTTACACATTAGAGTTGACTGCATTATGCAGATAAATATTAAAGAAATTGAAAAATGTCGGTCGAACAATGCTTCTGGATGTAAACTATATTGTCTTTTTATTAATATTTTTTTAGGAGAGTATATTATGCGTTATCTGGAAGAAGTAAAAAGATGGTTGGGCGAAATTACCGAAATAGCTCTGTTGCTCATCGCCCTTGGGATCGCCTTTCAAATTTTATTCGCTAACGAGGGAGGCAGTGTTCTTTTCTTTGGAGGAATTACTCAGAACCTAACTAATTTGCTGAGCCAGTTAGGCGAAAACGGCCTTGCCGGTCTGATCGCCTTGGGTATTATTTTTTACCTGTTCAACAGGAAAAAAATTGTTGCTCCCAATCAATAATCAAAGATAGATATGTCACGGCCTGGTGTGATACTTTGCTACGAATGAAATTTAAGCTCTATGACTGTTTAAATTCCAGGCCCTTACAAAATATGTCTTTGATAATATATCCATACAGGTGAGCGTAGCACAGGCAATCAACGAGGCCTCGGTCTTCAAAACAAGAAACAACATTCATTGCCTGCTACGCTCCCTTGGCTTAGCATGTCAAAAAAATCCCTACAACATGTTTATGGGATCCCCTATTGATACTTATCTTTAGTCTGTGCACATGCCAGTCGCACGGAAATCCTATTTCTTTTAATCACATAAAACAACGGTCTCCGTCACAGAAGAGCAATTACCGGACAGGTTTTTTTATGGAAAAGTAATTCTTTTACGAATTCCCCGGGCGTTCAATGACTTTCTTCATATTATATCGTTTGTTTACGAGCATTTTGCCGGATGAACGGAACTCCTATCTTGCCGTATATATACTAAAAGTTATACTGTTATAAAGCGCTTACTGTTATTAATAAGAGGCAATATGAATAAGAAACGCTGCATGACAAAAACATCCTGGCCGAAGATAATATTCATTTCATTTGTTCTGCTGAAACCAAATTCGGTCGATAACACACTATATGGGCGATTTGTATCCGGAAACGAAGTCTTAAAAGTCCCTTCGGCTTCTTCTGAGATTAATTTAAGCGATATCCCCTATAAAATTGTGCACGAAACTTTTCGTGAAACCGAGGGCAGAGAAAACTGGGAGCTGTTTCTGATGAACGCAGACGGCTCCAATCAGACAAACCTGACCCGGACACCCAACCTGGACGAAATGTATCCCCACGCCTCGCCGGACGGCAGCAAAATATGCTTTGTCGTTGACGAAGGGACAAACAGAAGAAATAAAATCCGAAGTGTTTATTATATGAACATCGATGGGACAGGCCGTGTCGAAGTTGCACGAAACGCCCGACAGCCATGCTGGAGTCCCGACGGCAAAAGTATTGCCTATCTTAAAGGTGAATATGAGCGATACAACACCAGCGAGTATGCGACTTCAGGGCTTGTGATTTACGATTTGCAAACAGGCCGACACAAACCACATCCAAATCCATCCTTACAACACCTTTACGCCATCTGCTGGTCACCTGACGGTAACTGGTTTCTCGGTGTAGTCAAGGGAAATACGATTCACAGCGATGCCATACTGGCATTCGAAGCCGACGGTATGGGAGTATTCGACCTGGCCCGATGGTCGGTCAAAGGATGTCGGCCGGATTTCAGTCCTGACGGCAAAAAAATGACCTGGGGCGAAACCGATTGGGTTTTATGTATCGGCGATATTGACCTGAACCAGCGTGAGCCATGGGTCGGTAACATTCGTAAGGTTGTCCAATGCCGGCCAGCAGCCAAAGTCTATCATGTAGATTTCTCGCCTGACGGCCGATATATCGCATTTAGCTACGGACCATTCAGGGGCGGCCAGCAGGTCGGCGGTAAAGCAAAAGGCTGGGACATCTGCGTTACGGACCTTTCAGGAAAATGGGTAAAAGTCACGACGGATGGAAAACACAACAAGGAATCCGACTGGGTACCATTTCCTCTTCCGACAGGAAAGGATAAATAATCATCGACTTAAATTGCAAAAAATAATATAGTCAGAAAGCCCTGTGGGGATTAGATTATCATATCTCAGATAAAATATAGAAGAAGTTACCGACATCCTCGATTCAGGCCTGCATAGATTGTCAGAGGAGGAAATATGGTAAAAGGATGTAAAACAATGAGAATCAGAACGTTAAGAAAATACCCGGGTATTATCTTAGCCGTTTTATTAAGTCTTTTATTTGCCAACGAAGCTTTATGCAAATTAAAGCCACTGGCAGAAGAATTCCTGCCGAAATTACCCTCTTCATCGCCGCAAATTGATCTTAAAAATATCCCGTATAAAATCGTATATGAAACATTCCGCGAAACGGACGGCAAAGAAAACTGGGAGCTGTATATAATGAATGCGGACGGCTCAAACCAGATAAACCTGACCAAAACGCCGGACCTGGATGAAATGTATCCCCACGCATCATCCGACGGCACCAAGCTTTGTTTCGTAGTGGATGAAGGGACAAACAGAAGAAATAAAACCAGAAGTGTCTATTATATGAATATCGACGGGAGCAACCGGAAATTAGTCGCCCGGAACGCCCGGCAGCCGTGCTGGAGCCCCGACGGCAAAAATATCGCTTACCTTAGAGCAGAATACGAAAGCTATAGCACACGAGAATATGCAACATCGGAACTTATGATTTACAATATTGAGACCAGGCGGCATAAACCACATCCCAACACAACTATACATCACCTATACGCTATATGCTGGTCACCCGACGGCAACTGGTTTTTAGGCGTTGTGGCTGGAAATACGGAATACAGCGATACCATACTCGTCCTGGAAGCCAGCGGGAAAGGTGTTTACGATTTGGCCGAATGGGGCGTCAAAGGTTGCAGGCCGGACTTTCGTTTTGACGGTAAGAAACTGTCCTGGGGCGAGACCGACTGGGATTTATGTGTCGGTGATATCGACTTAACTGCTTCATCACCGCGGGTCGATAATGTACATAAAGTAGTGAAATGTTTGCATTCGGAAAAAATCTACCATGTTGATTTCTCCCCGGACGGTAAATACATTGCATTCAGTTTCGGTCCTTCTTCCGGCGGACAGCAGGTAGGCGGCAAGGCGGAAGGCTGGAATATTTGTGTAAGCGACCTTTCGGGAAAATGGTTTAAAATAACCACCGACGGCAATCACAATAAGGAGCCAGATTGGGTACTGCTTTCGACTCCGGTAATAGTTTTGGAGACTTCTTCTGGAGAATCCCGGAATCAAGAAAATCTCCCAGCAAAAAAGTAATAAACCTATGCGCACACGCTTTACTCAAATAAGAGGGATTGTTTTTTGTCTTGTACTATTATTACCGACAATCTCCGGCTGCCGACGCGTTAAAGACACTGATGATATGCCGGAGATAATAAAGACAAAAACAGGCATTGAAATGGTTGTAATCCCCGAAGGCTGGTTTGAGATGGGAAGTACGAAAGGAGAGCCTGACGAACTACCTGTTCACAAAGTGTGGATCAGCTCCTTTTTGATGGACAGATATGAAGTACCGCAGGAGGAATTCAGGAAACACAAGATTTCCGATCCTTCACATTTCAAGAATCCAAAGAATCCTTTAGAGCAGATAAACTGGACGGATGCGGCGATGTATTGCAACGACCGCTCTTATGCAGAGGGCCTTGAAGAATGTTACGACGAACAGACCTGGCAGTGCAACTTCCAGGCGAACGGTTACAGGCTCCCCACGGAAGCGGAATGGGAATATGCATGTCGTGCCGGAACGAATACGGAATACAGCTTCGGCAATAATTCCGGTAAACTGGGGACGTACGCGTGGCACGCTGGTAACTCATTAAAAAAGACTCACCCAATCGGACGAAAAAAACCTAATCCATGGGGACTTTATGATATGCACGGGAACGTTTCCGAATGGTGCAATGACTGGTACTCCGCGGATTATTACGAACAAAGCCCCCAACGAAATCCAAAGGGACCACCGACCGGCAAGGAAAGAGTGCTGCGTGGCGGAGCATGGAATTCCAGCGCCCGAAGCTGCCGGTCCGCATATCGTACAAGCGATCCATCTTTAAATGATACATGTTTGTCGAAAGATTCCATCGGTTTTAGGTGCGTAAGAAATATCCCTGCCAACCCGAATTTAAATACATCGAATTTTAATTCTGCGGAGGCTAATATGGCAAAAGAAGATCAATCAGGAAGACCAGCCAAAACCGGCTTAGTCTATCACGACATTTATCTTGAGCACAAGACAACCGCCGGTCATCCCGAAAGCCCTGCGAGATTGGTTGCGATATTAGAGAACCTCAAATCAAAGGGACTTTACTCCGAATTATTTCAGATTACTCCTTCGCCGGTCGAACTGAAATGGCTCACAAAAATTCATACAACTGAATATATAGAGCGAGCAAAACAAAGCAGCGAAGAAGATGCAGGTTATTTAGACACATTGGATGTCCCCATATCGCCAGGCTCATACGAAGCGGCTCTGGTGGCCGCCGGAGGTGTGTTATCGGCAATCGATGCAGTGATGGAAGGAAAAATCAGGAACGCTTTTTGTGCCGTCCGCCCGCCGGGTCACCATGCAGTAGAAAACGGAGCACTGGGATTTTGCATATTCAATAACATTGCAATCGGTACTCGATACATTCAGGAAAAATACGGTCTTTCCAAAATACTAATTGTCGATTGGGACGTCCATCACGGCAATGGAACTCAGGCGGCATTTTACGATGATCCAAATGTGCTGTACTTCAGTGTCCACCGGTATCCATTTTATCCCGGCACGGGAAGTACTGCTGAAACCGGGGCAGGAAAAGGTTCTAATTCCATTATCAATGTCCCGTTGCCTGCCGGCTCGACGGATGAAGATTTCCTTACGGCCTTTGAAGAAAAACTCAAACCCGCCGCGGTTTCCTTTTCGCCGGACTTTGTGCTCATATCCGCCGGCTTCGATGCCCACGAGGACGACCCTCTCGGCGGTATGAAAGTTACCGAACAGGGCTATATCCGGATGACGCGGATTGTCAAGGAAATAGCTCAAAAATGTTGCGAGTCCCGCCTGGTTTCCATCCTCGAAGGAGGTTATAATCTGCAGGCACTGGCAGAGTCGGTCGAAGCACATATCCGGGTTTTAATGGAATAAAAGGTCGCGAAATGCTATTTCAGAGCTGGCCATTTGTAATATTCCTTCTGATTGTATATCCGATTTATCTGGTTCTCAAAAGAACGAGATTCGGGATTTTCTGGCTTCTGGCTGCTTCCTATTTTTTCTACGGATGGATAAATCCGCTCTATCCGATTCTGATTATATATGTCACGACGATTGACTACTTCACCGTCGCGAGAATGGAAAAAAGCTCTCACCGAAAGATGTGGCTTATAGTAAGCGTGGTTAACAATGTCGGATTGCTCGGCTTTTTCAAATACGCCGGTTTCATTACCGACAACCTGAACGCCCTGCTGATGTCACTCAAAATTCCATACGAAATCGCCCCGCCGGGATTTCTCCTTCCTGTCGGCATATCGTTTTACATCTTCCAGTCGATGAGCTATACAATCGATTTTTATCGCGGTAATATTACAAGGGAAAAGAGCTTCATAAAATACGCCGCCTTTGTCTCGTTTTTCCCCCGATTACTAATGGGCCCGATAGAAAGGGCCAAAAATTTTCTGCCTCAACTTCATAAAGTACCCGATGTTTCGTGGTCGGACATTGCCGACGGACTTTCCCTTTTTATCGTGGGCCTTTTTAAAAAGATTGCCCTGGCCGATTTCCTGAAGCTTTATGTTGTCAGGGTATATGATAATCCGGAACAATTTCAATCGCCCTCGCTGATACTGGCGACCTTTTTATTTGCCTGGCAGATTTATTTCGACTTCAGCGGATACACCGATATGGCGCGGGGTGTGGCTCGAATGATGGGCTTTCGCCTGAGGCTGAACTTTAACAACCCTTACCTTGCAACCGGCCTTAGTGATTTTTGGCATAGATGGCATATCAGCCTCTCTTCCTGGTTCAGAGATTATGTATATATTCCATTAGGAGGAAATCGTCGAGGAACGTTCAACACCTACCGAAATATCTTTCTGACCATGATAATTTCCGGCCTGTGGCATGCGGGATTGTTCTCCGGGGCGACATTAACGTTTGTCATCTGGGGTGTGGTACATACGTTCGGCCTATTTTTGACGCGAGAGATGGAACGAACCGAATTTTATAAAAAGAAAGTTCCCAAATTGGTAAAACAGCTTTTCGTATTTTGCTTCGTCGGCTTTGCCTGGATTTTCTTCCGGGCCGATAGCATTAACGATGCATGGTTGATTATAAAAAGAATATTTACCTCCGGATTTTCCAATCCATACTGCCCTGTGCTAGCTCTTGTTTTAATATTCGCCGTGTGGTTCTATCAGTTTATGTACGAATCCAGGATAAAGAGGCTGCTTGAACTTAAGCTGGTGCGTATAACAATCGTTGTCCTTATGATTTTTTATTTGGCGGTTTTCGCTCCATCGAGCGAGCAGGCGTTTATTTATATGCGGTTCTGAATTTGAATATATAAGGTTGTAATATTATGTCGGAAAACAATGCAACAGTACCTTTTAGTTCTAACAGCATCCGATTGTCCGTCGGCCAGTGGATAATTGCTGGAATTGTTTGCTTAGCCTTTCTATATTTGATCCCTGCTTTGTGGGAACAGTCAGAGCAATTTTCACCCGGTCCGGATTTTCGTATGCCATACGAGCTTAGCAACGACTACTGGTTATACAGACGCTATTGCCGATGGGCCGATTCACAGCACGAAATATTTGTGACTGGAGATTCTGTCATTTGGGGTCATTTCGTTTCCAGAAATAATACTTTATCCGGACAGCTTAATAAAATCACCGAGCACGACATGTTTGCTAATCTCGGTCTGGATGGGATTCATCCGGCGGCCATGGAGGGTCTGCTGCACTACTACGGCAAAAACATCTCGAACAAAAACGTGATTCTGCATTTCAATCCGCTCTGGATGAGCTCACCCAAACAGGATTTACAGGGCGATAAAGAATTTATTTTTAATCATCCGAAGCTCGTTTCTCAATTTACGCCGAAAATCCCCTGTTATAAAGCTCCTTTCTCGGCGCGAATTTCAACGGTTTTAAGACGCTATATCGTTTTGCCGAATTTGATTACCCACATAAAAATCACATATTTCCAGAGTATGGACATCCCCACATGGACCATTGAACACCCATATGAAAACCCCTTAAAGGCCGTAACATTTAATCTTCCCGAGGTTGCAAAAGACGAGATACAAGGAACGAGAGACGAGCGACGACAGACGAGGGACGAGGGACGAAGGGATGACAGTTATCAATGGGTTATACCAAAAACATCATTCCAATGGAGCTGCTTCCAGCGTACAATTCAACTGCTTCAGAAAAGAGGGAACCGGGTGTTTGTTCTTGTCGGCCCCTTCAATGAGCATATCCTTAACGGCGCAAGTCTCGAAGCTTACCAAAATCTAAAAGATGATATAGAACTCCGGCTGGCGACGAACAATATCGACTATTATGCACCTCCGGCTTTGCCCGCCGAATTATATGTCGATGCCAGTCATCCGACAAGCGAAGGATATGCCCTGCTGGCACAACAACTCTTTGCAAATGAGTCGTTCAAAACCAGTATCCTCAATCCCGGCCGGGATTGAATATCCAGTAAAATTGGCTTCATTCTCTGTTGACAGAATTGTTGTCGGAATACAAATTATCAAAAAAAGTACATAGATAGTTCAATACAACAGCAAAATCTGGTATCCTTACATAGATAAAATGTTATGCTGTTATAATATTTGACTGTAAATGAAAGGTTCGAAAAATGAAAAAGGGAATATTTTTTCTTGTCATTTTGACATTAACATTTAGCTGCAAGATAATTGCAGCCGAAAACAAACCTAACCAGGCGAAAGAAGCTATCGATTTTAAGGCGCGACCTTTCAATCTAAAGCAAGTCCGTCTTCTGGATGGGCCGTTTAAGGATGCAATGGAACGTGACAGGAAGTACCTGCATGAACTGGATTCCAACAGACTGCTGCACATGTTTCGAGTCAATGCAGGCCTTCCATCATCCGCTGAGCCATTGGGGGGCTGGGAAAAACCCGACTGCGAACTTCGAGGTCACACTATGGGCCATTACCTTTCCGCCTGCGCCCTTATGTACGTCAGTACCGGCGATGAAAAGCTCAAGGCAAAAGCAGATGCTATTGTCGCGGAATTGGCCAAGTGCCAAGAAAAACTCGGCGACACCGGCTATCTCAGCGCATATCCAGAGACGTGGTTCGACAGGGTCGAGGCAGTAAAACGAGTATGGGCACCCTACTATACATTGCACAAGATATACGCAGGCCTATTGGATATGTATATACACTGCGGCAACAAGCAGGCCCTCGAAATTGCCGAGAAGATGGCTGCATGGAACAAAACCCGCCTCGACAAGCTCGACGAAGCCCACATGCAGCGCATGTTGAACGGGAACGAACAGGGTGGAATGAACGATGCTTTTGCAAACCTCTATTCCGTCACCGGCAATAACGATTACCTCCAGATATCCAACCGATTTAACCAGGCCCGCTACATTGAGCCTTTATCACATGGAGAAGACCGTCTGAAAGGTGAGCACGCGAATTCCTTTATCCCGAATATCATCGGGACCGCCCGACAGTATGAGCTGACCGGTAATGAAGGCAATCGAAAAATAGCGGAATACTTCTGGAGCCAGGTCGTTAACCATCGAAGCTACTGCACCGGCGGTACGAGCAATGAAGAGCATTGGCGAACCGATCCGGACAAGCTCGCCGACCAGCTCGGCGACCATACACAGGAATCCTGTTGCACTTACAACATGCTAAAGCTGACACGACATCTTTTCAGCTGGACTGCTTACCTAAATTATGCGGACTACTATGAGCGGGCACTGTACAATAGTATCTTAAGCACACAAAATCCGGATTCGGGTATGATGATGTACTTCGTGCCTTTGGCCACCGGACGCTGGAAAACATTTAACCTGCCCTACGGCTCCTTCTGGTGTTGTACAGGAACCGGGATGGAAAATCACGCCAAATACGGTGATAGTATCTATTTCCACAACGGCAATACACTCTTCGTGAATTTATTCATTTCCTCCGAACTCAACTGGTCACAACAAAACGTTCATATAATTCAGGAAACAGATTTTCCCGAACGCGACAGCACGACACTGATCGTGAAAACCGATAAGCCCACAAAACTCAATATAAATATTCGGGTCCCATATTGGGCAAAGCAGGGTGCAATTGCAAAAACCAACGGCACAACCATGTCAACCAAAGAACCAGGCTGCTATCTTGGAATAGACAGAGAATGGCACGACGGAGATAAGCTGGAGATCACCATGCCGATGAGTCTGCACACGCATCCCATGCCGGACGACGATACGCTTGTAGCGTTTATGTACGGCCCGTTGGTGCTGGCCGGTAAGTTAGGCTCGGATGGATTGACCGAGAAAAACGTCCACACGACAAGCAACTGGTACAAATTTCCGCCCGATAAGATTGCATCGGCGCCGCCGTTGACTGTCGTCTCGGACAATGTAAATGACTGGATTAAACCGGTTGCCGGCGAACCGCTTACCTTTAAGACTGTCGGTCAGTCTAAGGATATTACTCTGATACCTTATCACAAGCTATTTAACCAGCATTATGTAATTTACTGGAAAATTATTAAGAAGGATAGTTAGATAAAGTAATCTTCTAATGGGATTACAGATCGTATTAACAGCATTCGGGATAACTTTGTTTGCCTTCTCCGGTCCCCCGAAGGGATGCCTCACGGTACCCCGAAGGGATGTCTTACGGCACTACGGAGAACGGATATGACCGATTTCATTCAACAATACAATCCTGTCACACAAGCTCTTATCGCTACCCTCTTTACATGGGGCGTCACGGCTGCAGGTGCGGCGCTTGTCTTTTTTACCAGCACGATAAACAGAAAAGTGATGGATTCAATGCTTGGCTTTGCTGCAGGTGTAATGATAGCAGCAAGCTACTGGTCGCTTCTCGCACCCGGCATAGAGATGGCAGAGCAGTTGGGGCATATCCCGTGGTTGACAGCAGTGATCGGGTTTATGGGCGGAGGAGTATTCATGAGGCTGACCGACAAGATTCTGCCCCACCTTCATCCCGGCCTGGCCTGGGACAAACGCGAGGGGATAAAAACATCGTGGCAACGAAGCACGCTTCTGGTACTGGCCATAACCCTTCACAACATACCGGAGGGGCTGGCTGTCGGAGTTGCTTTCGGAGCTGTAGCGGCGGATCTTCCCTCTGCCACAATTGGCGGCGCAATCGCTTTGGCCATCGGTATCGGGATTCAGAATTTCCCGGAGGGCACTGCGGTATCAATGCCATTGAGACGAGAGGGGATGGGTAAAGGAAAAAGTTTCTTCATGGGACAAGCTTCCGGTGTGGTCGAGCCGATTGCAGGAGTAATTGGAGCGGCTTTTGTCCTGAACATGCAGGGCGTTCTGCCTTACGCACTCTGTTTCGCCGCCGGCGCCATGATCTTTGTTGTAGTTGAGGAATTGATCCCGGAGTCTCAACGAGATGAGGCGAATATTGACTTGGTCACTATGGCAACGATGGTGGGATTTTCTGTGATGATGCTACTCGATGTGGCATTTGGCTGATCGGATTCCCATTTTGCAAAAGAACACAAAATGGGAACCCGACCAAGCGCGAAATATTGCGTTTGTGGATTCCCCTGGAGTTGTTGCAAGGGCAGCTTTATTTATATAATCCATCAATACTGTTTTATACTTCAGCGATACCGGAATACGTATCTATTTAATTTCCAGAACAACTACGGATTTTGACGGAAGTGCTACAGTCAGAATATTACCTTTGAGGGTAAAATCGCTGAAAGACGCAGGTTTTACAACATCGGGATTTTCAAAGGTGTTATGAGCAGTCATAGCTTCGGCAGTTAAAACCCGCCCGGATATTTCCTTTGGTTCGGCTCCCTCGAGTGCACAACTAACTTCGGCCTTTTTGTTCGGATCTAAATTACACAGCGATATATGGATTTTGCCGGAATCATCTTTCGATGCCGATACATTCACCACCGGAATACCGTTGTCACCAAAGCTATAATCGCTGCTTTGCAACTTAACCGGAAGCAGCGTGGCATCATGATGGACTTTGTACATCTCAAAAACGTGATACGTCGGTGTAACAATCATCTTTTCGCCCTTGGTCAGAATCATCGCCTGAAGGACATTGACGATCTGCGCGATATTGGCCATCTTCACACGGTCGCAGTGATTATTGAAGATATTTAGACTCACACCGGCCACAAGGGCGTCCCGCAGGGAATTCTGCTGATAGAGGAATCCTCGATTCGTTCCCGGTTCGACATTATGCCAGGCACCCCATTCATCAACTATCAGCGCCACTCGCTTGTCCGGGTCGTACTGATCCATAATTTTAGAATGTTCTGCTATTAATTCTTCGATGTGAAGCGCCCTTCTGAGCTGCTCGAACCAGTCTATTTCTTCGAACTGTGTCGCAGAACGACTTCGACTGCCGGAGCCGCAATAATAGTGCAGAGCAAGACCATTCATGCCTCTCCTTCTTCGACCGCCCCCGGCTTGTTCCATCAATACTTCGGTCCAGCGGTAATTCCCGCCGCTCGGTCCACACGCGACCTTATAGATCCTGTTGTCGCCGAAATTACGCAGGTAAGTCCCAAATTGCCGGTAAAGATTCGCATAATGCTCCGGATTCATATTTCCACCGCAGCCCCAGTTTTCGTTACCGACGGCCCAGTACGTGACTTTCCAGGGTTCTTCACGCCCGTTGGACCGGCGTAAATCCGCCATCGGGCTTTTACCGTCGAATGTGATATATTCGACCCACTGCTGCATCTCCTGTACGGTCCCGCTTCCCACATTGCCGCATATATAAGGCTCGCAGCCCAGTTGTTCGCACAGGTCCAGAAATTCGTGAGTTCCGAAGTGATTGTTCTCAGTCACGCCGCCCCAATGCGTATTAATCATTGTAGGCCTCTGTTCTCGCGGACCGATTCCATCCTTCCAGTGATACTCGTCGGCGAAACATCCGCCGGGCCAGCGCAGCACCGGAACCTTAATCCTTTTCAACGCCTCTACTACGTCATTGCGTATGCCGCGAGTGTTCGGAATCGGCGAATCCTCGCCTACCCAGAAGCCTTCATAAATACAACGTCCAAGATGCTCGGAAAAATGGCCGTATATATGCCTGCTGATTTGTTCCGTTCCTTTATCGGTGTAAACTATCATTCGATTTACAGCCGATTCTTCCGGTGCAGCCTCACCTATCGAATATGTTCGGTTACTGCAAACCAACAATACAATAGAAAATAAAAATAATCCCTTAAACAATCTTTCATTAAATAATCCGGTTTTCATTTTCTGCTCCTTTCTCTTTTTGAATCTTGTAAAAAAACCCTTACAATAAGAAGGCCCATTATATTTTATGCCCTTATGGATACCAATTAATTTCAATGGTACTTTTTTATTCCTTCCGGAATTGCCGATGACGCAGTGAAAACAGAGCCTTGACCTCCCAAATGGTTATAACTTTTCTAATTATTATTCTACTCGATCGTCCTCAGAACCAGATTGAAATTCATATTTGCCGGAACCGATTTCATATACAGCGTAACCATTTTCATGCCGTAAGAACTTCACACCGGTACATTTTTCAGTTTGGATGCCATTCTCGGTTACTTCGACATCCGGTCCGGCTCTACCGTGCCGCTGTCCCATAAATCTCCATTGTCCTGAGCCAGTTTTTTTAATGAAGATGCAATGAGGATTTGATAAGCACTCTGTCTCTGCGAACGTACGTGACTTTCAAGCTTCCAGAACAAACGCGGATTAGCTACATCTACACCGAGCGGGTCCCGGGCATATTCGCAACGAAGCTCTGTCGGTATCAGTTTTTCGGATGAAGCTTCATTCTCTAAAACCGAGAACCCGGACAAACTTACTCCACAAACCAGGATGACAGTAATGAAATATTTTTTTATCACTTTATAACTGTTCAAAATATATCAATAATAATTCCCCTGTAACTGCACAGGTTCGGTTGCCTATAATCCCTTATTCTATACCAATAACTATTGCCTGCTAAGCCAAAGCACACTGGGACTAAATGGAGGATTAAAATTAACCTTTGTTCCACCCTCAATCGGTTCACCTTTCGAGATAATTCTGCCGTTTCTTGTGTTCAGCCAGCTCGACGAAAAAGAACCGCCGGTCTCTGTAAGGTCCAGTTGAATCATTTGCCCGGATGCGGCATAAACCAGATAGCTATTTCCCGGCTCGGCCAACGCATACTGACCTTTCACGTCTGTCGGTAATTCCATCGGTTTCATGCGAGAAATCACGGCAAGAAGTGTCTGGTCGGTAGAACGAGGAAGATTGGGTATAGAACCACCGCCCATTAAAACGGCCCAGCCCCCGTTTCTGTCTTCGACAGAAGACACGGGGGCCGAATATATAACCGCCTTATCTGGATATTTGGTCTTGTATTCATGGACGGCACGAAATACCTGGTTAAATGACGAAGGTTTAGGTTTAAGCATACGAGCATGTTGTCGAGGAGCCAGATGCAAACCGCCTTCGGGTGCATATAATTCGCCGCTCGCCTGATACCACCAATAGCGAATATCTATTACAGATACCGCCTTACTGCGAACAGGATCGGCAAGAATAGCATCCTGTACGTCCTTTGTGCAGCTAAGCCCGATCAAAGGTTTATGCCCTGTCTCATTCCGCCATTCGATGATAGTATCGAGCCAGAATTGAACGAATTCGAGGGGGCCTGTGAATTCAGCACTGGTCAATTGAATGACATTTGAGTTTTCCTTAAAGTTCTCAAGGCACTGACGAATAAAGAGGCGATGCAACGGCCTGCGGACCGGATGATTAACATCATAGAAAAATTCGTCCATGAAGATTCGTTTATTACCCGCATAAGGCGGAGGTTCCGGAAAACCGGTGTCATTTATATTGTTAGCGGAACGCCACGGGAAATCCGACCAGTGAGCTCCCGCTTCCAGAATATTATGTTGAAAGTAATTATGATGAAGCAATACCAGCCCCTTTTGGTCGCATAAATCGGCAAACTCCCTGAGCCTGCTCCAGTACCACGGATTATATTTCGTCAGGTCGTATTTGCTCAGCCCATCCCACGCCGTACCCTGGCCGCTGCGGGCAAACGGTAACTCATAGTAAGGCGGCCTTGTGTCTCCATTCATTCGGCGTATGCGCTCGTGATCGTCGCGGCGGCGATCATACCAGAGACCGTAATTATGATTGAGAACAGTTTGTCCCCTCGACGCCATCGCTTCGGCAAGCCCATTCAAATCATCCGTATAACCGGGGCCGATACGACCCGGCATAAATCTCGTCAGGCACAGGCCCAGTGACGGCGCTTCGCGGGGAGGAATTTTGCCGCGCCACCAGGTAACCGTTCCGCTGCCCCCGGTAAGCAACCGATTGTCAGAAGCCAACCATCCATTAACCAAAGACATTCTTTTGCCCGTCGCCGATTCAGCCCCCTGCGAGGATTCAGTCGGAAGCTCGGCAAGAATATCTTCCAGAACTTTTGCATTTCCTGGATCGGTAGGAGTTTTATGTCGCTGCGGTGCTTGGGCAATAAACTGCCTGAGCCGCTCTCGTGGCTTGCGAGCTTCTTTTGTGAATTCTTCGGCGCCCTGAATGCCGGGATTGGTAGCACTTGCAGTCGATAAAGGCCGTAGTTGAAGCCTTTGCTCGGAATCCTCGCCTAAACGTTCGGCGACTTGTGCTCCAAACAGGCTTGTTGGCCTGACAAAATTGTTCGAGCCGTTCCAGATGCCGTCACCCTCGAATTCGCCCCAGCAGCCGAATGCCCAGTTTTGTGCCGTCGGGGGATTAACGCAATCGATAATTGCCGCATTGCATTGCCAGAGCACGCTGTTAGCCGCCGCCCAGCCAAGCCCCCAGCCCTGGCTTCCGCGGTTGCACAATCTCAGCGCGTTGCCGTCGATATTGACATTGTCGTAAAGTGTCCCTGAAGCCCAGCTTTCAATAGGTCCACTATCCTCAAAAGGCAATATAGATTCACATTGAACGAATGCGTTTGGCCCTGCGGCACAGAATCCAACGGAGAAATCATGCCGGCCGTGTTCGGACCAGCAATGCAGAAACAACGTCAATTGTCCCATGGTGAAGAACGTATGCCGCCGATAACCGCCGTTTTCAGAGATCGGTTCAAGTGACATGCAATCCTGTACCGTTATCTTTTTACAGCTTTCATAGATAGCTACCACCGAACCGGCAAAGTGCTTCATTGTCACCTGCCGAACCCAGGCATTCTCGACGTTCTCCATTGTGACAGCCATCCAGGAATGCGCCTCATCCCTCGGATTATCCTTATCGTAGGCGGACTCGCAACAGAAGTTCTCTACTCCCACATGGCTGATTCTGCCGGGCCATGAGTAAGGCTGAACCGAGCCTGAGCCGAACTGAACGTCTATGGCGGTCGTAATCGGGGCATCGATTTCAACTGTATCGCCGTTTATCGATTTAATCACACGGTCCCAGACTAAATCACGGGAACCGGGCCTCCACGTCGGAGCACCGCTAAAATCGCCGCCGAACCTGTCCATTCCCAGCAGCTCAATCCACTCCTTGGTGCTGGGACGAGTAATGTTAATCATGTCACCGACTTTAAGTCCTTCAATGGAATTCAGTCGAAAGCTGTTCGCACCAACAGGGACATAATCGTCTTTGATTTGATAGGATTTACCAGATATAGACGTCAGGTCGTTATTACCGGCGATTCGGATTAGCGTTCGACGATCCGTACCTGTCGCGATCAATACCGTTCCGCCTTCACCGGCTCCCTGACCTCGCAATACGATACCGGAGGCGGACATTTTCAGGCCGCCGTAAATTTCATATCGGCCTTTAAGCAAAAGGACAGTCCCACGAAAACCATTTTCATCGGTTCCAAGAGAGGTGACATAATCGAGGGCGGCCTGAATTCGCTGCGTATTATCACCTGCCACCGGAGAAACAACCACCCGGACTGGAACATCCGGGATAGGTCTATTTTGCCCCATGTATCCGCAGTGTGAAAAATCCGGGATACGGTTGCCTTTATTGTCCGTTTGGTAACTAAGTCCACCTCCCCCGCCGCCGGTGACTGTCGGTGTGCCTGTCGATGCCTGCTGCGTCTGTGAAAACGCCTCGAGCGACAAAAAAATACACAGGAAAATGATTGAAAGAAATATTCTTCGCATCGTTATACGTACTCTTTAACATAAAAAGAATCAATAAGAATTGGGATTTTCCACGTGGGACTAAATCCTCCCAAAGGAAGTTGAAACTCGAACAATTTTGTTGACTTTTTGATTTATATTTTAGTTCGGCACCGGCATTCGTGCGATTTGTTGAACCTGGCCCATAGATAAGTCATACGGACGAAGAACAAAGCTGTACGAATATTTTTCATTACCGGGTAATGTAAACTCGGGGTGCGTTCTGGCTCCCCAGCTATCGTCTCCGCCGACACCCATCTGCCGATAGTCCAGGTTCAGATAAATATTGTCACGACGCTGGACCTGGTAAATATGTTCAGGACCTTCAAGATCCTCGGCCGTATAGTGAAGCGCATTAACGCTAAGATGCGGCATACCGATAGCCAGTAATCCGACTCCCTTGTCGTTGGTCAGAGCCACCCAGCGTACATCGGCCTTATTGCCGCTTTCTGTCGGCTCGGAATAATCGAAATATTGCTCGTCCACGGTCCCCTCATACAAATCAACGCGTGCATCACATCGATCCCAGTAAGTTTCCTGCGGCCCGCGCCCGAACCAGCGGATTGTCTCAAAGCCTTTCGGCATTGCCATCCGCATCCCAAATCGAGGTATTTCCGGCAGTCGGTCGGCGCCGGCCTGACCTTCGGCATCGATCCTAATAGTGCCGTCACCATATATCTTATAGTTTAATTTGTAGTCGCCCTGAACATCCTCGATGCGGGAGACCACGGAAACCTGCACAACCTGCGGCGAAAGCCGCGTTACAGTGACATTTTGAGGCTTCCAGCTCTGCATGGCGGTTTTCCAGATGCCGCAGCGCCGTGACATATTATTCCCGCGGTCATTGTCTGTCGGTGCACGCCAGAAATCAGGAGCCAGAGGCTCTGCCACCAGTTCGGTGCCTTTGTAACGCATCAAGCTGATAAAACCGGTGGTTTTGTCAATGGTAACGGAGAAATTACTACCATCAACGCCGATCGTATTGTCCCGGTTACTGAATTTTAACGACGTCATCTGGCCGGAATTGATAACGCCAGCCGGCTTTTCGACCGGCAGCTTAAACTGTTCCCAGGCTATTTCATGTCCTGCCGGCGCCCAGGATTGTTTGTCCTTGAGCACAAAGCTCAAGTCAAGAAAATACTCCACGCCCGGCTCGGGTTCAATCGATTTGAAAGGTATGGTCGCTTCGTTGGAATCACCCGGCCCGATATCCAGACTATCAAGAGTTCCGGAATCGATAACCTTGTCGTCCGCACTGACCGTCCACGTCCCTTTCACCAGGTCACTTAAAGTTGTGAAAAAATAACCGTTCTTAATTTTAATTTGTCCCTTGGCCAAATCAACAGCCGAAACTTGAATGTTTTGATAGATCTTTTTAATTTCCGCCAGGCCCGGATGAGGTGTACGGTCGGCCGAGACAAGCCCGTTACAGCAGAAATTCTGATCGCTGGGTGTACCTTCGGGACCGAAGTCACCGCCGAAAGCCCAGAAAGTCTTGTCACCGGGCTTAACTTTTAAAAATCTGCCGTTACGGTCAGGGACAATCGGCTGACGCAGTGCCTGATCGACCCAGTCCCAGACCCAGCCGCCCTGCAGATAGGGCATATTATAGATCTGGTTCCAGTAGCTCCAGACGTCGCCATTGCTGTTGCCCATGGCATGAGTATATTCAATCAATATGAACGGCCGATACGGAGCCGGCGTCCTCGACGAATACCTCGTCAATGTATCGGGACGGCTGTACATCGGACAGACAATATCGGTGTTTTCCCTTTCGCCGGCCTCACACGAAATAACCAGCCGTCCGGCGTCACGTTCCCGCATCCATGAAGAGGTGGCGTGTACATTATCGCCCCAGCCGTTTTCATTACCGACGGACCACATAATGATTGACGGATGGTTTTTGTCGCGCTCGACCATACGAACGGTCCGGTCCATAAATGCGGCCTGAAACGCCGGATTCCGTGTAACCTGCTGGGCACCGTGACATTCGTTATTTGCCTCGTCCACAAGATAAATACCGTAACGGTCGCACATATCGTACCACGCGGGAGTATTAGGATAGTGACTCGTACGCACAGCATTAATATTATTCTGTTTCATGAGCATAATATCCTGAATCATATCTTCGGGCTTAACGTAGTGCCCTCGGTCAGGATGATGTTCATGTCGGTTCGTCCCCTTGATAAAGATTCGCTGGCCGTTGACAAGCAGATCGCCCTCTTTCAACTCCACTTTACGGAAACCCACGTTTACCGGAATTACCTCGACAACTTTCCCATCCTTATCTTCGAGCGACAGCAACAGGCGATAGAGATAAGGATTCTCGGCGGACCACAAGCGGACGTCACGAACTCTGCCAGCAAGTGTACATTTCGTTTCCTGCGCGGCAGGAGCAAGGCAGGAAGCCGAAATCTCCGGCATGGCACTTTCACCCAGAGCGTCCAGCAATTGAGCCGTAACTGTCACGATCTCGGCCTCCGGCTTCATATTCTGAATAGATAGATCAAGCAACAATGCGGCACTGTCATATCCTCGCTCCGATGGGGGGGGTTCCTCTGCCCGACGCGACCGGAAACGACGCCGGCCGGACTGCCGCTCCAGAGACGTTGTTACCTGGAAGTCACGGACATGAAGCGTGTCGGTTGACCAGATATAAACGTCACGGAATATGCCGCTTAAGCGCCAGAAATCCTGATCTTCCAACCATGAGCCGTCGTTCCAGCGAAAGACCTGCACCGAAATCTGATTTTTACCCGGTTTGACGACGTTGGTAATGTCAAATTCGGCGACCGTGCGGCTGTCTTTACTCATGCCGATTTTTTTGCCGTTGATCCAGAGATTGAAGAAAGAATTTACACCGTCGAAGACAATGTAAATTCGTCGCCCATCCCAGGTTTTCGGGACATCGAAATTGTAGCGATAAGAACCGACATGGTTGTTGATATTCGGTATCACCGGGGGATTCGGCCTTTGACGGTCCATCACCCACGGATATCGCATATTGGTGTATATCGCAACACCATAGCCCTGCATCTCGATATTCGAAGGAACCGGAATTGTATCCCAGGCGGAATCATCGAAATCCGTCCTGAAAAAATCCGTCGGTCTTTCATCGGGACTCGGTGACCATAGAAACTTCCAGTCGCCATTGAGTGAACGAAACCAGCCAGACCTCGACCGATCTTCGTCTGTGGCAATTGCTTCAGCTTTCCTGGCGGCTTCGACGTCGGGATAAATCATCATTGTTGCATGAGGTGCAAGACGACTTATACCGACTAACCCGGGATTTTCCCAGTCTTTCGGGGATTCATTCTGTGCCGTAACTGGTCCGATTATAAAAATAATCATAATAAGCACACAAAAAGGTAAAATTTTAAGAAATGTCTTGAGGAAATCCATATTTTGCTCCTTTCTGATATATAAATCCGGAAATCCATTTTACGAAATGGACATCGATTTTGCGTATTAACATACAACCTTCTTAATATGTAGTCAATCTTCGAAACAGCATGAATTCCACGTTGTTTAAAATCGCAGGATATTAATACTGCCGTCCTCACATATTCGGATTGAAAATCCGTACAAATAGAATAATAACGGGTCACATTTTACTTAACATCATATTCATATGGAAGAAAAACCATAATTTGTGTTTTCGCCAGTAATTGGCGAGAATCGAGCCGAATATGTTCATCCACGGACTGAAAATTGCCGGTGCAAGACCGATCGTCGCCGGTGATTACGTGGGTAAAATAATCTCTACTGAAGTATCTACCGGCAAATCGAAAGAGTATGCAGTCTAAATCATAAAATGTCAAGAATTGACCGCTACAGAGAATTGATTTTGAAAACGAAGGCCGAGGCGTTCATGTATTTCCCCCCCTGCGAAGTGGTGAAAAGATATGCCGGCTTGCCGTCTCTCATTAATATTTGCGGCCGCTCGAACCTGCCGTACTTAGTCAGGTGACGCGGGGGCGGCGGCTGTTTGACGTACTTATCGACCGAGTAGTAGGCGATTTTCGGATCCGACCATTTTATGCCGTCTTCGGATTCAAGGTACAGGCCCACATTGTGACCGAAGATTCCCATGTCACGGGCTATCATCTTGAACTTTCCATCTTCGATAAAAACATAGGCATCTTCGAGCTGCCTGTTGTCACCCAGGCCGGAGTAATCGATGACTGGATTACCTTTGTATTTTATATAAGGCCCTTCGAGCGAATCGGCGATTGCCAGGCCGTACTTACGGTTGCCGCGAACTGTCGGATGGGTGGAATTGTAATAGTCACTCGAATTCCACGACTTATAATACAGCCAGTATTGGCTGTTTGGAGGTTTGACAAATGAAGGATTCGTTGTGCAGTGATTGTCCCAGACATCCTCGCCGCCCGGCTCGAGCAGCGGCTTATCCGGTCTTTTCCACGGCCCGGAAAGAGATTCGGCGATTGCAAGACCAACACGTTTGGTATTCGTTTTACCGTTGGAGTTGCCCATATAAAACAGGCAGTATTTGCCGTCCACTTTTTTAATGTGAGGATTGTGACATGTCGTGGCATCCCAGAAACCTTCGCCGCGAGGCGAAAGGACCGTCTCGATATATTCGAACGGTCCTTCAGGTTTTTCGGCCACGGCGTGAGCGACCTCGGAGCTGTTTATCCAACCCCCCATCCTCTTGCGTGCGGGCCAGCGTGAGAAAAAAACATGCACCTTACCGTCGGGCCCGTCGATGGGACTTGTCCCCCAGACGTACCAGTCCTCCATTTCGAGAATACGGCCGATGGGTTTCAAGCTTCTGCAAAAATCGGAAATCTGCTCTTCGGTCCAGGTCGGTTGTGATTCATTATCTGCAGCTCCCGCCGCCAGGACTGTCTTAATCGGGACCAAAAGAGACGAGCCAACAATCGGCGCTGCGACAAGATTTACCATAAATTTTCTTCTTGTCATCATTTTTATCAACTTCCTTCAATTCGTCCTCCGACAGGAATCCCAAGGACTGCCATCGAGGAATTACTGTTTCTAATAAGTCTAACTTTTACAAGGTCATTATTTCTAATCTGAAATTTCAAATCTGAAATATCTTTTTGTCTGATATCGACCATGAAATATCTTTCACAACGTCCGCTCGGACTACTGTTATAGCTTTCAATAAGAATATTTGCAGACTCACCGATAAATAGCTCCCGGAATTTTCGCCTTAATTCGATATCCAGCTCGCGTAGAATCTCCGAGCGTCTCTTTATAACCTGATTATCCACTCGATCCGGCATTTTCGCAGCGACAGTACCCTTTCTCGGTGAGAACCTGAAAACATGCATTTTGGCAAAACCTATTTCTTCAGCAAGATTGACCGTTTTCTCGAAATCCTCGTCCGTTTCACCAGGAAAACCAACGATAATATCGGTCGTTATGGCGGGCCTGTTAAGCCGGGATTCAATCAGATCGACCTTTTCTCTAACGTAGTCGGTGTTATATTGACGACACATTTTTCTTAGTACTGCATCCGAACCTGATTGCAACGATAAATGCAGATGTGGCATAATGTTGCAGTGTTTGCATAACACATCGAGCAATTGCGGCGTCACATCGGCAGGCTCAAGCGAGCTTAATCTTATCCTGACAATATTGGGGATTTGGGCAATTTTGTCCAATAACTCGGACAGCTTATTATTCTGCCGGTTCGGCCAGTTTTTCCGCCTGACGGTCTTTTGGCCATAGGCCCCGAGATTTATTCCCATTATCACGATTTCCTTATGTCCAGCTTTTACAAGAGCTTGTGCCTCTTCGAGAATCATATCAACCGGCCGACTGCGAACAATCGGGCGTGTCTTGGGTATTATACAATAGGTACAAGCACCATCACAGCCATCCTGAACCTTGAGAAAGGCTCTGGTTTGGCCGTCATAGGAATGCAACGGGGATAATCTTTGATAATTACACAATTCTTTTTTATGCTTGATTTTAGGTCTGTTTTTTGATTTAATTGGATTATTCGGGCCTGGCCCCGGGGGTACGATTTGCCCAAGTATCCGGGCTAGATCGCCGCGCTTTTTGACAAAATGGATATTTTCGGTTGTATGGAGAGTTTTAAGCCTTGTTGATTCGCCGGTTTGTGCCGCTGGTAAACAGCCGCAGACAACTATTACAGACTCGGGATTTGTTTTCCGGATTTTTCGGATGCATTGTCTGCTTTTGGCCGAGGCGGTGTGAGTGACACAACAGGTATTGATGACGGCAAGGTCGGCTCTTACAGGTGGATCGAGCCTGCGCAAGCCGAAACGTTCGAGCAGCTCCCGGACCTGCTGGCTTTCGTACTGGTTAACTTTACAACCAAGGGTTTTTATGGAAAAAGTCTTCATAATATTATAATTACTGTAACGAATTAGCACTTTTGGCGTCTTAAATTATTATACAATTTATATTTGTTTGAACGGATTTACAAGGCAATTTGGATTAATTAACTAAACGCGAGGTACACGCAATGGCTGCTGAAACAGGTTCGGTATGGGCAATTGACATAGGCAACAATTCTCTGAAAGCATTGTACTTGAGTACGGAGCGAGGCGTAGTCGAAGTGGTCGGTTACGACAACATACAACACGGCAAAATCCTCAGCGGAGATAACATTACAGATGCCGAGAGAGAAGAGCTTATAGCAATAAGTCTGCGAAAGCTGGTAACCAAATACGATATGAGCATGGAAGAGATTGCGATTGCCGTTCCGAGCCAGAACAGTTTCGCAAGGTTTGTGAATCTGCCGCCCGTCGAGGCGAAACGTATTCCGGAGATGGTGCAGTTCGAGGCGGTCCAGCAGATTCCGTTCGGCATTAACGATGTTCAGTGGGACTGGCAGCTAATGACGGGGGCGGATAGTCCCGAAATAAAAGTCGGAATTTTCGCAATTAAAAACGACGTAGTAAATACCGCCCTGCAACCTTTCACCAGAGAAGATATCGATATCAGCTATGTGCAAATGGCGCCGATGGCTTTGTATAATTATCTGCTGCACGACCGTCCCGACTTGGTTACTCCCAAAAGCCAGGCGACTGTAGTTATTAACGTAGGCGCCGGCAATACCGACTTAGTCGTCTGCACACCGTCGGCGGTCTGGCAAAGATGTATCCTGATTGGCGGCAATACGTTTACGAAGGCGATAGCAGATACTTTCAGGCTCGACTTCGAAAAGGCCGAAAAGCTAAAACGTACGGCGCCGGTAAGCAAATATGCCCGGCAGATATTCCAGGCGATGAGACCTGTATTTACGGATCTGGCTTCGGAAATTCAGAGGTCGTTAGGTTTTTACAGCAGCTCAAATCCGAATACAAAAGTGGTAAAGATTATTGCGATGGGCGGCGGAACAAAGCTGCGGGGGCTGCTTAAATATCTGCAGCAGACGCTGCAAATACCCGTTGAAAGGCCGGACTCGTTTAAAAAACTGGCCCTCGGCGCCGGCGTCTCGCAGGCAAAATTTCACGAGAACGTCAGCGATTTCGGCATCGTTTACGGTCTTGCCCTGCAGGGACTGGGGCTTGCGAAAATAGAAAGTAACCTGCTGCCTCGTACTATTGCACGCTCAAGAGCCTGGGCAAGCAAGGGCAAATATTTTATCGCCGCTGCGTGCATGTTATTTGCCACAGCGCTTTTGTGCTTTGGACACACCGGCTGGATGAAATTAAACTACGATAAAAACAGCTCGACTCGAGCGCGCATCGGCAGTTTAATCAGTGACGCCCAGGGAGCAACGAACGAGCTGGATGAGATTAAAAGGAAAAGTGACGAATACGCTGAAAAAATAAATGAGGAATTCAATCTGTTCGAACAATATCGAGACATTGTTCCGAAACTCTATGAAACCATAATTTCTGCCTTACCCAACAAGGAAAACTCTCCGGAACAGGCCCGGCTTTACGACGCTTTTGTCAGGGGTGACGCCGAGGGCGTCAAGAACTTTGCCATAAACGGCCGAAGGATTAGCCGAAACGAGCGAAAGCAGATATTTATTACAAATATGACAATAAGTTTTTCCAATGACCTCGAAAAAACTCAATTCGATGCAGATGCGTGGCGGCGAGCGCGAGCCAGAATCGGTACCGAGGACGAAGACGAGGCGGATGCATACTCACGTGAGATGATGATGATGGAGGAAATGGGCCGCGGTTTTATAGATGAATATGCCCCGACCCCGTTCGAATGGGAAACTAAGGCCCAGGTGGAAAAGAAATCCGGTTTCGCCGTGACTATTGTCGGTTACAGTCCATACGGCAAAAGTATTCCCGATCTGGCTCAATTGATGGATCCGGCCAAAGTTACCTACGATCCGAATACCTGGGGATTTATTACGAGACTGGAGCGGCTCGATGATATGGTCGCCGACGGCAACAGCCCGTTCGAACTGTATAAAAAGAGCAATCCCGAGCAGTTCAAATTAGATATAAAGGAAGTTGACCTTGCGAGTGAATATCCTCAGGGAGTAGGAGTATTTGATTCCTTATACAGGAATAAAATCTCGCAAAACAGACCGCAGGAAACTGTTGAATGGATTTTAATCGATCCCTTAACAAAGGAAACCATTAGCAAAATTTCACTGCTTGAGAAAGACGGCAGAGAAATGCTGGATCACACCACTGGCCAGATTGCCTACCAGGTTAACGATCACTGGTTCGTCCTTAATTTAAAATTAGTCTGGAGGAATGCCCCCAAGCCACCGGAAAACGCCACCCAGGGAACTATGATGGGATCGGGATATATGAGATAAACGATTATAATGAAGTTTTGAGAGTGTATCGGCTGCTGTTGTAAAGTTGTAATTGACCGGACAAAAAATATAATTAAAAAATATTACTGATTTGTGAGCTAAAATGGATCTACCGAATTTCAAAGACATACTACGGAAATTAAATGTTTTCAGGAATAAATCACTATTAATACCTATCATCATAGCTCTGATTAGCTTACTGCTTTTAATACCTACACAGCTTATGAGCAGCGGGCTTAAAGAGCGGGTTCAAAAAGAGAGTATTACCGACGGTTACAATAAAGTAAAACACTTACTTATAAACTCTGTTTCGGACGAGCTGTTGAAAAAGGAAAAAGACCAATTGGAAATTCGCGCAAAAGACGCCAATGAAATAGAGCTTTTAGCCATACAGACCACTCAAAGACAACTGCTAAGTAATAACATATTCGATGTAAATGATCCCAACGACTTACCCGGCCTGATCTTCCTGCAATTCGGTAAGCAATATTATGACGGTATCGATAAAATGATTGCCGATGCCAAAGCCGGCGATTGCCCCACAGAAGCCGAATTGAACAGAGAGATTGATAAATCAGGAGTAAAAAACCGAGGGACGGGAATGACCGGAATGTACGATTCCAGAAACATAATGACTACCAGACCCGGTGGTTCGACGAGAAGCTCCTCACGCGGAGGCAGAAATCTCCAGCGAGGAATGAGGTTAATGAGCGAGCTGGAAATGGTCGTCATTAACCAGCTTTGTAAAAAAAGAGCCGAAGAAATTTCTTTCTACGTTACACCGATCCAATTGAGCGGATACACATTCTGGAAGGAATATGATATCAACGTCCAAAAAGCGGAGGCAGTCGAAGACTGCTGGTATTATCAACTGGCTTACTGGGTGATTGAAGATGTTTTTGACTCCATCGTTTCCATGAATTCCGGTTACGAAAATACTCTGAGCGCGCCGGTAAAACGGCTTGTGCGCCTTGGTTTTTCTATGGATTCTGGCATGTCCTTTATGAGAAGAGGCGGCTTAAGAGGCGGCTCAAGCAGGAACACAACCGGGAATAAAACTAACGAGAATGACGACAGACCTGTATATGTCCTTTCTTCCGATAAAAAAACAATGCTCTCGGAAACCTGCACCGGCAGATACAGTAACGATGATATTGACGTAATACACTTTAATGTTGTATGTATAGTGAGCACTAAAGACATTATGTCGTTCATGAAGGAATTGTGCAGCCTCAAGGAACATCAGTATATCGACGAATCGGGGCAAACAAACACCTACAAACACAATCAAATCACAATTATCGAGAGTAAATTTTACTCGGTCGATAGAGAAGACACAGACAATTCATATTATGTTTACGGTGACGGTGGTGTCGTCGAACTGGATTTAGTCTGTGAATATACCTTCAAAAAGGAAGGCTATGAGGACTTAAAACCGGAATTGGTTAAAACAACACTGCTCGAAGAAGAAGAGAAATAATCAGCGGGTTAAACAGACCGGCAAAATTAAGATGTAAAAACGGGAAACAAGAAATGTTAAAAAAAATTGGAAGTTTTTTCGAAGAACATATCGAGAAGATAATTTTAATTATCGTGGGAATATTATGCGTACTGCTCTTTTTTTGGCGTGTCCTGCTCAGCCCCAATACGGTCGAGATTACGAACAACGAGGGTAAGACGGAAGAAATAAGCCCCAGTGTTATTGACGAGCGTATTTTACAGAGTGCTAAGTTATTGAGCCAGACAAAGGCCAGTACGGTCGCAGATTTCAATTCATACGAACCTAAACTTAATGATTTCCTTGCCGTTCTCGAGTCTCCGATAAGAGACATCGATCCTCGATTGATGATTCCGAATCCCGAAATTGCCGCACCTAAGAAGGTGGCCCGCGGGAAATACAACGTTCCTGACAGCATCGGTCAAGTCACTGCGATCGAAGCCGAGCATATAAGAGCCGCAGCTTATTTACCCACCGAACCCGTCACCGAGCAGAAATCTTATGACCGGGTCGGACACGAACCAAATGATATCGACTTTGTAACAATCGAAGGTAAATTTGATATAGCAGGTTTATATAATCAATTCCATATAACTTTTGTGGATCAGGTAGAGGAACAATATGCCGACCCGTGCCTGGCCAAACCGATATTCGCCTCGGTAAACCTGCAAAGGCGGGAGCTTACGAGCGACGGAACATGGAGCGACTGGCAGAATGTTCCACGAAGTCGGATCGAACAGTATAAAAGCTTATTTGAAAACATACAAGAGGGCATGAGTTTACCCCCTGGCGGTTTAGAAGTGCAGAAGCTCCAGTTCGACAATAAGCTGGTACAAATAGATTTATTACAGCCACAGGTCTATCAAATCGCCTCGGCCAGAGAGGAATGGTTTCCTCCTTCACTGCACGGCGACTACATGACCGCTATAAACAAAGAAATAAGCCGGGAAAGAAGAGAAGAAAGGGTGGCGGAAAGGCAGGAGCGCACAAGAGACACAACTGACCGTCGCGGTACAAGAGCAACCGGCGGAAGAGGCGGCGGCGGTCAATACGATGGTGGTGCGGGCGCAGATACAGGCGGTCGCGTTCCGCGAGGCAGAGGAGCAGGTGGAGGCCGTCGCGGCGGCACAGCCAGAGGAGGGGACACAGGTTTTTACGATGGAAGAGCCACAGGACGTGGTGGTACAAGGGGAAGAGGCAGGGACAATGCCAATATGGAGATGGATCGTTTAATGATGGATGGATTAACTGCTACACAAACTTCCCCTATTAACGATATCTATCGGGAATTCTATAAAATCAGACTCAACTGGAACTCAGACTTGTCAAAGATGCGCGAGCCTTTGGTGTTCTGGGCGCTTGATGATACGGTCGAGCCGGAAAAAACTTATCAATACAAAGTTCGATTAGGTGTTTTTAATCCGGTGACAGAAGAAGAAAAAGACGATGTCGTCATATGGAGCGAATTTTCCCCGCCAACCGAGACTATCAATATTCCGGCAAGGCTGTATTTCTATGCGAAGGATATACAGGAGGCTGCAAAAACAGTCACAATTACGGTCTGCAAGTATGTTTTAGGCTATTGGCGTGTGGAAGATTTCAGAGGAATAGGTCCCGGAGAAGCGATCGGAGGGATCAAAGAGTACGAACCCGAAGAACCTGAAGAACAGTCTTTCATTGCAGGCGGCGAGGGACGTCTCGGAGTTGCCGGGATACCCATACCTCAGCAGCCGAAAGAAGAAGCTGAAATAATCAATTTCGACACAAGAGCGGTGATGATAGATGTAGTTGCTACGAACGACTGGATTGCATCTGATGACAGAAATCTGAGCATTAAGCCTTATTACGATATGCTTTATAGTTACGGCGATACTGATATCAAACACATGCCGGTCCGTCTGAGCAACCTGCCCGAACGTATGATGATGGAGATTTACAGAGTTAACCGTTTATCCACGGACAAACCGGAGCCTTTCAAGACGTTCGGTTCGAGCAGAACAACTCAACGAGGAATGGGAACAGATGGAATGAGAGGGGGAGAATATGACGACATGATGATGTATCAGGAAATGATGATGATGGACGGACGACGATAATCGGTTCAAAATCAAAAGGCCCCAGTCCATTTTATCTTCCTTTGATTTATGACACAGGGCCTTTGCGTCTGGATATTCATATTAATTTTCCTCTTGCAATTCCAATATTCCATACTATAAGCTACTCTACATAAAGTATTGGATAAAAACATATAATCGATTCGAAACAGATCATAATAACAGGGAGTTTAAATTATGACTTTTACATTACAAATAGGGCAGCAGGCACCAGATTTCAAATTACCTGCCACAGACGGAAATACATACCAACTATCCGATTTTAATGATGCCCCGGTACTGGTAGTCTTTTTCACCTGTAACCATTGTCCATACGTCATCGGCTCGGATGAAGTCACCCGGCAGACAGCCGACAAATTCGCATCCGAAGGAGTAAAATTCGTCGGAATAAACTCGAACAGCAAAAACACGTATGCCGAAGACGATTTCGAACACATGGTCGAACGAATGAAGGTGCATAAATTTCCCTGGCTCTATCTATATGACCAATCACAGGACATTGCGAAGACTTACGGCGCCTTGAGGACCCCACATTTTTTCGTATTCGACAAAGAACGTAAGCTCATATATACAGGCCGCGGCGTTGACAATCCCCGGGAAACAAGCAAAATAAAGGTCAACGACCTGGAAAGGGCATTGACGGAACATTTAGCCGGTAAACCCGTAAGTGTGTCGCTGACTAATCCGATAGGCTGCAACGTCAAATGGGAAGGTAAGGACCCACACTGGATGCCGGTCGAGGCCTGTGATTTAGTCTGAGAAAGTGCAACGATTGCCGCAATCCTCGCTGTTGGACAAATTAACCCGATGAATCAAAAGTGTTTCGGCTAATTTTGTCCTGCCGCAGCTTCAACCGAATCTCCACTGCATGTAAACCATGCCGCCGCGATTCGGCAAAATTCGACCTGGGAGGACCCGAAAAACAACAGATTCTCGATCTCGGCAGATTGAACTTCACTCACCATAAATATATGCTCGGCGTTTATAGCCATATCGTGCTCTTTGTCATCGGTTACCTGGCAAGCTTCCTTTTCCGAGCAGACAAAGACACAAAAGACTTAACCCTTTACGGCTGGCTGGCAAAGCGTTAAATTAAGATAATAAGTAATAAAATTTGGGAATTAAATAGTGTGGCAGTCTCAGGGATTCTGCCGCAGGGACACATGAAATGAACATGCAAAGAGCTATTAAAAAGACAACAATTATTTTGTTACTTTCGTTCGTATTTGCAGGATGTTCGAGTATCCCGTCCGGCGTGCAGGCGGTTGGAAATTTCGACGTCAACAGATATCAGGGCACGTGGTACGAAATCGCCCGGCTGGACCACAGTTTCGAACGCGGATTGAGCAATGTCTCAGCCACCTATACGTTAAGGGATGACGGCGGAATCGATGTACTGAACAAAGGCTTGAACAAAAACACCGGCCGGTGGAAACAAATCAAGGGAAGAGCTTACTTCGTAAAAGACAAAACCGTCGGGCGCTTGAAAGTGACTTTCTTTTGGCCGTTCTACGGTGGCTATAATGTCATCAGCCTTGATAACGAGAATTATGCTTATGCCATGGTCTGCGGCCCGAACCGCTCTTATTTGTGGATATTAGCCCGGCAAAAAAAACTCAGACGTTCGATAATGGGTGAATTAATAACAACCGCGAAAAACTTCGGCTTCAAAACCGACAACCTGATTCTCGTAGAACACGAACATCCCTGAAATAAACGAGACAATCACCTATCTTAAGAGATCTTTCACTTCCTGAGTATTTTGTTACAACCGCTTAATACTTTTTATCAGGCTTGAAGAAAAGATTTGTATTTGTTATGTTAATCACTGCCTGATTTCGATTAATGCCGGATTATTAAGGTTAGAAACGGATTAAGGAGCGACAACAATGCCAAAGAAGCTAATCAAATCGTTCGTCTGGCTGTTAGCGACATCACTTATCCTGTGTTCATGTCTGCCGAATACGCAGAGCAACTTTATCAGGGAATCGGATTATACCGAGCCTATACGCCTTGCCTGTATAGGTGACAGCATAACCTTCGGACACGGCATACGAGACCGTAAAACGAACAGCTATCCGGCACAACTCGGCGTTATGCTCGGCAGCCGCTGGGACGTTAGAAATTTCGGTGTCAGCGGCGCCACCTTACTGAAAAATGGAGATCGGCCGTACTGGAATCAGGATGCGTTCAAAAAAGCCCTTGAATTTAATCCTAACGTGGTCGTTATCAAGCTCGGGACGAACGATTCCAAACCCACAAACTGGAAATATAAAGACGAATTCGTCGGTGACTATATCGATTTAATCGAACAATTCCGGGCTCTTGAAGCCAGGCCCAAAATCTGGGTTTGCTATCCGGTTCCGGCCTACTCCGAGCGATGGGGCATTTCCGACGAGGTCATAACAGAAGAAATTATGTCCCTAATCGATGAAATCGCCGATAAGATGGGCGTTCCAATTATCAACCTCTACAGCGCATTAATCGACAAAGCCGAGATGTTTCCCGACCAGATTCATCCGAACGCCGAAGGGGCCAAAATAATGGCCGAGGCAATCTGTCACACCCTTACCGGACGTGTTGCAATAACAAAATGATTTAAAATCAGACGTAAAATACGATGAGTACTCTTAAAAATCCAATAAGTGACTCTCACCGACATAAGGGCAACGATGACTGAAGTGAAAAATTATAAGGCGGAATTAGTCGGCGTGTTCGGACATCCCGTGGTGGAAAATCCGACGATTATCATGCAGGAAGCGGCCTTTGAAGCGAAAGGTTTAAACTGGAGATATCTGACTATCGAAGTCCTTCCTGAGGACCTGGAAGATGCCATAAAGGGTCTGCGTGCAATGAATATGAGGGGGATCAACCTGACTATTCCCCACAAAGTGGAAGTGTTGAAATATTTAGACGAAATTGCCGCCGATGCCGCCTTGATAGGAGCTGTAAATACAGTTCGACGTCAAGGCAAAAAGCTCATCGGTGAAAATACCGACGGCAAGGGATTCCTGCGTTCTCTCAAGGACGATGCGCGAATAGAACCCGCCGGCAAACAGGCTGTCATTTTAGGGGCAGGAGGCGCCGCCCGGGCAATAAGCGTGGAACTGGCTCTTGCCGGAACCAAACAAATAACCATTGTCAATCGCACCACTGCACGAGGACGGGAACTGGTTAAGCTGCTCAACGAAAAGACAAAGGCAAAAGCGAATTTTGTGGAATGGGACAGTAGGTTAGAAATTCCGCCCGAAACGGATATTTTAGTGAATGCGACATCCATCGGCCTTTTTCCCGATATCGAGGCCAAACCCGACATCGCGTATAGCGACATTAGAAGTGATATGATTGTCTGCGATGTCATTCCAAATCCCCCCGGTACGGCTTTTCTGAAAGAAGCCAAGTCACGCGGGGCGAAAACACTCGACGGACTGGGAATGCTGGTCTATCAGGGAGCGATAGGTTTTACTATGTGGACGGGACTCGAAGCACCGGTAGATGCAATGTATCAGGCACTAAAAAAAGAATTTGTGTGAATGTTTTAAGGATTCGAAAATGCAAACCAAATATTCAATTTATTACACGACTTTAGTTGTATGTGCCCTTCTCTGCTGCGGTCATAATCTAACACTCGCCGATGACGGTTATGATCTCTGGATGAAATACAACAAAATCGAGAATCCCGGACTTTTAGCCGATTATCAAAAAAAGATTTCAACCATTACTATCGAAGGCGAATCTGAAACATGCCGGATCATACAGGATGAACTAACCAGAGGTTTAAGAGGGCTTTTAGGAAAAGAAATCCCCACCAACGATTCCACTGATCAAAACGGCTCAATTATTGTCGGCACTCCAAACACTTCAAGTGACATCAAAAAACTTATCGATGAGGATGAGCTTGAGCCTGTGGGTAAAGAAGGTTTTATTATAAAATCTGTAACTTTTAACGGTCACGGTACACTTATTGTCACGGCAAATAGTGACATCGGATTGTTATACGGGACTTTTCACTTATTGCGATTGATTCAAACTCAATCAAGCCTGGAAAATATCGATATAACATCCAAATCCAAAATTCAATATCGCCTGCTAAATCACTGGGACAATCTCAACGGCACCGTCGAACGTGGTTATGCCGGAAGGTCTTTATGGAAGTGGGATCAGCTACCTGAAACAATCGACCCCAGATATATCGACTATGCCAGAGCGAATGCCTCGCTCGGAATCAACGGCACCGTGCTTAATAATGTCAACGCCAATCCGCAGATACTGAAAGAGGAGTATTTAATTAAGGTTGCGAAGCTGGCGGATGTTTTCAGGCCCTACGGCATTCGGGTATTTCTCTCCATTAATTTCTCATCACCCATCTCGGCCAAGTTCAGTTCGAACAGAAGAAGAGGCGGTATCGGTGAGCTAAAAACCTCCGATCCTATGGATCCCGAAGTCAGACAGTGGTGGAAAGACAAAGCCAAAGAAATTTACCAGCACATCCCCGACTTCGGGGGATTTTTAGTCAAGGCCAATTCCGAGGGAATGCCGGGCCCGCAGGACTACAATCGCACACACGCCCAGGGCGCCAACATGCTGGCAGAGGCACTCGAACCTTACAAAGGCATAGTCATGTGGCGGGCATTTGTCTATAACGCGGACACAGACCCGGACCGAGCAAAGCGTGCTTATATGGAATTTGTTCCTCTTGACGGACTATTTTCTCCCAATGTCTTTGTCCAGTCAAAAAACGGCCCTGTCGATTTCCAGCCACGCGAACCCGTCCAGCCTTTATTCGGTGCGATGCCCAAAACGCCTTTGATGATGGAGCTACAGATAACACAGGAGTACCTGGGACATTCGACGCATCTTGTTTATCTGGCCCCGATGTGGAAAGAATATCTTCAATTCGATACTTTCGCCAAAGGAAAGGGATCGCAAGTTGCAAAGGTCATAGACGGCACTTTACACAATTATCGCATGACCGGTATCGCCGGTGTAACAAATATCGGCGACGATAAAAACTGGTGCGGCCATATCTTCGCCCAGGCCAACTGGTACGCTTTCGGCCGTCTTGCATGGGACCATTCTCTGACCGCCGAACAGATTGCAGAAGAATGGATCAAGATGACATTGAGCCGGGACGAAAATACCATTCAGAAAATTAAACCCATGATGATCGGCTCCTGGCAAGCCTGCATAAATTACATGACGCCACTGGGCCTGCATCATATTATGCAGGCGGGTTTTCATTACGGTCCTCAGCCGAGTTATTCCAGAGCATCCCGGCAGGACTGGACGAGTGTCTATTATCATCGCGCGGACAAGATCGGCCTGGGTTTTGATAGAAGCTCGACAGGAAGCAATGCAACAAGCCAATACTTTTCGCCGTTAGCCGAACAATTTAACAGTATCGAAACATGCCCTGAAAAATATCTGCTCTGGTTTCACCATGTTCCCTGGGATTATAAAACAAAATCGGGCCGAATCCTGTGGGACGAGCTGTGTCACAGATATTATCTCGGTGTGAATTATGTTCGACAAATGAGTTCGGATTGGGAATCGGTCGAAAAGAGTATCGATCCGGAAATATTTCTGCACGTTCGGGACAAGTTAAAAACGCAGGAGCAGGACGCCGGTATATGGAGAGATACCTGTCTTGAATATTTTCAGAAGTTCAGCGGAAAAGATACAAAGGTCACAAATTAAGGGACCCCATTTTGCGAAATTTTGCAAAATGGGAACCCAATCAGAGGGCCGGCAGTTCAGGCGAGAAAGCCGTCTCGTTGCCGAAGATGTCACGAGCTTTTACGCGGAATTGGAGGTACTGCCCGCTTCTGCCAATCTGGACTTCATAGACAGGAGAGGTTTGCCAGCCGCCGCTAAACGCAGATCTGGATGTACATTCGAAGAAGTATTGCACAGTCCCGCTTGCATCTGTCGCCTGAGCCGCCGTCATAACAGCCCAGTAACCAACCAAGGCGCCGCCGCCGCGATACACTTCATCAGGCTCTCCGCCCTGTGCCCACTGCATGGGATCCGGAGACGGTGGCTGCAGGTCAACGACAACTTCAGAAGCTTCTGAAGTCGTATTATGATTAATCGATTTATCCCGGGCTTTTACTACAAAGCTATATGTCCCCTTTGGCAGAGAAGTCGCAATATATTCGGAACTATCCTGCCAGCCGCTGCTATACAGCGGATTTGTCACGCAACGGAAATAATATTCCACTCCGCCGGGATCAGATGCCGTCGCAGCTACCATACGTATCGACGACGGCGGAACAAGATAAGGTTCGGTCTGCCATTGAGCGGGATTCGGAGTCGGAGGCGTAGTATCCACAGGAAGCGTAGTCGCAGAGCGAGCCTGAGAGTATTCGGTTTCTACAAGGTCGGTCTTATTGCGCGCCTTAACTCTGTAGAAATATGAAGTATTGGGGGCCAGAGGTGCATCCGTATAGCCCGGTCCGTCCTGCCAGCCGCTGTCGTGTCCGCCGGGAGTATCACATTTGAAATAATATTCCACGCCGCTATTGTCGGTCGATGCGGCAACAACAGCTACCATAACGATTGCCGTGGATGAGGCTGCAGTTGGTTCCATCTCCCAGGCCATAGGATCGGGTCTCGGTGCCAGCGGGCGTTTTCGCCAGTTGGCCAGAAGAACAGCAAGGTCCGCCAGATCGACCTGTCCGTCCCTGTCGATGTCTTCCGACAAAAGGACCTTTTGCCAAAGCCACTTGCCTGTGAGCAAGGCCATATCTTCGTAATCCACCCAGCCGTCGTAATTCAAGTCGGCAATATTTCCAACATCCGACAATGACCAGCTTGCCTGGGCGGTATTGCCGTATGCACCGATATTGACGCGATTACCGTGCGGCCACAATTCCCCAATCAATGCCGAATTAGGATCTCCGGCGTCTATGCACGGGCTGGTTAATTCATCCTGAACCCAGCTCTGCCGGTCAGGATCCCATCTTCCCGCTTCGGATTTGAGATGATAGTCACCATCGACCCAGAAATCATCGGTCTCATCGGTATCGGTTCCATTAGTATCCCAGTACCCGTTGACTGCAAATTGAGGGTTGTCAATAATATCGGTCGAGCCAATCACCGCCCCGTCACCGAAGTTACCGTTTCGGTTTACCCAAAAGCAATTATAGGCATTTTCGGCGTATCCGCTAATCCCACCTATTTCACCCGCCCTGTTGTATGCAATAATATTATTTTCTAAGATTCCCTGGCACTGGCCCAAAGCCCCCCCCCTGTTGCCGGCAAAATTACCTACAATAGTATTGTTATATATGTTACTACAACTGAACAAACCACCGCCGCTGATATCACATCTATTGCCTGCAATAATATTATTATAAATCTCACCGTGGCAGGTACACAGCCCGCCTCCGGCAATGACGCTGGCATTTCCAATTATAATATTGTTCGATATTTCACCGTTGCATTCGTAACAGGCCCCGCCTTTGATGACCGAATAATTATATGTAATTATATTATCGGAAATTTTACCGCCGCAGAAAGACAACCCGCCACTACCATATCTGTCCGAAAGATTAAATATATTCTCTGATATAATATTGCCGACAATCGGTCCGTTACAATATGTTATGCCACCTTTGTTTCTTAATATGGTATTTCCCGAAACAACCGGCGCAGCATGAACCACCCCGTAAGTAAATTCCTGTCCGTAAATACCCCACGTTCCGCAATCCCGAATTATATTCTTCGTTATTGTCGGTGAAGTCCCACCATAACAATAAACCCCCCTTCCGGTAACGGTAAAACCTCTAAGGACCGAATCTCCAGCCTCATTGGCATCGAAATTGACGCTATAACCTGAAATCGCTGTGATAATTGTCGAACCGACAATGTCCGGATCATCCGGATTCGTGCTTGTTAACGTAACTGCTTTGCTGTTGAATACAACATTTTCGTAATACGTGCCCGGTTCAACAACAATAGAATCTTTGTTCTGAGAGAAATTTATCGCATCCTGAATATTATTAAAATCCGCCGGCCCGTCATCATCGACGGTAATAATCCCGGCATCAGATGAGACCACCGGCAGAAAACATATTAGAGCAAAAACTAAGGCTTTCATCCCTACATCCTTCCCCCTTGAAGGCTAAACTCAAATAAAACAATTCATCCAGGCCTTTAAGAGCCGACTATCTAATTCTACTAAAAACAAGACAATAATTCAAGCTCAAAAGGTCTCAACAGAGTATTGTCTATAAGATATGTTTAGAATCGAGAATATCCGTCAATCCCACGTCGGGCAAGAGAATGCCGTAAAACGGGCAAAATAAATACGTTACCGGACTAATCGTTCACTCCATAGATCCAGTGTGCATTTGTCAACTCGTAATCGACAAGTTCGTCCGGTTTGAAAAACAGGTTGATTTCATACCGGGCCGATTCGGGGCCGTCCGAGCCATGAATAAGGTTAAATCTTCGAACGCTGCTAAAATCCCCGCGAATCGTGCCCGCTTCGGCATCCCGTCCGAAAGTTGCCCCTATCATCCTGCGGACAATTTCGATAATGTCATCGGCTTCCCAGACCATAATCAGCGACGGTGAGGAAGTAATGAATTTAACCAGGCCTTTCAAAAAGAGTTTGCCGCAATGAGCAATATAAAGCTTGTTCGCCAAATCTTCGGATATATACATAAATTTCGCGGCAACAAGCTTAAATCCTCTTTTTTCGAGCCGTGATATAATCTGTCCAGCCAAAAGCCTCTGAATGCCATCCGGCTTAATAATAATTAAGGTGCGTTGTGCCATTAAGATTTTTCTATTTTCCAATCCCCGATATTAATCCGGCACAAATGTCCGGGGGATATGACAATTAAGTTCCTTTGGCTATAATATAAATTTCAACCCGTCTGTTCTGTTCATTTCCTGTTTTATTCGGTCCGTTCGGAGCGATCGGGCGATACTCGCCGAAACCTCGTACACTCATCCGTTCGGGAGCTATATCGTTACTTCGCATTACATTCAGAACCGAAATTGCCCTGTGAACAGACAGATGCCAGTTAGTCGGATGCTTATCTCGTGTCGCAGGCCTTTGTATAGGAATATCATCCGTGTGTCCGGCAATGAGAACATCAAATTCTTTGCCTTCTTCGGTATTTAGAATTCCGCAAAGCGATTTAACGGCCGCAACCGCCGTGGAAGCTACCTGGTCACTGCCCTTATCAAAAAGCAAGTCGCTCCTGAACTTCACAATACCTCGCTCGGAATCATATTCCACCATGTTATTACTTTTGGCAAAATCTTCCAGTAAAGTGCTTAATTCCACCGGCAGCGCCGCCCCGCCGGAAAGCAGCCTCTGCCGCATCGATTCAATCAGTTCGTTCTTTTTCTTTATGTCTTCCTCCAATGCGGCGATTTTCGCCTGTAACGTCTCCATCTCGACGTTGCCCTCTCCCTGAGCGGTTGCAAGCTGCCGCTTATACTGATCAAGCTGTAGGTTTGCCGCATCAAGTTCAGACTGGAGACCACTTATACGTTGGTTCAATGCATCGTTCTGGATTCTCAATTGATCCATCTGAGAGTCACAACCGTTAACCAGCAAGAAGGAGGCACATAAGAGAATAATAGCTGAAAGTTTTGCGGTTCGCATCGTTCAATCCTTTCCAAGAAAATTGAGGTATTTTCTTCTAATCATCCTTAAGAAAAACAAGCTTTCTTATTTGCAGGTTTCAAAGCCTGTAAATTCCTGTATTCTTCACTCTCGCAGCTAAATAAAACTGATTTCTGTGTATCCGTCAAGAACAAACTTTGCAAAATATTAACAGCTTTACAAAAGTTTATCTTCAGGCGGAAAAGTTTTAGTAGATTGCATTGACATTTTTATGTAAAATCCCTTGCCGATTAAATTTATCTTTAATATCGGATTTAGAAAAATAGTATTAACTATCGGCCGGAATACATAAGACAACTAAATTTACAGAGATTAATTAATATCTTGGATCAAGGGTATTTTATCTGATGAAAGTTCTTGTTGCCCAAAAGTGTGGATTTTGCCACGGAGTAAGGAACGCCATTCGCGTAGCTGAAAAAACTCTGGCCGAGAAAAAAATGGTTTTCAGCCTCGGTCCCATCATTCATAACCGGGACATGGTGGAGCAATTAGCAAAAAGCGGGCTTAAGACCGTAGCTCGAATAGAAGATATACACTCGGGAACGGTCCTTATCCGTTCTCACGGGGCCGCCCCGGAACAGATAGTGAAATTGAGGGAAAAAGGTCTTGATATTGTCGATGCTACCTGCATTCTGGTAAAAAGAGTTCAGCATATTGCCACTGAGTTCGAGAGCCAGGGCTTTGAAGTCGTAATAATCGGCGAGGAGAATCATCCCGAAGTCCAGGCTGTCGTGGGCAGCGCCCGAAATGTCATCGTTATAGCCGATGATTCGGACCTGGAAAAACTGCCGGACAACGCCAAATTGGGGATTGTTTGCCAAACAACCCAGAGTCCCGAGCATTTTGGGAAAATGCTCGGTGCCATCGGACGATGCAATTTTAACGAGCTAAAAGTGATCAATACACTATGCAAAGAGGCCATCAAGAGGCAGGAATCGGCAGTGCGGCTATGTAAACAAGTGGATATTATGTTCGTTCTCGGGGGGCTGGAAAGCGCAAACACCCGGAGATTAGCTGAAATGTGCAGAAAGGTAAACAAACAAACCTACCATTTGCAAAACTGGGATGAATTGGATAAAAGCCTGCTTAAGGGCAAAAAAACGGCAGGCGTGACGGCGGGGGCATCTACGCCTGACTGGATCATAAGAGAGTTCGCACAAAATCTGGAAGTCCTCGATGATGGTATTGGTCCGGATTAAGCTATTCCATAAAAAAGTAAAGAGTTTCTTGAAACTGTGGCTTTTTTCTGTTAAATATATTATCTTCAAAACTTGTCGATTTGACTTAAATTGCATTTGCTGCGTGGGCAAATGAATATAAAAAATTGTTAACCAAAGTTAACATTTGTACAGCGTTGTACAGAGACTCGTCGGCGTAAATGTGGGGCGCCGCCAAGTCGAAAACAGACTCCACATTTGGATTCGGATTTATGGTAGATAGAAATATTGTCAACAAATTAGGTTTATCGAATGAAAAGCTCGAAGAGCAAATCAATGAGCTGTTCGGCGAACAGGAAAACGAATTTCTGGAACAGGCACTGCAAAAGAAAGTGGATTCCCGTTTGCCGGGAACAATTCTCAAAGGGACGATTGTATCGCTGATAGGCAATGATGTCATTGTCGAAGTAGGCTTAAAAAGCGAAGGAATCGTCGATTCGAGTGAATTCGACAGCCCTGATGAGATAGTACAGGGCAAAGAAATAGAAGTTCTTCTTGAAGATACGGATTCCGAAAGCGGCCTTGTCGTATTAAACAAGCGCAAAGCCGACATCATCAAAGGCTGGGAGACAATACTCGAAACAAAAACTGAAGGTGATGTTGTTACAGGTAAGGTGATAAGGCGAATTAAAGGAGGTTTACTCGTCGATATAGGAGTGCCCGTGTTTTTACCGGCTTCACAGGTCGATATTCGAAAACCGGGTGATATAAGCAGGTTCATCGGCAAGGAAGTGGACTGCAAAATCCTTAAAATAGATGTGGAAGGCAGGAACATTGTCATATCCAGGCGTAAACTCATCGAGGAAGAAAGACACAGCAGCAAGGAAAAAATACTTTCGGAGATCGAAGTCGGCCAGCTACGAAAAGGTATCGTGAAAAACATCGCGGATTTCGGAGTATTCGTGGATTTGGGCGGTCTCGACGGCCTTTTACATATTTCCGACTTAAGCTGGGGAAGAATATCGCATCCTTCGGAAGTTGTCGATCTTGACCAGGAAATAGAGTGTATTGTTGTCGGTGTCGATAAAGAGCACGAAAAAATTTCACTGGGCCTCAAGCAGAAAACATCGAGTCCGTGGGAAGATGTCGAACACCGCTATCCGGTCGGAGCCAAAGTAAAAGGCACAGTCGTCAATGTTATGAATTACGGCGTTTTCGTGCGGCTGGAAGATGGAATCGAAGGACTCGTACATATTAGTGAAATGAGCTGGACCAGGCGTCTCAACCATCCGGGAGAAATGGTAACTCTCGGAGATGAAATCGAGGTAATCGTCCTGAATGTCGACAAAGAAAGACAGGAAATCTCCCTGGGACTCAAACAAACTCAAACAAATCCATGGGCGATAGCCTCTCAAAAATATCCGGTTGGCGCAATAGTCACCGCACAGGTCCGCAGTATGACCAACTTCGGAGCCTTCGTAGAGATCGAGCCTGGAATCGACGGCATGATTCACATCTCCGACTTAAGCTGGACAAGAAAACACAGCCATCCCGCCGAGGCGCTCCAAAAAGGTCAGGATATAAAATGTATTGTTCTCGAAGTTAACGAAGAAAAACGCAGAATATCGCTCGGAATCAAACAAATGACCGAGGATCCCTGGATTCGGGCTATCCCGGAAAAATATATCCCGGGTCATATCATCAAGGGCAAGGTGGCAAAAATAACTAACTTCGGTGCTTTTGTGGAACTTGAAAAGGATTTGGAAGGGCTTTTACATATCTCCGAGCTGGCGGACCATAAAGTAGATAAACCTCAGGATGTTGTGAAAGTCGGTGACGAAATTGAAGTAAAAATTCTGAAAGTCGATACCGATGCACGTAAAATCGGCTTAAGCCTTCGCAGGGTCCAGTGGGCAGCTGAAGACCAGGAAAAGGAACCTCCTCAACCAAGAACACCCTCCGGTCCCGAAAAAGTTCTCTCCGATGCAGATGTTGAGCAATTAACAAAAGCTCGACAGCAAAAAAATACAGATGAACAACAAGAGCAGGACGATCAGCAAAACCAAGAATCTTCCGAACAGGTCGAAGAAACACCCGAGGCAAAGAATGAAGAAATTCCCAGTTCACAGGTTGAAAGTGAAAATGTAAATCCTGAAAGCTCACAGGAAGATCCGGAAGCCGGCGAAGAAGAAAACAAGCAATAAACAGAATAACTGTAACGATTAAGGAAATAATCAGGGCAGCTTAGCATAGAGTAAAAAAAATCTGTCAAAAACCTTGTTTTCTGATAAAAAACCATATACAAAGGCACATAACATCTTTTTATAAAAGAAGTTATGTGCCTTTTTTGCTCGTTACAACAAACCAATCTTATCTTACCATATTATTCTTGACGTGAGTATGGGTAATATGGTAAAAATATATAAGTAAAAAAAGGAAAGCTTTTCATGTTATTTTGCTTTCCGATATATTGAGATATCCATAGTTCCTGGGCAAGCACCTAACGTTAGGTGAAGGAAAGGGCTGGAAAGAGAATAACATATTCCCGAAAAAAGCCCAAAATATGGATTCCCACAAGGAGGTAAAGAAAAACCAGACCCAAAGAACAGGGTATGGTAGGATTCTTTGTAGATTTTCGAAGGTTGTTTAAGACAAGAACTGCCGGATGTATCACCTCTGCGCTCTTGTTGAAAACGGCCTATGTTTTTGGCTTATAGCCAAAGGAGAGAGAGTATATCCATATAAATTAGGAGAAGGGTATGATGATGTTGAAGAGATTCATACCGATGGTTCTGGTGTTAGCATTTAGCCTGACTTTACCGGTTAATGCTACATACAATATCATCTGGGTCTCAGAAGATATCGACAACGATGGTGATGGTGTCATGGACGATCAGGGCTGGGTGGACCTACTTGCTATCCAGGGATATTCCGTTGATGTTCAACGAAACTACTGGCAGACTCTTGACGAAGAAAAGATAAATACTTTGAACAGTGCGGATCTGGTAATCGTAAGCAGCTCCTGTACGAGCGAAAATTATATAAATGCCGATGAAACGACTCGGTGGAACTCAATCACAGCACCGATGATACTTTCGAGCACTTACCTTGTCGAGAGCAACAGTTGGAGATGGATCGATTCCACTACCCTTATAGAAGATATGGGTGCTCCTCTGATGGATATTGTTGACGGCAGTCATCCCATTTTTGCCAACCTCCTGATAGACGTCCTGGACGAATCCGTAGGCTCGGGAAACACTACCTTTCTGGATACTATCGACGTCGGCAACGGCGAATTGATTGCTACTGCGGCAGAAATTGATGCTGCATGGATTGCTGAATGGCAGCAGGGAGCAGAATATTACGACGGAGCAGGCCAATATGCAGGAGGCCCCCGGATGTTCTTCGTCGCCGGCACACATGCAAGCGACGGCACACCACAGGGAGCATATAATCTTACCCCGCAGGGTGAAGTGATATTTCTTAGTACAGTGGAATATATGATTCCGGAGCCGGCCACGATAATCCTACTGGGCCTTGGTGGATTTATATTGTTACAAAGGAGAAAAACACGGTTCTGACACTCGAACCAATTTTTCGGTTGGTATGACAAGTAACTTAACAGGCACGAAATAAGGTAAAAATACCTTCGTTAATTTTATTTTGAAGCATAAACATATTATAAAAGAATAAGCGGCGAGAGAATAATCCCATTCTTGCGAAAACATCGCAAAATCGGGAAGTAGTATCCCTATTGATCCGCTTAAATTTAATCCCGGTGTACAGAATTCCCAACGTACTGGATATTTGAATATTTAATACCGAAGCCTTGTAAATTGCCGTTTTTAATACTACGTGCCTGAACTCTTCTCCAATAATGGAAATTGTTAAATACAATGTTTATTGTAAGCATCAATCAAATATGCAGATTGTTGTTATTGTTTCTCGGAAGAACTTGAAAAATAATATTTTGATTTGATATTTATACCACCTCCTGTACCGATGCTGAGTATATCACACCATACATAGAATTATACCAATCGGTACGGCGGCGACAACGGCAGCTTTAATAAACGCCACAAACCCCGCTTCGGAGCAGGAATAAGAAAAGATACATTTGACAACATAAAACCATCTTTCAATGAAAATCTTCGAAAGTGTAAAAAAACATATCCGGTGTATCTTCGGATTATCCCGGTTTGTTTTATACAAATTTGCTTAAGATGGGCATAAGGGAATAAGTCGCAAAAACCTTACAACATCAATGTTGACTTGCGACTAAAACCTATACTTTTTTTTGCTCGCCGTGCACGCGCACTATCGCAGCGGGTTGTCATCCACAGGAAGAGTATTATGCCTAAATTCGGATTATCAGTAAGTCTCACAGTCGCGCTACTCATTGCGACAAATTCTCAGGCAGCGTACGTAAAAATACCGATTCCGAATTACAGTTTCGAACTTCCCGGCACGATTAAACAACAGTGCTGGGACGGAGAAAAACCCGGCTCGACAGACATCCCCGGCTGGAGTAGTGATATTGTTGCAATCAACTCCGGCGTGGAAATAGGCCCCGGATCCACCGATGGGAGCTGGATCGCTTTTTTAATGGGCACCGAACAAGACAAAGGAGACCCATCGATATGGAATCTTTTACCTTATGTTATTAAAGGCGGCGATGAGTTCGTGCTTACTGTCGATGCGAGGAACAACCACAACGCCGCCATCTTAAAGATAAGTTTCTACTATCAGGATAACAACGGCGGAAGAATTACGGTCGCCACCAAAACCGTAGAGCTTACCGACACTTTCAATACATACTTCCTGAGATTTGCAGCCGATAATGCCCCGGAATCTATCGGGCATGAACTTGGCATAGAGCTTGACAATCCGTCCGCCGGATGGCTCGGCCTCGATAACGTGCAAATACCTCAAAGCAATGTACCCAACTCCGTCGGCCCCTCAATTAGAACGACATTCAATAATCCCGCAATCTTCGGCACTAATGGAATAATAACAACAACACCTTCACCCGTCATTGTCATCCCGGAACCGTCAACAATTGCCGTACTATTCGTTGGTGGATTAATTCTTCTTATAAAAAACGTTAAATAACACTAACGTCCTATATCATCGCACGTAATGCAGGTTCCCTCCGGGTTTATCCCGGCAATTAAGACATTTTTCCCCATCATCCGACAAACTTTTTAAAATTCTTACAGAAAAATTCACAAAATATGTATGAACCGGGATTGTCTGGTATCTATATTATAAAGGCATGAAGGTGAAAAAAAGACAAAACGAATCGGCTTTGGTATATTCGGCACAAAGAGGTGATAAAGAGGCTATGCAATTATTACTGACCCACAACTGGACGTGGCTCAAAGGACTGGTTTACAGCATAGTTAGCCGGGCCGATCAGATCGACGATGTTTTGCAGGACATTTGTGTCCGGGTAATAAAAAAAATCGACACGCTTCGAGAACCCGAACGTTTCCGTCCGTGGCTGGCGGTCCTGGCCCGGCGGGAAGCCCTAAAATTCCGCCAGCGCAGGGCAAAACAGCCGATGCAGCTTCAGGAAGAATTCGCCGAACTGGCCGGCGACCAAAAGGCCCGGCAGTCGTACGAAAGTATGGAACAAAAGGAATTGTATGGGCAGATAATTGGAGCGATACGGTTGCTGCCTGAAAAATATCGCCAGGTTTTTATGCTACAGCATTCAGGCGATTTAACATACGGGCAAATCGCAGAGATTCTCGATGTGCCTATCACGACGGTACAAATCCGGCTCGTCCGGGCAAGACGAATGATATACAACACAGTCACAAATAAGGATAGTAAGAAGGTTTGGGGAAAATGAATATGAATCAGGAAATGCTCGAAATTTTGATCGGTAAATATCTCGACAGCGAGATAACACCCAGCGAACAACAGATACTGGAAGCCCAGCTTAATAAAGATCCCCACTCGGAAATGCTTCTTCGGCAATTCCAGGACCTGCACGAGCGCAGCTCTGAGGTCGTTGCCTCAGAGCTTCTCGGGCAGGGAAAAACTCCGGAAGAAATTGTTGATCTGGCATATCAGCGTCGGTCCAAAAACCCATTTTCAAAAATCGCCGCTTATCGCGGTTATATTCGCTTTGTCACGGGAGTAGCTGCGGGATTGATAATAGGTCTTGCCCTGCATTTCGTTTTACCCGCCGCTTCGACAATCTCAAACGAAACGAATACACAAGTTGCTTCATCGCAAAATTTAAACAACCAATCGAACTTTGGAGCACGAAGATTGCCTCAGTTCCCAACGGATTCTACAAGAAATGTAGTCCGCAATGTGGACTGGTACAATTTCACCGACGAAAACGGAAACCAATGGCTCGTTGAGGGACTCAGGGAAAACATTGTGCGACCGGCGGTATTTAACGGACAAATATAACATGATGATAAAAGATTGTTTGAAAGGATAAAAAAATGAAAACCAGGAATATTACCTTATTCATTTCTACGGCTCTGCTCCTGGCAGGGATGGCCTTCGGTGCAGAGTCAGATAATTCCCAACCCTATCTCGGAGTGCTCCTGGATATGTCTCCCCTGCCGGAGCTTCTCACAAAACATCTCGGACTGTCACCGGGACAGGGTGTCAGGATAAGAAATATACAAAACAACAGCCCCGCCGAGGAAGCCGGTCTCGAAAGAGACGACATTATCATCCGCATAGGAGGCAAAGACATCTACAAGTTCGAAAGTATTGTCTTGACGGTGCAGGAAGCACAAGTAGGAGAAGAAATTACACTGGAGGTTATACATTTAGGCCAGCATAAAAACGTCAAAGTAAAACTCGCCGCCGCGGAAGGCGAGCCAGACTGGAAGTATCCTCCCGAGCCGGAAATCGAGCAGATTTGGCGACCGGGGAAACTATTCCGAATGAGCCCGGAAGGAAAGGGATGGGAAGAGATCCTGACGGACGATCTGCCCCAAGGATTGGATATCGACAAATTATTCAAAGAACTCTATCCTATCCAAGATACAGAAGGCAATTCAATTACAATCGAGGGCAATCCGAACAACGAAGATTCGAAAATTATCATTCAGGACGGCGATGACAAGTTTGAAACTACGGTAAAAGAGATTGACAAGCTGCTTGAAAAATATCGCGATGCCGCCAAGAAGGCGCTTAAAAACGCGCAGGAAAGGAAGTCTGAAGATTCCTTTATGAATCCACTGGAACCACCGGCGGATTTCGAAAAATTTATCTTCCGGCAGCCGAATATCAAAATCAATCCTTCGGAACCTTTGTTTCAGCAGGACAGCAGGACGTTAGATAAAATTACCGAGCAAATGAGCCAGTTACTCGAGCGGATAAAAGAGCTTGAAAAAAGCCAGAGCGAATTGTTGGACCGTCTATCCGAAAAAAAATTATCGTAGAAAAATCAGGAACAGAAAAAAACCATTTTCATTTTATAGTATGGGCATAAAAATAATAAATCAGTTTCTTCCACCCAACACCTTTTTGCCGCGCAGAATGTGATAATAGTGCTGTGCGAAACGGTGGGCCTCATCACGCACGTATTGCAGAAGCTTACGGGCAGGCGAATGGGCAGCTAACTTCAGAGGTTGGCTGCCCCTTTGTATATAAATATCCTCCTGCTTTTTTGCGATTGAGGCGATTTTTACCTGCGGTGCATTCAATCCTTCGAGGGCCTTTTCGGCGGCCCTCAAATGACCCAGTCCCCCGTCAATTAAAATAAGGTCCGGCCAAAGCTCTTCCCCTTTCTGGGCATACTTATATCTACGCCTGACCACTTCGGCTATCATTGCATAATCATCGATTCCCCTGACGGTCTTGATTTTGAACCTTCGATAGCCGTTCTTAAATGGTTTGCCGTCTATGAATTTGACTAACGAGCCGACCGCTTCTGCTCCGGCGATGTTGGCGATATCGATTCCCTCGATAATCCGTATCGGCTCCGGTGCCTGCAGAATCTCGCGCAGTTGTGCAAGGGCTTCGGCCGGGTCGGCGGCAAAAACTTCCGGCTGGACATGCTCATCCGGCGTGCCCCGCTGGTCCAGTCGTTCAATCAGGCGAATCCGGTCCCGAAACATTGCCGCTTTTTCATATTCGAACGACTCGGATGCCTCGGCCATCTGCTTTCTCAACTGCCGCAGGATAGTCGAACGCTTCGAATGAAGGAATTTTATAAGGTCTTTGATAATTTTTTTGTATTCCTGTTTGTCAATCCTATCCGCACATGGCGCGGTGCATTGCCTGATGCTGAACAAAAGACATGGGCGAAAGAACCTGCGCTTGGCATCGTCCTCTTTTATCTCCAGCTTGCATGTTCGAAACCGGAAGATTTTCTGCAGCACGACAAGGACACTGCGCAGGTCTTTGACTGCGGTGAAAGGTCCGAACAATCTGCTGCCGCGAGGCTTCGGCTTTCGTGTGATATACACTCCCGGGAAATCTTCGCCGGTCGTAATTTCCAGATAGGGAAAAGTCTTGTCATCGACAAGGTCTGTATTATATGGTGGGCGGATGTCCTTGATTAACCGGGCTTCCTGCAAAACGGCGTCAACTTCGTTCGGGCTTTCCAAAAAATCGATATTTTCGACCTTTGCTATCATCTCGGCGATTTTCGGCCCGCGAGATGAAATCAAATCGCTTCCCGGCTGAAAATAGCTGGCCGCCCTCGAACGCAGATTTTTGGCCTTGCCGATATAAAGGACCTTATCGCCGGGGCCTTTCATAAAATACAAACCCGGCCCTGTAGGAAAAGCCTTTATCTTTTCCCGAATCTGTTGTAGTTTTTCATCTTTTTCGACCATACACTGAGTTATTTTAATGCTTTTGTCATTACCGCGAAAGCGGTAATCCAGGAATTCCTCCTCAATCAGCTCTCGCTTTAAGCCGATATAATCCTTGCGGAAAGCAAATATTTTGGGCGAAAAAGATATACCAGCACCTGACAAACTCCAATTAGCCAAATGGACAACAAATATCTTTTATTTATAACGAGGATGTAAATATGTTGGTTTATATTGGAATTGTGATTTGTTTTGTATTAATCGTCGGCTTTTATGTTGGTAAACGTTTTAATACTTACGTATTGATAGCAAGAAATACAACATATATCTACGAAATATTATCAACGGATTTCAAAGACAGATTTCCTGATGAAGATATTTTGCTGGCAACCTCGGGAGTGATTGATGCCATGAAGTATGTGATGGAGGGCTCCTTGCCAGTTCAGCATATTGTAACAGGCACGCAAACCTCAGAATTCGGTTCATGCTATTTGGATTTTATGAAGGTCGATATGAGCGACAATCTCACGCGAGAGTTCTGGATACATGATACAACACGCATCCTGTATTTCATTATACAACTCGAAGCAATGATATTTCATGTTGATACCCACATTCCGCCAGAACATATTCTCTCCGCTGTTAAATCCAAAAAGAGAGCTATAGATAAAGAAATCAAAAAGACTAAACGTAAGTACAAGTTACAAGGCGCACCAACATTGTTAAAAAAGAATACAAATTCATTTATGAATTGCGAAGCTTTTGTTGATTTGCGTAACGAATTGGGGATAATCCGTCAGCTACCCAGTGAACCATTCGTTATGTTGGAATCTAATAAATATAGTTTAGATGATTAGTAAGGAGGGCAAGATGCCAAAATCAGTAAAACCTCTTCCACTCAGGAAGTCAGACAACGACAAGTGGGAAGTAGAAAATGTTCCGGGCAATTGGATTAAATGTGAAAACGAAGCAGATGCCAAGATTATTTCAAATGTCCCAATAGTAAGAGCCAAGATATATAAAACTATTTTTCCTAATAATGCCTTATCTAATGAACTTGATAAAACCGCTGAAAAACTCAAGCAATACAGAATTTCTGATTACCGTTTCTTTAAGGCAATGGCTGAAAAGGCAAGAGGACAAGGTTCTTGAAGTAAGAAGCTTGGAGTGAGTCACAGAGTGTATCTATGAATAACGAAAACGAAATAATCTTTGGGCAAGGCAAAAACAGATGGAACGCCTGCCTTGATAATTACCTCAATTTTAGCCAGCTTGGTAGGTGTTACCTCGAATCCGCAAATGCACTAATTGAAAGATCGGTTGAAAACAGTTCCAAGTTAGATGTATATATCTACTCAGCAGTATTTTTGTATCGCCATTCTGTTGAATTGTTGCTCAAGGATTTAATCTGGACGAGCAATTACCTGCTGGGCAGAGGTAAAACAGTCCCCAAACATCACAGTTTAACGGAACTGTGGAAAAGCCTGAAATCCAATTCACGCTCCTTATTGAAATCGGACTTTCCCATGGACAAGAAGGAAGTTCGATGCGTTGAGACAATCCTTGGCAATTTCGAGAAATATGACCCTGGATCAGATTCTTTTCGGTATCCTTTTGACAAGAACATGAAAAAGCCCCATTCTGACATACATCATATAAATGTGAAAAACCTGTACGAACAGTTGAATCAGCTTCATGAGAATTTTGAAAGCCTTTCTTACATGATCGAATATCTATACGATGAGCATATTTCTTAAGGGATAATCAAGTAAACATTCTGCTTTCCGACTCAGATAATAAGAACCATGCAAATTTATGCCATAAGAATCCGATTTACGCTTCAGGTACGCTCATTGCAGGCCTTGGACGCATATTCATAGATTTCTCTCTGAGGGCCGCCTTACGGTGCAGCCCATGAATGCACGGGCTGGAAGCCCGTGCCACGGTTGGCCTTGCTACGATTCTTCCTGCATAATCCAAGAGTTCTCTTTTTTATCGATGAATGTGCAAAAACATCTTGCCTGTTTTACCATGAGCGATAAAATCTACATTTTTACCCGACTTGCCGGAAGCAAGTCGTAGCAGGTATGAAACCATGTACTAACCGGGGAAAAGGAATGCAAACTAAGATCGAGCTTCAACCGAATGATACAATCGTTTTTATCGGAGACAGCATAACCGACGCCGACAGGCTCGAAGCAGCACATAGACCTTTCGGAAACGGCTACGTTCACTTTGCTGCAAACCACCTGTTGGCAAAGTATCCCGAATACAATCTCCGCATTATCAATACTGGTATCAGCGGTAATACCGTTCGAGACCTGAACAATCGATGGCAAAAAGACTGCCTGAACCATAAGCCGGACATACTGAGCATACTTATCGGAATCAACGATGTTTGCCGTCAATATGCCGACAGGATGGACGAAGCGGTACTTCTCGAGGAATATGAACTAACATACGAACGGTTACTTTCGCTGGTTAAGGAAAGATGCAACAGCCGGCTGATATTGATGGAGCCTTTTTTGTTTTGCGAGGACAAAACAAATCCTGCATACGAAACCTTACAGGAATATATTCACGCCGTTCACACATTAGCGGAAAAATTCGATGCAGTGTTAGTTCCATTGCAGGATTTGATAGATAAAAAAATCAAACATGTGCCACAAGAAAGATGGTCCGACGATATGATTCATCCTTATCAGTGGGCGCACTTCTGGATTGCGCAGCGCTGGCTCGACGCAACAAAGTTATAATCTTTATCAGATGAAAAAAATTTTCTCTTCATAGATACAGTAACAGTAAGGACTAAGAACAAGATAAAAAAATTCATTCAAAAAAATCTGATTTTGGTCTTTACACTTTATCGATTTATCATAAACTTGCCGATACAGATTGTATGGTGTTGACCACAACATCTGGTTTAATTCCCGGAATATTTTCTATATGTTGTAGTGAAGTTTTTTTCGCATGGAGGCGTATAGATGTCGTACAAATTTGATCCTGAGAATCCTTTCAGAACCAAGCAACAGCAGAAAAAAACACCTGTAACTTCTTCTGATTCCAAAGGTTTGAAAATAGAGCATTTCTTTTCGACGCCGGGCGTACATCCATTCGAACAGCTCGAATGGGAAATACGTTCGGCAAAAATAGCAGGTGATAACGGCCAGACAATATTCGAACAGGAAAATATCGAAGTGCCCGCCCGCTGGAGCCAATTGGCGACTAAGGTAGTCGCAAGCAAATATTTTTACGGCGATAACGATACCGGCAAACGGGAGAACTCGGTCAAGCAGCTTGTCCATCGTGTTTGTAAAGCAATCGCCGAAAGAGGCAGAAAAGATGGTTACTTTGCCAACGAACAGGACGCGGAGATTTTCTACAATGAATTAACCTGGCTTTGCGTGAATCAATACGGCTCATTTAATTCGCCTGTATGGTTCAATGTCGGCCTTTCGGACGTATATGACATCAACGGCAGCAAGCATAATTATCACTGGGACACAAAAAAAAATAAAGCGGTTCCCTGTGAAAACAGTTACGAGTATCCGCAGGCCTCCGCCTGTTTCATCCAGTCGGTTAAAGATTCGATGCAGGACATTATGCGCCTTGCAACAAGCGAGGCAATGCTCTTCAAGCACGGCTCAGGCACCGGAACCGACTTATCAACACTGCGAAGCAGCAAGGAGAAACTGTCCGGCGGAGGAAAACCATCGGGACCATTGAGTTTTATGAGGGTTTATGACCAGATAGCGGCAGTCATAAAATCTGGAGGTAAAACCCGCAGGGCGGCGAAAATGCAATCGCTGAAAATCAACCACCCGGACATCAAGGAATTTATTACCGCCAAGACCGAGGAGGAAAAAAAGGCTTGTGCGCTCATTGAGGCCGGCTACGACGGAGACTACAACAACGAGGCTTACAGCAGCGTTATGTTCCAGAACTCGAATCTTTCCGTGCGTATAACCGATGAATTCATGCAGGCCGTGGAAAAAGATGACTCTTGGTCAACTTATGCCGTAACTACAGGCGAGAAAGTGGACGAATATTCGGCGCGCAAGCTTATGGAGCTGATTTCCGAAGGCACGAGAATCTGCGGCGATCCGGGCCTGCAATATCACAGCACGATTAACCGCTGGCATACATGCCCGAATTCCGGGCCTATTAACGCCTCCAATCCGTGCAGCGAATACATGTTCGTTGACGATTCGGCCTGTAACCTGGCCTCACTGAACCTAATGAAGTTCCGCAAAGAGGATGGCTCATTCGACATCGAGAGATTCAAAAAGGCCGTTCGCCTGTTCATTATCGCACAGGAGATTTTAGTTGATAACGGAAGCTATCCCGACGAGGCAATCGCTGTTAACAGTCATTTATATCGTCCGCTCGGACTGGGTTTTGCCAATCTCGGCTCGCTGATGATGTCTCTGGCGCTGCCGTACGATTCCGACCAGGCAAGGGCGATTTCCAGCTCTATCAGTGCTATTATGACCGGTTCGGCCTATCTGACAAGCTCCGAAATAGCCTCGCTCAAAGGTCCTTTCGATGAATTCGAGAAAAACCGCGACGCAATGCTCAAGATTATAAATATGCACCGACAGCACGCCTGTGATATCCCGGAAGCTCACTGCCCGGATTATTTACGCAATGCAGCCAAGGACGTATGGGACCAGGCATTCGACGCTGGCTCGAAAACGGGCTTCCGGAACGCCCAGACAACAGTTATCGCCCCGACCGGTACTATCGGCTTTATGATGGATTGCGATACTACAGGCATCGAGCCGGACATCGCCCTGGTCAAGTATAAGCTGCTTGCCGGCGGTGGAATGCTCAAAATCGTCAATAAAACCGTGCCGATGGCCCTCGAAAAGCTCGGCTACAGCGCCGACGACGTAAAATCAATCCGCGATCACATAGACGAACATGAAACGATAGAAGACGCAGCAAAATTAAACCAGGACCACCTTGCTATATTCGATTGTGCTTTTAAGCCTCGTAACGGCCAAAGGTGCATACACTACCTGGCACATTTGAAAATGATGGCTGCGGTCCAGCCTTTCGTATCCGGAGCTATAAGCAAAACCATAAATATGCCCAAGGAAAGCGCCACCGAAGACATTACCTCCGCATACATGGAAGGCTGGAAGCTCGGCTTAAAAGCGGTCGCAATCTATCGAGACGGCTCCAAGAAGCTTCAGCCGGTCTCGACAAAGAAACACAAGGACGGCAAGGCGCAGGCCAAGGCCGAAGTATCCGCGCCGGCCCGGCCGTTCAGGCGCAGGCTCCCGGATACCAGGCATAGTATTACACATAAATTTTCGGTTACAGGACATGAAGGCTATCTGACGGTGGGGCTATATGAGGACGCTCAGCCTGGCGAATTGTTCATCACCATGGCCAAGGAGGGCAGCACCGTCGGTGGCCTCATGGATGTAATCGGAACCTGCACATCGATGGCGCTTCAATACGGCGTACCTCTTATTACTTTGGTCGATAAATTCCGCCACGCCCGGTTTGAGCCTTCGGGAATGACATCAAACAGAGATATCCCATTTGCCAAAAGCCTGATTGATTATATTTTCTGCTGGCTCGGATGCCAGTTTATACCAGGCTATGCGGAAAAGAATACTCCCAACAGAGCTGCGGCGGCTACGCCGGAAAGCAAGAACATAACGACCGCCAGGGAAGTTGTTGAAAAGACAAAAGACCTTGCAAAAAAAATCGCCGAAGCAAAAGCCGATGTAAAAATCAAACCGGATGCTGTTACCGGCAAAAAGACCGATTCTAAAGCCACGAAAAAACCCACCAAACAGGTACCTGCTTTACTGTCGGAAAGAATTTCCAATCCGGCCGGCCGAGTCAGTGCCCTTGTAGGTTCTGTTGTCGGCGACGAGTCCGGAGAGTTGCAGTCCGAAGCCAGGATTATGCAGCAATTCAGTTCCCAGTTCGCCCATTTCCCGGACGACGCCCCGGCCTGTGACATTTGCGGCTCAATCACCGTCCGCAACGGAACATGTTATAAATGCTTCAACTGCGGCAATTCTATGGGCTGTTCTTAAACTGGCGAAAAATTCGCGTTGCTAAGCAATAAGCTCCGCCCCACAAGCTTCCGGATGATGCGCACGAATAGAAAATTTTCGCGAATGACCGATCTATTTTTACGACAAGACTAAGCTACGGTTATGTCCTTTGCCAGATAAACATCCTGTATGGCGTTCAGAAGCTCAACGCCATCCTTCATAGGTTTCTGGAAAGCTTTCCTTCCGGATATCAAGCCCATACCGCCTGCACGTTTATTGATTACGGCTGTTTTAACAGCCTGTTGCAAATCATTCCTTCCGCTACCACCGCCGGAATTTATCAATCCCATTCTTCCCATATAGCAGTTCACAACCTGATATCGCGTCAAATCTATAGGATTATCGGTGGTTAGTTTTTCGTAAACAAATTTATGTGTCTTTCCGAAATTAATTGCGTTGAAACCGCCGTTGCACTCCGGCTGTTTCTGCTTAATGATATCGGCCTGTATGGTTACGCCAAGGTGGTTTGCTTGTCCGGTAAGGTCCGATGAAACATGATAATCAACGCCGTCTTTCTTAAATGCGCTGTTTCTAAGATAGCACCAGAGAACTGTAAACATGCCCAGCTCATGGGCGAGTTCGAACGCATGGGAAACCTCCTCGATTTGTCTGTTGGATTCCTCTGAGCCGTAATAAATTGTCGCTCCGACTGCGGCGGCTCCCATGTTGAATGCCTGCTCTACCGATGCGAACATCCTCTGGTCATACTTGTTCGGGTACGTAAGCAATTCGTTATGGTTCAGTTTTACGATAAAAGGTATCTTGTATGCGTATTTTCTGGACACTGCACCGAGTACCCCAAGTGTAGAAGCGACCGCGTTGCACTGGCCTTCAAGGGCGAGTTTTACAATGTTCTCAGGATCAAAATAGATTGGATTAGGTGCGAAAGATGCTCCCGCAGAATGTTCTATACCCTGATCAACGGGCAAAATCGAAAGGTAACCTGTGCCGGCAAGTCTGCCATGATTAAATAATGAGTTCAGATTTCGAAGAACATTATTAGGCCTGTCCGTATGAACCATTACCCTGTCAATAAAATCAGGGCCGGGAAGGTGTAAGTCTGTTTTCTTCACAGTCTTGCAGGTATGTTCCAGTAATGATTTTGCATCTTCATCGAGTAACTTTATTATTTTCTCTGACATTATATTTTCTCCATTTTTTATTTAGCCTTGCCCTGGTTGGCTACGGCTTCCATCGCTTTTTTGACCTGTTCCGGATCACCCAAATAATAGCTCTTTATGGATTTTAGAGAGCTGTTTAATTCGTACACAAGCGGCATACCTGTAGGTATGTTGAGATTGACGATTTGTTCATCAGAAATGTCATCTAAATACTTAACCAGTGCGCGCAGGCTGTTTCCGTGGGCAACGATAAGAACTTTTTTGCCGGATTGTATCACCGGGGCAATTGTCTGATGCCAGTATGGCAGAAAACGCGCGATGGTATCTTTCAGGCATTCTGTTAGGGGAAGTTCATTCTCATGCAATTGCTGATACCGGGGATCCCTGCCGGGATAGCGCCGGTCGGACTTTTCGAGTTTCGGCGGCGGTGTATCATAGCTTCTTCTCCAGATAGCAACCTGGTCCTCACCGAATTTCTCGGCTGTCTCGGCTTTATTTAGGCCCTGGAGCGCCCCGTAATGCCGTTCATTTAGTCTCCAGTTCCTCTCTACGGGTATCCACATGAAATCCATAGTATCGAGAACGATCCAGAGCGTTCGGATTGCGCGTTTTAAAACTGAGGTATATGCAACATCGAAAGTATAGCCGTCTTTTTTCAGATAAGCGCCGGCCTCTTGAGCTTCACGGACACCTTTTTCCGACAGGTCAACATCCGTCCAGCCGGTGAACCGATTTTCTTTGTTCCATTGGCTTTCGCCATGCCGCAATAGTACGAGTCTGTACATAATCAGTGGCTCCGTATGATAAAAATTCTTTATGCTTTAATTTCACTTATTTAAATTTTGTAAATGACGTTCGTGAATAAAAGAGCTCTGTTATAAAGTTCCGACTGCTTTAACATACAGCATTTTCAACTACCTTTATAATCCCGGTTTTCTTTCTTGTCTATGGGAAGGGACATATAATATCATATAGAATACTCAATCTTAAAAGCTATAAAGATTGCAAATATTCTTCCAATCTTCGATATTGCCACATTTGAATAAAATAAAAATAAAGGATGGAGCATATCATGAGAAAGAGATTTTTCACTTAAAAATGAGGTTTTTCATTGTATTATGGTGGTTTTTGGGTAAAATAGATATGTGTAGGGGCAATCCTATGTGATTGCCCAGGGCGGCCACCAAAACCGTTTCCGGTATTGACCGTGGCCGTATCTGTCATGGAGTATTCGACAAATGTAAAGAACTCTCTATCTCTGCCACAGGTACAAATCAGCCTTTTTTGAAAAAACAATTTATCCCCAAGGGAAGCCAATGTTAACGGCAGAAGACAGTCCTTGGGACTCCTAACGGAGAAGACGGAATACAGAAGCCAGAGGGAAAAAATTGAAAACAAAGCCAATATGAGATTGTCCCGAATTGGCGTAACATCTTTAGTGACAAGTAAATATGAGGAATTATGTGGTTTTAGGCATCAAAAAAACAAAGCCAATTCAAAGCCAATTACGGTCAGCTCCTTAACCTGACCAGTGGATTAAGAAAATGAAACGTATAGTCAATTATAAGCTCGTAAGCCGGAAGAATAATCGTAAATTTCGGCTGTCGGTTACAGTTCCCTGTCTTTTATTTATAATGGGAGGTTATGAGCCGCATTTAGCTAAAATCTACAAATTTTTGTACACAAAAAAATTGACAGAATCCCGAAATTCAGTAGAATGCTGGTTTTTGTGTAATGAAAGAGAGTCTTTCTATGAAGAGTTTTATGGCAAAGAAAAACCAGGTCGAGCAGAAATGGCTGCTTGTGGACGCCGAAGGGGCGATTTTAGGCCGGATGGCAGCGGAAATCGCACCGATACTAATGGGTAAAAATAAGCCCACATATACGCCACATGTCGATACCGGCGATTATGTAGTTGTAATAAATGCTGAAAAAGTAAAACTGACCGGAAAAAAGGCCCAGGTAAAAGAATACGACTATTACACGCATCATCCGGGTGGGCACAAATATGTCAGTTTTGCCGAAATGATGGCACAAAAGCCTGAAAAGGTAATCGAGTTAGCCGTCAGGAGAATGCTGCCGAAGAACAGCCTCGGCAGACAAATGCTGAAAAAATTAAAAGTTTATCGCGGCCCGGAACACGACCATCAGGCCCAGCAACCAGAAAAGATAGATCTATTTTAATAAAGACTATATATTATGGCAGAGAACGAATCTAATAAGCCCGAAATAAGCATCGGCGAACAAACTGAAAAGACACAAAAACCGGTAATTAAACCTAAAGGCGGGTATTGGTGGGGAACAGGCAGAAGAAAAAGTGCCATAGCCCGGGTCCGAATCAAACCCGGCAACGGCAAGATGCTCGTCAATAAAAAACCGCTCGATGAGTATTTTCCACGCGAGCAGGACAGAAAAGCCATTATGGCGCCATTGAAAACAGTCGGTGCGGAAAAAACATTCGATGTATTTATCAACGTCAAAGGCGGAGGAATTACAGGGCAGTCCGGTGCTTCGTTGCTTGGAGTAGCCAGGGCATTAAGAAGTTACGACGACAGCTTTGTTCCGGCCCTGCGTGACGGCGGTCATTTGACCCGTGATCCGAGGATGGTCGAAAGGAAAAAGCCCGGCCGGGCAGGTGCAAGGAGAAGATTCCAGTTCTCGAAGCGTTAATTTGCAAATTTATTATCAGATGATTACAATAGCCGCTGAGAGAAAATCTTGGCGGCTTTTTTTATCAGAGGTTTGATATGATACGAGTTGCGATAATCGGAGCAAGCGGATATACCGGAGCCGAGTCGATAAAGATTATTTTACGCCACAGCGAAACGGAATTGACTTACCTGACCGCCCTGCCGGAAGAATGCGGAGCCGTCGAAGATGTGTTCCCACAATTCAAAGGCCTATGTGCGATGCAAATCGAGCCTTTGGATTTGGACAAGCTTTCGAATCTGGCAGATGTGGCGTTGTGCTGCCTGCCGCATAAAGTCTCGATGGGATTTGTGCCGAATCTTCTAAACGCCGGATTAAAAGTAATCGATTTCAGCGCCGACTATCGGCTTAAAGATGTTGCGGTTTACGAAAAATACTATGTTAAGCACACCGACACCGAAAATCTCAAACACGCCGTATTCGGCCTGCCCGAGCTTTTTCGCGAGCAGATTAAAGGTGCGAAGCTCGTAGCCAATCCCGGCTGCTACCCGACCGGAGCGGCGCTTGCGATTGCACCGTTGCTGAAAGAAGACCTGATAGAGACTGACTCGATAATCGTTAATGCCGTAACTGGTGCTTCGGGAGCTGGAAACAAGCCTTCGGCCAAGTTTCATTTTCCGAATATGAACGAAAACCTTTTCCCCTACGGTATCGGCACTCATCGTCACATGCCGGAAATCGAGCAAATCGCAAGCGACGTGGCCGGCGAGAAAGTCACCGTACTGTTCCAGCCGCACGCAGGGCCGTTCGACAGGGGAATTCTCTCGACGGTTTATTGTCAGCCAAAAGGAAAAATCAATAACGATCAATTAATCCGGCTCTACAACGATTTTTATGCCGGTGAGCCTTTTGTCCGGATATGCAGTAATGCCCCCGCCGTCAAAGACGTTGCAGGAACGAATTATTGCCATGTATTTCCAACGTTCGTTAAGGGAAAAATCGTTAGCTTTTCCGCTATTGACAATCTGGTCAAAGGCGCATCCGGTCAGGCAATCCAGAATATGAACATCATCTTCAACCTCGCTGAGACAATGGGTCTTATATAACGATATTCGGCAATATATGATAAGAAACAGCAACAAACTAAACGAACTCTATCGCAAATTAGATGCAGAGGAAAAACTGTCTTATACTCAGGCACTTGCCATCTATGAGATGCTCCATAAGGAGGCCGTCTCATTGGGGGCTATCAGCTCGGAAAATATTCTGGACGGACTGGAGATTGACATAAAAATCGCCGGGGCAATAAACAGAGTCGGCTTATGATACAAACAATTATTAAAAAGATAGCACAGAGCCTGGACAAAGAAAACATACCTTACATGATAATCGGAGGCCAGGCCGTCCTTGTTTACGGCAGACCCAGATTGACACGGGATATCGATATCACACTGGGTGTGGATACAGATAAATTTAAGCAGATAGCAAAAATATGTGAAAACTTACAACTAAATTTACTCGTCAAAAATCCTGAAGAGTTTGCCCAAACTACAAAAGTAATTCCTGCAGAGGAACCTGAATCAAAGATACGTGCGGACTTTATCTTTTCCTCCACTCCATACGAGGCACAAGCCATAAAAAATGCCAGGCAGATTACAATAAATGATTACTCGGTTAAATTCGCATCGTGTGAAGATGTAATTATTCACAAGATGGTTGCGGGCAGAGCCATTGACGAAGAAGATATAAAAAGCATACTGGCCAAAAACATTAAAACAATTGACCTGGAATACATCAGGAACTGGCTTTCAGAATTTGCTAAAATTGAGGAGTACTCCTGCATTTTAGAACGATTCAACATTCTATTGAAAGAATAAGTAACAAAAATATTGAACTATACAAGCATATCTTACAGGAGGAATCTTGGTAAAAGGCATATTGAAAATTGCAACATGTCAGTTTGCGGTGGGACGTTCGATCAAACAAAACTCACGGAACATTTGCCGTTTCATCCGTAAAGCGAGCCAAGCCGGGGCGGATATCGTCCATTTCTCAGAGTGCGCACTGAGCGGCTATGTCGGTACGGATTTCCCGAACTTCGACGGATACGACTGGGACTTGCTTAAAGAAGAAACTCAAAAAATTATGTCCCTTGCAACTGAATTAAAAATATGGATTGCTCTTGGCAGCACGCACAAATTAACCGGGACGAACAAGCCGCATAACAGCCTGTATCTTATCAATCCGAAGGGGAAAATTGCCGACCGCTACGATAAAAGATTCTGCACGCCGGGTGACCTTCGCCGGATGACTCCCGGTGATCATTTCGTCAATTTTAAAATCAACGACGTAAAATGCTCGCTGTTGATATGCTTCGACCTGCGCTTCCCGGAAATATACCGGGCACTTTATAAAGAAGGCGTCAACTGCATCCTGCAATCATTCTATAACGCCAGGCAAACCGGCCCCAGCATACACACACACATTATGCGCCAGACGATGCAGTCTCACGCCGCCTGCAATTACTTCTGGATCAGCATGGCAAATTCGAACGGATATTACTCGCCGTACCCATCGTGTTTTATCCAGCCGGACGGCAGAATTGTCAAACAACTGCGAACAAACCGGCCCGGCATAATGGTCAATACGATCGAGCTGCGAAAAAAATTCTACGACCCGATGAAAGAGTTCAGAAACATGGTAATCGCCGGCAAACTCAGTAACAGCCCCAAAAAAATAAAAGATCCAAGATCAAAAAATAAAACCTTTCTTTAAGAGCAAAAAAGAATTTGATAAAGGATACATGATGAGAGTGACGAAAAAATTAATATTATATTCATTAGCTCTCTGTTTTGTTCCAGCCGTCTCTGGAAGTGAAACAAAATCCCGCAGTGTGGACCAGCTGCAGATCGATACCTTCGGGACATCCACATTACAAGGTGTCAAAGAAGTTTATCCCCAGGTGATGCTGGAAGTCATTGAGACACATGAAAATGAGCCGAGTTATGTTCCGAAGCTTGGCCCTTTGGTTCAGAAGGACCTTGCCGACGGACTAACGGATGCTCTTCGCAGCGCCGACATCGAAATCGCCGATAGTTTCGATATTTCCAGCTCGGATTCTCCCTTAAACCTGAATATCACCGTTTTCATAAGGGTAGCGGGTAAGCCGAACTCGCCTGCTTACGTCGTTTCCGTAAACACCGAGGCCCTCCAGTCTGTCCGACTTTCTCAAAACGAATCGATACGTACGTTTGCCCGAACGTGGCCGATGACTCCTACTGGATCAAACATAAGGAACTTATTATTATTGAATCCCAGGACAATAGAGAAGGCTATTAAAAAAGAGGTGGCTTACCAATTGGGTTTCTTCGTAAGAGATTATCTAACAGCCAATCCGAAACAAACAGAGAAAATAAAAGAAACAAAAAAAGAAGAAATAATAGCGAAAACACCTATATCGCAACAAAACAACGAGCAAATAACAACCGGAACTATATTTCATATTCCGATTGAAGGAGGTTCCTACGGACTTATCGCCGATGACGGTACAAAATACGACCCGACAAATTTACCCGAAGAATATAAACAAAGTGGTCTTCGCGTGAAGTTTCTGGTCAATCCCAAAAAGGGTATAGCAAGTGTCCACATGTGGGGGACAATCGTGGAAATCGTGAAAATCGAAAAGCTGTAAGAGCAAAAAAAGAAAGAAAGGCAGCAGAAGATGTCCAACAATACCATCACGACACCGAAAGGATTTTTAGCGGCGGGATTGCATTGCGGAATAAAAGAATCGGGAAAAAACGATTTAGGCCTGATTGTCTGCCCGGGCGGAGCGAAAGCAGCGGCGGTTTTTACCACTAATAAAATCGTCTCAGCAGCGGTTCAGGTCAGCAAAAATCATATTAAAAGTCCGCAGATTTTCGCCGTTGTTGTCAACTCCGGCAATGCGAACGCCTGCACGGGTAAAACAGGAACCAAAAACGCGATAAAAATGTGTAATGAAACAGCAAAGCATATCGAAGAAAATCCGCATAGCGTGCTTGTCGCTTCGACCGGTATTATCGGAGAGCAGCTTCCGATCAAAAAAATTTCCACAGGTATCTCTAAGGCGGCTTCGAAACTTTCCTCAACACCGGCGGCAGGTCTGGACTTTACCAGGGCTATAATGACCACCGATACCAAAGAAAAGCAGGCCATACGCCGAATTGAAATCTCCGGTAAAAAAATCACCATCGCCGGTACGGTCAAAGGAGCCGGCATGATTGCACCCAATATGGCGACAACCCTTATGTTTATCACGACAGATGTCGCTATAACCAAAGCTCTGCTGAGCAAGTCGTTGAAAGCCGCTATCGGTAATTCATTAAACAAGCTGACTGTTGACGGCCACCAGAGCACTAATGATACGGCGATTATTCTTGCCTCCGGCTCTGCGGGAAATCGTCCCGTTGTAAGTCAGTGCCCGCGATATAAAAAATTCTCTGCTGCATTGGCTGATTTATGCGATGATTTAGCCCGGCAGATGGCACTCGATGCCGAAGGGGCGACGCGGATGTTCAAGGTCGTCGTCAAGGGGGCGGCCACACAGACCGACGCGGCAAAAGCCTGCAGGGCTATAGCGGATTATCCGCTTGTAAAATGCGCTATACACGGCGGAGACCCGAACTGGGGCAGAATTATTTGTGCCGTCGGCTCGGCCGGCGTCAAATTGAATCCCGATAAGCTGACCTGCAAAATCGGACCGGTGACCGTTTTTCGAAACGGCGGTCCGACGAAATTCGATCCCAAAAAGGTCAGTCGTATAATCTCGCAAACCGAGCATACAATCACCGTCGATTTAGGAGTAGGCAATAAAAGTGATTTCTGTTACGGCTGCGATTTAAGCGCCGAATACGTACGGATAAACGCCGACTATCACACCTGATATTATAACTCCTCCCAAAACCTCATTTTACTGCGATTTGCTGCAAATTCCGTGGATCTGCGTTGTCGGCGAAAAAGGTTCTCAACGTGCTTGAAGCACGTCTCCGAGCCTTTTCCACCTCCGGCCTTGACCACGAAATTTTCGCTCAATCTCGTCACAAAACAGGTTTTGGGAGGAGTTATAGAAAAAATGTGGTTATTGCAAATCTTCAGAATCTCATGTAAAATAAGCCGTTGAGATTTATGCCGATTTATCCGGGGTGTAGCTCAGCTTGGCTAGAGCGCCTGCTTTGGGAGCAGGAGGCCGCTGGTTCGAATCCAGTCACCCCGATTTTTATTCAATTTTATAAGTCTTTCTCAGGGCAAGATTTGTGGGAGCCATTTTGCTGACCAGCTTTATCTTCCACTCTTGCCCTAATGTCTTTTTGACCCTTTTGTGTCTGTTTTGTGTCTAAATTGTTTTCTGTTCTGCTACTCAGCATCCTGTCCATAGCATTACCTCTCGATTCAGTTCTATCCAATTAACGTCTGTGTGGGTCTCCGATCACGGCTCTTGCGCCTCCTACTCAATGCTAAGTGGATAAACTCCTAATTGACCAATTCAAAATCGCAAACCAAAGGCCTATGGTCGGAGAATTGAACTTCGGGTATGTCAAAGCGTGTCACCCTTATAGCCTGGCTATGAAAAATGAAGTCCAACTGTCGCCGTGGGGATCTACTTGGATAGGTGGGCTGTCCGGCCGCATTCGCATTGATCAATCTTGTCGCAGCGAGGAAGAGATTCAGCTCTCGATCTCCCCAAAGAGGATTGAAATCACCCGCTACTATCATTGGCTTTCTTACTTCTTCAAACATCGAATAGAGATCACTGAGCTGGTACTGACGGTGGCGAAACTTGACAGACAAGTGCACGAGAAAAATGACAAGATCCTTTAGCTCTAACTCAATAACGAGACGCTTAATACCTTCCTGAAAGTAGTGAAACCCTTCCGCTTCAATGTTCTGGTTTGTCAAGAAGGCATTTCCTTGCTCTCTTATCAATGGTATCTCTTGTATGAGAGATGATTGGGAGTACTTCGACTCATAAACGTGGGTGAAATTCAGATCGTTCGCAATCTGTGCCGCCTGATTAGTCTTCTTGGAACGATACGAACCATTGTCCACCTCGAGCAGTCCAACGATATCCGGCTCCGCTGAGTTCAGAAAGCTGCTGATTCTTTCCAGATTATGGCTGCTTCGTTTCAAATAGCCACTGAAAGGGAAAGGAAGGTGAAAACGCCACCCCGAACCCGTTCCATAACGGATATTGTAAAGCACAAATCTCATTAATCTATAGTTTGATTCTGTTCACCATTAAACGCCTAACTAATATGGGAAATATATACTATAGAAGTCAGATTTTCAAGCGAAAAATAAAGCTCAGGACAGATGCCATGAAGGTTCGTTTGAGATTTACATCGATTTATCCGGGGTGTAGCTCAGCTTGGCTAGAGCGCCTGCTTTGGGAGCAGGAGGCCGCTGGTTCGAATCCAGTCACCCCGATTCTCCCGACTCTTCATTAAAAAATGCGAACAAAAAAATTATAGTTTATTGGCCAAAATTTAGTTTGTTCCTTTGTACACTTTCAGGAAACTAGAACTCATCCCAAAACCTGTTTTGTGACGAGATTGAGCGAAAATTTCGTGGTCAAGGCCGGAGGTGGAAAAGGCTCAGAGGCGTGCTTCAGGCACGTTGAGAACCTTTTTCGCCGACAACGCAGATCCACGGAATTTGCAGCAAATCGCAGTAGGAAGAGGTTTTGGGATGAGTTCTAATAATTCAACCATCAATCCTTGTAAATTCTCGCCGCCCAGCCTCCACCCGGCGCAAGCTCGATTTTCAATTCGTCCCCCTTTGAAACTTTACTGACAACTTTTTTATAATCATTGCCGTAACGGTCCGCATTGATACCGTCCTGATAAATATCTATTTTGTAATCCCCTTCATCCAGAAACGAGAAATCCACCGTCATCTCCCGTTCCGTCCAGTCGGTCATCGCCCCTATATACCATTCGGCCCCGCTTTTTCGTGCCACCAAAACATAATCGCCCACCTTCGCACCCAAAGCTTTTGTCTGGTCCCAGACCGACGGAACCTTGGAGAGAAATTCCATACATTCAGGCTCACGGAGATAATGCGAAGGACTATCGCACAACATCTGAAGCGGGCTCTCGAATACAACGTACATCGCCAATTGATGGCATCGTGTCCCCATACTCATCGGCCGCTCGAAAACAGACTGGAATCTCCTTTCCTGTGCATTAATCATCGCTCCCGGGGTATAATCCATTGGCCCGGCCAGCATCCGGATAAACGGCAGAGTCACGTTATGCTCCGGCGTCGGCTGATTACTCCACTTGTTATTCTCAAGACCCCGCACTCCCTCGCGCGTCAGTGCATTCGGATAAGTCCGGCGTAAACCCGCCGGTTTATATGCACCGTGATAATCGACAATAAGTTTACGCTTGGCCGCCTCACGAGCCACCCGCCAGTAATAATTGACCATCCACTGGTCGTCCCGCTGCATAAAGTCAACTTTGATTCCCTTGACGCCCCACTTTTCGAACAGATCAAGGGCCTCCTGTAAACGGTCGTCAAGAGACTTCCAGACCACCCATAAAATAATCCCTACATTTTTCTGCCGGGCGTGCTCTAAAAGCTCCTCGATATTTATATCCGGACTAATTGCAAATATATCCGCCGGATTTGACCATCCCTCGTCCAGTATCACGTATTCGATGCCGTACTTACCCGCGAAATCAATGTAGTACTTATAGGTGTCCGTATTAACTCCGGCACGAAAATCCACCCCGAAAATATTATTCGCGTTCCACCAGTCCCAGGCAACTTTCCCGGGTCTTATCCAGCTCGGGTCCTCAATTTGGCAGGGCTTTGCCAATTTATAAACCATCTGATTTTCAATCAGCTCCCGGTCTTCCATTGCAATAACAAGAATCCGCCAAGGGAATGTCCGCTGTCCCTGCGTCTCGGCGATATAATCAGCACGCTCGGTTACTTCGACAGTTCGGTCTCTTACCTGCCTTTCTTTGGCTGCCACAGCCGGAAATTTTCCTAAAAGCATTTTGCCGTTAGTACCCGTCAAATACATCCCGGGATAGTCTTCGAGGTCAGATTCCGTAACAGCTATCTTCGGCCCTCCATTAATATCCACTAAGGCCGGCAGACATGAGAACTTCTCGGCCCCGATACTGCTGATTTGAATATACTCGTACAACCTTTCCGAATGTGTTAAGAAACTATCTTCCGTCGGGAAATAAATGTTATGGTCCTCAGTAAAATTAAACGAAGCTTCTTCCGAAACTACCTGAATCGTTCCGTCAAAATTTGTCCTCCACCTGTATGCCGCCCCATCGTCATAAGCCCTGAAATCAAGCCCGTATCCACCGGCGAACTCGAGCGATAACTCATTAAAATTGTCCACTACATCGGCGGATTTTACTTTCAAAACCGGATGGAGAACTTCATTGACACTACGATTTCCGACCTTTTCGACTTTCGGATTCTGACCCGGTACTCCGTGCTCTTTTAGAGTTAATGATATGGGAGATTTTTCCAGCAGAGTCTGCGATTGATACATAACCGAATAAGAAATATTATCGGTAATGGAAATTACGATTTTGACCTTTTTGTCCGGCGATAATAGCTCATAATCTTTACTTGTTTGTCCCAGGGACTCCTTAGTGAGCGCAAAACCCATCGTTGTAATCGCTCCGATTACTATACAAAAAAACGCCGATTTAATATTCCTGTATTCCATTTAATTCCCTTTCCTTGTCTTCATACTTGCCATTAGTAAAAACCGGCTGAAATCCGCTCCGGAAATAAATTCTAACATGTACCACGCAAATCATACCTGTATGACCTACATAAATAAATCATTTTTTGCTTTAATACCATTTTCAGTGCTGAAAACGCTTTTTTTCTTTTTCAAATTCTGTTTTCCGCATTCCATCTTCTCAATCCCTTTGTAAAGGATTGGCTTTGAATTGGCTTTGTTTTTCCGCCACTGAAAAACCGATTTTTACCATATTACATTGTTGTTAAAGAAGTTGCGCCATTTTTAGCCCAATCCAAATTGGCTTTGTTTTTTCAAATTTGTTCGATTTGTAGAGAACGTTCTATAACTGTCGAATTTTCCGTAACCGGCTTCGGCCAATTCCCGCCGGGCAGGCCCGGCGGCTAAATAAGGAATATTTTTGCTATTTTATAATTCATTCGGCTCCGCTCAGTGCATATTTTTGACTTGCTACCCCCTGCCTCCATACCCCATTCACCATCAATTTTATCCAAAACCGGCCAAAAAACAAGGAAATTCCATCTTTACGCCCAGAATTGTCCTTGAGTCGCAATATGTGAATCGTGGTTCATGCTCTGGGAATACAGGGCATATCATCACATACCTTATAGAAAATGCTGGTTGAATTTGTGGGGCTTGTCGTTTATTATATTTGGGATTTTTTTGCCGGATGTTTTATACGACAGGATTCATTTTATTGTCAAAAATGGCATTATTTCCTTAATTACACGAAGGGACCAGAGGATGAACAAAATCAACCGCCGTCAATTCATCAAACACAGTCTCACCGTCACAGCGGGAACATATCTGGGCTTATCGAGCCTGAAAGTTCGTCCGGCACACTCCGCCAATAATGAAATTCGCATCGCCATTATCGGCATGGGCGGCCGGGGCGGACAGCATATTCCGACTTTCCAGAGTATCGAAGGTGTTAATATCGTCGCCTTGAGCGAGCCGGACCAGCAGCGTCTGGACCAACATATCGAAGGGTACAAGAAACAATACGAAAAACCGGATTCGGCCATACAGGGATATAAAGACTTTCGCGAAATACTCGATCGCAAAGACGTCGATGCCGTCGTTATCGCATCACCGAACCACTGGCACTCGCTGATGGCAATCCTGGCCTGCCAGGCGGGTAAGCACGTCTATGTGGAAAAGCCGGTAAGCCATTGCATCTGGGAGGGGCGCAAAATGGTCGAGGCGGCGCGTAAATATAACCGCATCGTGCAAACAGGCACGCAGCAACGTTCCTGTCCGGCGGTACAGGAAGTCGCCCGTGACATTAAAGCCGGCAAATACGGCAAGGTCAAATGGATCCACTGCTCGAGACTGAATTCCCGTCAGCCGATAGGGAAAGTCACCGAGCCTCAGCCCGTTCCGGACTATATCGACTACAATCTCTGGGCGGGTCCCGCTCCGATGAGTCCGGTCATGCGACAGAGCTTCCACTACGACTGGCACTGGCAGTGGAACTGGGGTGACGGCGAAATGGCCAACTGGGGAGTGCATTATATCGACGACCTTCGGCACATTATGGGCTGGAACGATGTCCCGACCAGGGTCGTGACGGCAGGGAACCGCTTCGCATGGGACGATAACGGCCAGACGCCGAATATGTGCTTCGCCCTGTTCGATTATGACGGCGTGAAGGTTGTCGTCGAGATACGGAATCTGCCCGATCCGATGCGCCGCGGCGGCCAAACAGGTGCCGTCTATCTCAACATGCGGGACGGCAACTATATCATGTGTGAGGATGGCCACATCCAGATTGCCCGCGGCGGCGGCTGGTACTACGACAAGGACGGCAACCGCAGCTATCAATACAAAGGCGACGGCGGAGCCGGTCACGCCATAAATTTCATCGAAGCTCTTCGCAGCGGCCGCCGGGAGGACCTTAACGCGGAAATCGAAATCGGCCATCTCAGCACGGCCATGTGTCACCAGGCCAACGCTGCATTCCGCGCCGGCGCCGAGGCCTCCGTTGACGAGGTCCGCGAGAGTATGAAGGCCCACGAAGACGCCGTCAATACACTCAACGATATAGTGGAACAGCTCAGTGGAAATGAAGTCGATCTGGCCAAACATCCGTTCATACTCGGACCGGAGCTGACTTACGACCGTAAGCAGGAAAAATTCGTCGGAGCAACCGCTGAAAAAGCAAATCAGTATATCAAATGCTCCTATCGCGACCCGTTTATAGTGCCTGAAACGGTATAACCAGCACAAATTTGAAATAATACAGGAATATCCGAAGCTGCTCTAAATGTACGCCCCATTTTCGCCGCCGGATAATCTCTCGCTAAGGGAGCAAGTACACTGCCGGACAGGATTTATACCGGGGAAAAAGTCTAATCGCCCCATTTTTTTAAAAAATTAACAAAACCTTTCGGAGTTCCAGTCGTAAAGAGAACAAAAAAGGAATGATTTCAAGGCATTTTGAAGACAGAGATTATCTATCCGTAAAAATATAATCAAGAATGTAGCCAAATCGTTAAATTCGGAGTAGTCGTTTTCAAAAACAAATCAAACAATCTGGAAGGAGAATCCCAAAATGAAGAAAATGGCAGTCAGTGTAATTTTATTGTCCGTCCTTTTATCTGTAAACGCATATTCGAATTTAAGCAGCGATTACTGGCCGACCTGGCGAGGTCCTGACGCCACAGGCGCCTCGAAAAATGCCAATCCGCCTCAGACCTGGAGCGAAACTGAAAATATCAAATGGAAGGTCGCAGTCCCGGGAAACGGATTATCTTCACCCATTGTCTGGGCGGACAAAATTTTCTTTCTGACCGCTATCGAGAGTGAAAAGGAGGGTGCATTTAAGTTTGATTTTGTTTGTATGGACCGAAATACCGGCAAGATTGTATGGCAAAAAACAACTCGCGAAGAAGTGCCACATGAGGGACATCATGAAACCGGCAGTTTAGCTTCGAATTCAGCCGTAACCGACGGCAAACACGTCTGGGCGAGTTTCGGCTCACGCGGTGTACATTGTTATGATGTGGATGGAAATCACAAATGGAGCAAAGACCTCGGCAAGATGAATATAGCCCGTGGCTTTGGTGAGGGAAGCTCCGCCGCATTGGCCGGCAACGCACTTATAGTTGTTATGGACCACGAAGGCGATTCGGCCGTTTACGCACTTAACAAAGAGACTGGTGATATCCTCTGGAAAAAGGACCGGGACGAAGCCACCTCGTGGGCGACTCCCCTGCCGATTGAGGTCAACGGCAAGCTGCAGGTTGTCACCAACGCAACGAATTTTACCCGCAGCTACGACGTCGAGACCGGCGAGGTTATCTGGCAATGCAGCGGCCAGACGCGAAACGCAATTCCTTCACCGGTAACCGGATTCTCCAAGGTGTATTGTATCAGCGGTTTTCGCGGCAATAAACTGCAGGTTATTGAACTCGGCCGGACAGGTGACTTGAGTGATTCCGATGCCATTGCCTGGCAAATCGACAGCAGAAACACACCTTATGTACCATCGCCCTTACTTTACGGGGATAAAATTTATTTCCTTTACAACAATAATGCAATCCTTTCATGTTACCAGGCCGAGACCGGTAAGCCCAATTTCGTATCGCAGAGCCTTGAGGGCGCGGGTGGCTTTTATGCCTCGCCGGTAGGTGCGGCAGGTAGAGTTTATTTAGCATCCCAAAACGGACTCACACTGGTTATCAAACATTCGGATACATACGAAGTCCTGGCCTCCAACAAGCTGGACGACCGGTTCGATGCTTCACCAGCCCTTGTCGGAAATGAATTGATTCTCAAAGGAAAAGAGAACATTTATTGTATAAGCCAACCTTAAGATTCGCCGGGATTTTATTAACCGCTCTGCGAATATGCGACTCGATCGCCGGGCAAAATTCGGCCTGTGCAATAAATTATCGGTCTATACGCATTTTTGGTTTTAACCCGGTATAAACGCCCCAACGGCAAATATTCTCATCCATATCTTGACAATGGCTGCGCAGAGACTCCAAAGGGGCAAATTTACATACATTTTCCCTCATTTTATTTGCAATAACAGCCCCAGACCTTCAAAGCGGCTTTACAAACCTGCCGATATGCCTATTATGACTATGCAACTTTTCTACAGTAAAAAATTATCTGGAAATTTGGGATCAGGTGTATATCATATATACCGTTACCTGCCGTTCCAAAAACATATTTTGGAGGATTGAGAAAATGAAACGCTCAACAATTTTAATTATAATCTTAACCTGTCTGGCAACGCTTTGCCTGGGCCAGCGTCGGCTGCGTACCACAGCGCAGACAATAATTCAGCTCACAGAGCCGAAAACGACGGGAACAATTCCCTTCGAAGTAGCGCTCAATAAGCAACAGGATATACTGATGTTCAGTACCCAAATTCTCCAGCGAAACCAGATCGGCCAATTAGCCTGGGCCGCTCAGGGCCAAAGAAGTTTTGAGAGCAATTCGCTAACACTACCTGTTCAGTCAACATCGCCTATTAAGTTATATATTGCGACTCATGAAGGGCTGTTTATATATATCCCGAATGAAAACAGCCTTCAACAAATAATTAATCAGGACATCCGTGGTCAGCTTGCAGCGGCGAGTGCTCCGATGTCTGACTCAGTGGCCGCAGCCGGATGCAGCTTTATTATTACAGCACCTACCAGAAGCCTGGCAACACAACGCAGCAGTAATAACAGGAACTCTTTATACCTGCAGGCCGGCCACATAGCTCAGAATATCCAGCTTCAGGCTGTCTGTCTGGAGATGGGTTCATTGGCAATAAGCAATTTTAATAAACGAGGCGTTAACACTGCCTGCAGGCTGCCAAGAAGTATCGAACCGATATACATTATCTGCGTCGGATTCCCCGGCAGCAGCGCGTTGGGAACCGGGGATGCTCAGAACATGGTTCCAAAAAAAGCCGCAGTGATTGTACCGAGCGCCAATTTCCGTGACGAGGAGCTTTTTGAGACACTAAAAGCCCTGAGCAACGCCGGAGTCCAGTGGATCATCGCAAGCACAAGAACCGGTATTATAACAGGCATGCTCAGAAGACAGGCCGAAGCAGGCGCCCAGATCGGCCAGTTAAGGGCTGATGACTACGATGGGATAATCATCATCGGCGGTACGGGTGCCGGTGAGCTTATCTATAATAACGTTGTCCTGAATCTCATCCGGGAGGCGGCAGAAAAAAGAAAGATTATCGGGGCGACTTCTAACGCCCCTTCGATACTGGGCAATGCCGGCATACTTAACGGCGTGAAAGTAACAGCATTACAATCCGAAAGAGTCGCTCTCGAGCAGTTGGGAGCCGTATATACCGGCATACCGGTAGAAGAAAATATGAAGGTTGTCACCTGCAATGGTCCGGCGGCGGCGATCCCATTCGCCAGAGCCGTCACGGATGCCATAACAGGCAGATAGCATCTTTTACCCAATCCCCCTGTCACTGCCGGAGCTGTAACGATTTGTAATCGGTAGTCTCCTATCTCTGCCAAAAGCCTTCGGAGTGATTTTTACTCCCGGCGGAGATTGCCTCCGTTTGTATTCGTTTTTATCGACCATCCGAATAACACGCAGGACAACGTCCTTCGGCAGACCCGAATCCGCAAGCTCTATAGCGGATTTGTCCTGCTCGACATAGCCTTTTAGAATCTCATCGAGCAGGTCATAATCCGGAAGCGAATCCGTATCTTTCTGGTCAGGCTTAAGCTCGGCGCTTGGCGGCCGGGTTATCACATCAACAGGGATAACTTCCCGGGCTGATATTTTATTGATATGCTCGGCTATCATATAAACCATCGTCTTGGGGACGTCCTTGATTACCGCAAAACCGCCCGCGGTATCACCGTAGAGAGTCGAATAGCCGACCGCCGTCTCACTTTTATTGCCGGTCGTTAAAACAAGAGCACCGGCACTGTTGCTAAGTGACATCAAAATCGTCCCGCGTATCCGGGCCTGCAGATTCTCGTACGCAATACCTTCGCTCTGCCAGCCCGCTACAGGCTTAAGAGCCTCATCGAACTGCTCCAATACGGACCTGATCGGAATTGTTAAAAAATCTATGCCGAGATTTTTCGCCAGTTTCCCGGCGTCACTAATCGTCTGGGGACTGTTGAACTGTGTCGGCATAGTAATCCCGATTACATTTTCCCTGCCCAAAGCGGCAACTGCAACAGCGGCGACTACCGAAGAATCTATCCCGCCGCTCAGACCAATCAGGACTTTTTCGAAACCGTTCTTGCGGGTATAATCCCGCGTCCCGAGGACAAGGGCCTGGTATATTTCATCGATTATATCTACCGGTTGCGAAGCTGCAGGTTGAAGTGGCTCAATCTTAACACCGCCATCGTCTCCGGGGACAATATCGGCGATAAGCAAATCCTCCCCGAACGCCTTCGCTTCCGCTATTGTCCTGCCGGTCGAATCGGCAAATATGCTTCGGCCGTCAAAAACAATTTCATCCTGTCCCCCGACCAGGTTGCAATAAGCGACTGCGCAATTGAATCTTTCCGCACACCTGCCGACAACTTCTTCCCTGATTTTTATCTTGCCGTAATGGAAAGGAGAAGCCGAGATATTTACAATCATCTGGAGCGGGCTGTAATCTCTTAAAAAACCGCCCAGCCATTCGATATCCCATATATCTGCACAGATTGTCACGGCAATATTTATCCCGCCCACATTGATGACCAGCGGTTCGGTGCCGGACTGGAAATATCTTCGCTCGTCGAAAACGCCGTAATTCGGCAGCCGGACCTTGCGATAAATTTTAACGACCTTGCCGTTCTGCAATACAGCCGCAGAATTGTAGCTTTCTTTGTGAGCGTTTTCAACAAAACCTACGATGATAGTTTTGTCCGGGCAGGCTGCGGCAATTTTTTCAACACTGGCCGAGCACTCTTTCAAAAAATGCTTTTTGAGAACCAAATCTTCCGGTGGATAGCCGCACACCGCCAATTCCGGAAAGACCAGCAAATCAACATCTTCCCGAACTGCACGGGCATAAAATTCCCGTATCTTCTTGGCGTTGCCAGCCAAATCACCAACAACCGCATTAAATTGTCCTAGTGCAATCCGCATAAAATAGTATTTAGTTAATAAGCATTCGCCTTTAGTCAACTGGAATTTCATCCCCTCGATTTTCTGCCATTTTTCCCATCGAAAAAATGGCGGAGAGGGCGGGATTCGAACCCGCGGTGCTCCGAAAAGAACACACCGGTTTTCGAAACCGGCTCGATCAGCCACTCCGACACCTCTCCGGCATTAAAACTCAAAATCCCGCTGACTTTATTCATAAAACTACCCTTTTGCAAGAAAAATCGGTTTTGGCCTGTCTTGCCCTCGGTCATGAGCTACATTCGGCCTGAGCTCATGTCGAAGGCGGGCCGAATGGAGCAAATGTAGCATGGGCTTCGGAGCCCATGAAAACACGGCCAAGATGGCCGTGCCACAAATTGGGTTTGTTTTTTTGCCAGCAAAATGCCTTGAAATTGCCATTTTTCTCATAATCTTTTTATTTCATAGAGCTTGCGACAAATTACCCATTTTAATATTGGGTTTGTTTTGCATTTTTTATCTCCCCACAAGCTGGCTTGTGGGCTAAATATAGGATGATGTTGTGTTTGAACTTTGAACTTGCTTTCCCCCCCCGATTTTTATGATTTGTCGTTTCCTGTCTTCTGTGTTCTGTCTTCTCCGTTAGGAGTCCCAAGGACTGTCTTCTGCCATTACAATTGGCTTCCCTTGGGGATAAATTGTTTTCCATTTG
>Ga0315543_1000188_pt1 | contig 76730 bp, 67 predicted proteins | sample SalMarSW160210MG_2_FD_203098 | JGI IMG/M metagenome (GOLD analysis project Ga0315543, IMG submission 203098) | Salt marsh sediment microbial communities from the Plum Island Ecosystem LTER, Massachusetts, United States - Salt Marsh Sediment SW1601-210 ... | reverse complement strand
AGAATCGTCCTCGCCATTCCTTTATTTGGCAAGGTAATCAAGCAGGCGTTTATTGCGACGTTCTGCAGAACGATGTCAACTTTAGTTGCTGCGGGCGTTTCAGTGCTTGACGTGTTCGATATTCTTTCCGGAATGACCGATAACGATATTATAAAATCGGCCATAACACAAACCAGAGAACGTATTGTTGGAGGCTCAAACATCTCCCTGAGTATGGCCTCAGTCGGCTTTTTCCCTAATATGGTCATCAAAATGATACGGGTCGGCGAAGAAAGCGGCTCATTAGCTACAGTGCTTGAGAGAACCAGCGCCCATTACGAACGAAAAGTTGATTCTACAATAACCGTCATGACAAATATGCTTGAGCCGCTAATGATTGTAACAATTGGCGCAATTGTGCTGGTGGTAGTTCTTGCGCTGTATCTACCGATTTTCACAATGTCGGATATAGCAAGATAGCCCAATCGTGTAGTTGCAGCGGACCTTGGCAGTGATAGAGCAAAGGCGGTGAAAAAATCGAAAAACTAAGTATAGTCGCTGATGAATTTGACCGATAGGTGGGACAAATGGCTAAAAGTTAGAAACTAACGTAATCTTAAGGAATTTTTTTAGGAGAAGTCAAAATGAAAAGTAGAAAAGGTTTTACACTGATTGAGCTGATGGTGGTTATTCTCATCGTCGGCATCCTGGCTGCAGTGGCGGTTCCGCTTATGCGAGGCCGTATCGACCAGGCCAAGTGGTCGGAAGGAAAGGCGATTATGGGGACCATAGCGACCGCTTTACGCGCCCATATCGCCGAAAAAGGCAGTGATTTCACTGCTGTGCCGAAGCTGGCGCAATTGGGTTTTGCATCTGGCGATTTGGACGGCACCTACTTCACAGGTGGTGAGTCTGAAGCTGGCAATTTCTCATGGAAGATAGAGGGCGTTACCCCAATGGATTACCTGATTACCGCTACCAAAGGTACAGGCATCAGCACTCCTGTTAAGATTACCCTGGACGAAGCAGGTCAGTGGGTAGAAACAGCAGCAGAGTAAGGTTTACTGCCCCTTAATCGTCTATCTGGTCTGAACAAGTGGGTGCCTACAAAAGGCCGTCTTTGTTAAACATTTGAGAGCAGGTGAGGAGGCAGGGTAGGACTAATTAGAACTAATGATGGCTATGGCCGTTCTGACCATAGCCATCTTGGCTGAAGAAGACGCAAGGACGCAAGGCTCTTGTGTTTCTAACACTGCTTCTCATCTGGATTCCCGTTTGTCTGAAAGATACAGGCAAATCCGCCATTTCCGGCGGGTCCTATAACGACACAGGGGTTTGATTCCAGACTAATGCCTGCACAGGTGGTGCGTAAGCATGCTCAATTCATCCGGTGCAAAATCGGACCCCTCTGAAATAGGCCGGTATTTTTTGCTTTTGCGGTTTTTTGGTGTATATTTTAATTAGCAGAATACAGAGAGGGAAAGACTTCTGGTCTATATTTTGAGCTTTTTATGTCAACTAAAGCAGGGCAATCCCCGCCCTCTTCGTAGCAATGCGGAGGTGCAAAGCCCTGTTGTTTGGTGAGGGTGGAAGAGAAATGATTACGACTGTCAAGCGATCCAAATTAGCGTCTGCACTTATCCTGATTGAGGTAATGATAGCTATGGTCGTTCTCGGCATAGCCGCCTTAGGCGTTTTGAGCCATCAATATCATGCCGCCGTACATGCCCGAATAGCCCGTGCACAAATCACTGGTATGCGCACTGCACAGTTACTACTCGAAGACTGGAAGAGCACCGGCGGCTCAGAAGATTATGACGTAGCCACGTTGGGACTGGGCTTTTCATCCCGCTTATCAATACCCCCCCAATGGAGTCAGGGACAAGGTCAGGGATTGGGCAGCCCCCTACATGATTCTGCACATTCTGTCATAGTTGATGACTTGCCGATGCTGATGGTGCTCAGATGGCAAGATGTTGCTCACGATACCATAACAGAAGTAAAACTGCGGCAACTTACTGTTATAGTGAAACTTGGAGAAATTGACGCCCACGGGGATTTGGTGTTTTCAGAAAGTTACCTGGAGAATATTCCACCCATTATTCTGACTACTTATGCCCGCGTCGATGCATCGGGCGGCTAAAAATACAAAATACGAAGTGAACCAAATAATATTTTGAACGTTCAGTGGTTGAATTTTGAATTTGTCCTTCGACTATGCTCAAAATGGTGAGCGGTTCGGCTGAGTCCTTCGGCAGTGAGCTCAAGATAGTCGAACTGCTCACCGCCGAAGCCCTGTCGAACCATTTCGAAATTCGACATTCGGATTTATGCGAGATGAGAGATATGGGACACAGATTTCGTTCCGGCGTTATTCTGACCGAGTTGGTTGTTACTATGGCCATCAGCTTAATACTTGTGTCGGCGATTGGGGTCTTGCTTATTAGCGGCAGTCGGACCTGGCAGCAAACCTACAATTCCGCCCACAAGAAAATAAAGCAGGATGCGCAGGCCATTACGATAACATTCGGCAGTATGGGAAGAAAGTCCAACCGTCTTGGTTACATAATCTATAACATAAATGGTAACACTTTTAGACCTGCCGTACCGACGACATCGAACCCGGAGGAGGTAGTGTTCGGCGATGCGGTGGAGTTTAGATTCTGGGATGTTGAGTTCGACGCAGCCGACAGCCACGAGTTAATGGATGTTACAAAGACAGCAACGGCTTATGCCCTTTTTTATCTCGATGGTAACCAGTTAAAGGTTGACTACGGCCCATATCCGCCAGGGGCCGTGCCGGACGGCGGCGGCAGCAGAAGAACCTCGAATGTAACCACAACGGTTCTTGCAGAAAATGTTAGTACCGATTCAGGTATCGGTGCTTTTAGCCACACAACCTTAAACGGCGTAGGCCAGGGGTCGGTCAGAATCAATATTACTCTGACAGACCCCCAAGACGGTGAGACTATCAAAGTGATGACAGCCGCATTGATGCGAAATATATGGCCAAGATAAGTACTTAGAAAGTAAAGTTAGTTGAGGGTGGAAGGTTATGAGAACTCAAAAACGAGGGACGAGCACCACTCCTCCAAGGAGTGGGATGCGAGACGAGGATGGCTCAGCACTTGTTCTGGTTCTGGTATCTCTGCTTATTTTGAGTACTTTGGGGTTAGGTCTGTTGAACGTCGCTTATGGAGTTAGACACAGGGCAATCAGGCTGAAAAACGAAGCGGCCGCTATGCTCGCTGCTGAGGCCGGTTATGAAAAGGCAATTTTCTGGATGAGCCAGCAGCAGGATATGCTAAGTGCACTGCAAAACGCTGTGCCGGGAACCACCGGTGCGTTGGATTTCCCGGAAGGCGATTGTGACTATCAAATTCAGCTTTTCACGTTTGCCGGGAGCCGGCCCATTTACAAGATTGTATCCAGTGGCCATAGTGGTATGTTCCACAGGACAGTGGACGTTCTGGTGCTCCAGGCGGCGAGTGGCTGGGATATGGGAATGTCGAGAGTTCTATTCGGAGGCCCCGACACCGAGCCTGTATACTTCGCTTCTGATGAAATAATTGGCGTGCCGCTGCATATTAACGACCTGCATGACAATCCGGATTACAGAGACATCTATATATTGGGCAGCCCGCAATTTTTAAAATCTGTGGCGATGGGCGAATCAAGAGAGACAACCCCCCGCGGCATCGACAAATATAGTAGTGTAATGAGCCTTTTCGATGGCGGGATTTATTTTGACCAGCCTGACAGTAGAATAACAGATGAAGCTACCATCCAGACCAAGGTCAACCGCTTCGAAAACAGCACGAAAGCCCAATTCAGGTTTAAGCCAGCCGCAAGTGCACCGGTTAGCAGTCCTCACCCTGCTGTCCAGCTTGAATTTTTCGTCGAAGGCGGTGTCGGCAAAGTCCGCATAACCAATAATTGTACGATTCTTGGTTATCAAAGGAACAGGGATTACAAGACATTAGATTTTAAAATCAAGCCCGGCAGCGATGGAAAACGGTCTGAAAGGTATGATATTTACGCCTATCACTTTATGCTTGAGGGCGGCGGAAGGATTACTTACGATATCGATGAAACTTACGTTACTCAGTCAATCGGCGACGTGGAATCTGAACCGGGCGGCCAGATTTTCGTTGACGGCAGCGTAATTATTGGTGGTGATAATGAAGACTACCACGATGGCGACCAGGTGGTAAAAGGCAAGATTACCATCGTAGCAACCGGCAATATCTGGATAGCTGATTGCGTCAGAGTCTCTGATGACGATGACTCCGGCGTCCACTATCCCCGCGGCAGTGATAATATGCCTGCCGAGGATAACCCCAACGTCCTAGGCCTGATTGCCCAGGGTGTGGTCAAGGTGGTGGACCCTGGTATGTCCGAATATGAGCGAGAAGAAGACCTGTCCCGTTGGGAGCGTAAAGGCAACTATTATCCCGGTCCACCCGAGGCACCTGGTGGCTTTGAATATGTCCCTATCGGTCGGCAGGATGCCGGCAGTTGGGTCTGGCAAGGCAGTAGGTGGAACCGGCGCCGCGTGTGGCAGTCGGCAGAATTATATGAAAGACATCTGCCGGACCCGATGGTAGCAGAGGCAGCTATCACGGTCGGCGGAGGAGGATGGGGAGCTGAAAATGTCCAACGAGACCGGTATGGAAACAGGAAGGAGGCCAGTGGGAATCAAGACGACCTTGTTGTACGCGGCGCTATTATCGAAGCTGTGCGAGGTGTCGTTGGTTTGATTGGCGCAGATGGTTACCTTAAACATTATTATTCGGATGAACGATTACTCGAAGGTGTTTTGCCGGGCGATATTTGGCTCAGAGGCAAATATATTCCTGCACCTGCCGGCTGGTACGATTATCGACCAGACAACCAATAATCAGCGGATAAGCTACAGCGGATTGTAGATAGAAGAAGCCCCCCGCCGCCTTGCGGTCCGCAGGACACCTTACGGTGGAACCCGAAACTACACGCTATTAAACCCCACGACCGATAACTCTTAAGAAACCTCTGGTTCCTTTACTACGTGTCTGATTCCCTGTGTCGTTCGGGAAAGAAAATAGTCCATATTGAGGACCCGCCCGCGGCGGAATCAATTATTTATAGGACCACGCATCTTAAAATCACGCACATTAGCCTATTCAGCATGATTATAATTTCTGAGTAAAACACCCATCTTTTTAAGCCGATAAAGAATATGCATTATATACGTTCAGGGTTGGATTATGGCCGTATTGTGGAGAAAACAGGGATATTGACGGGAACTCTGTTTTGAGATTTTTTGCCAAACGCCCTCAGTTGCGGTTGGGAACCCGCAAGACGGCAGCCTTATGAAATGTTCGAAGAGAGAAGTTCGGTTGAAGGATTTATGAACTTGGATTGGAAACAATTATTTCGTGTTGAGGAAACACAGGTCATGGGGCTTGATATTGGCTCTACTTCGGTCAAAATAGTCCAGCTGCGCAAGGACGACACCGGCTACGTTGTTACTGCAGCCGGCGTAGCTGACATTATCAATGGAGCGGAAGATAACCAAAAGCAGAAAGAGGTAAACACCGTCAGGGCAATTAGAGAATGCCTTCAGTCAAGTGGGGTTCAGACGCAACTGGCTGTTTGTGGCGTATGCGGCTCGGAAGTTGCAGTACGCTATTTCAAGTTTCCTTTATTGCCGCCGGAAGAGGTCCAGGGAGCGGTTCTGCTCGAAGCCGCACAGGTTTGTCCATTCAGCATCGATGACAGTGCTGTTGATTACCAATTGATACCTAATGGCGAGGATAGTATCTGTGGCGTGTTAGTAGCGGCGACGAATAAGCTAATAGAAAGAAAGATACAACTCGCTAAGCATGGTTCTTTAGACTGTGTTTTGATGGATGTTGACGGATTGGCACTTTTGAATTGCTTCAGTGAATACGAAAAAGCCGAAGCCAGCCAAACAACAGCTATTTTAAGCGTTGGCAACTCTTACGCAACTCTGGCAATTATGGGTACTAATGCTTTGCCGTTTATTCGCGATATAGCCTACGCCGGTGAGACCATCGTTAAAGAGATTGCAACTGAAAAGGGTGTTTCAACAGAGGTCGTTAAGAAAGCTCTGTTCGGCCCCTTAGGGGGACCTGAAATAGAGCTCGGTGACAGTTTGGAGAAGGCCTGTCAGAAATTGATTGTCGAAGTAACTGAAACATTGCGCTACTACACGGCTCAGGAGAAATCAACCACTGTCGAAAAGATATTTGTTTGTGACGGTTTTGCTTTGGCCAAAGGGTTTGTCGAGTTACTGGACAGCCACCTTCCCGCCAGAGTTGTGTTGTGGAACCCATTTGACAGAATGCACTGCGATGCAGACCGAAACTGTCGGGACATTCTTCAAAAAAAAGGCCCTGCAATGGCAGTAGCAGCGGGTCTTGCGATGAGGTCGATCTGATATGTTCCAGATAGATTTATTAAAAGGACAAGGCATTCCGATAAAGAGAAGGCCATGGGGCGTAGCTATTGTCACACTGACAGTTGCACTGCCCATTTTTGTCGCAATGGTAATGCTCGGCTTTTATCTGGGCGACAGAATTGTCATCTCAGTGAAGAAACAGGAAATAATTAAGCACGAAAAGTATATTAACACATTGTCAGATGCTGTAAAGCTGCAAAAATCATTCGAAGATGAGAAAAACAGTATAAATAACTGTTTGTCAGAAGTTTCATCCTCTATCGGCCAGCATACTCAATGGTCGCCTATTCTGGCGACTGTGGCAGAGAATATGCCCGATGCAATGGTCCTGACCAGACTTGAGGTAAAACAGCGCTCTGCAAAAGTAAAGGTTCCCAAAAAAGATGACCCCAAAAAGATGATTGATATCAGTGTCCCGGCAAGAACATTGCAGATGAGCGTTTGTGGAAGACCGCAGGCCAACAATGACAAAGCGGTCAAGGAATTTATGGAACGTCTTCGCTATTCAGCTTTGCTTGCGCCGAAGCTTGAAGAGATTAGAGTTTCGCAGAAATCGGATACTCTCGAGGGCCAGAATGTTGTTTCCTACGAGATAGATTGCGTTTTCAAGCCGAAGTTGTAGCGGGTTTTTTATGAAGTTAGTTTATAGAAAATATTTTACGAAAGTAGCTTTGGTATGGGCAGGTTGCTTCGTGCTGTTTTTCTTTGTTCATATACTTATGCTGGCACCGCAGCAAAACAGCAAAGAATGGCTCGAAAGGCAACTCGCAGGGAAAAAACAGATATACAGCTCCGCACTAAAAGCGGCACAGAAGGAAACCAAAATTCAGTTGACTGAACAAATCAAACATCTACGAAATAAATTGAATAATTTTGTTATTGATTTCGAAGATTCGGCTAATTTAACGTTCGATATAAGTCGAATTGCTAACGAGAAAGAGGTCGCTTCGTTTAGCATCAAACCTAAAAGTGACAGTGGCAGAAGCACAGCAACGCCTGAGTACAAATACATATTCGAGAGCAACGTTGATATCAGCTTCCTCACGGCGGAGTTTAATCAATTTGCCGCCTTACTGAATGCCCTGGAGAGGCATCGGCCGGTCATCTTTGTAGATAGGTTCGCAATAACTCGCTCAGGGAAGAGTGGTTCAGACCATCAAGTGAATATGAGTTTGGCGGTTTTTGTCAGAAAGAAGCAGGACAGTTAAAACCCAGCTCTCCGGAAGAGCGGGGCTGTGCGAGTTTATAGGGTAAAAATGAGAACAATAGCAGTTGCAAATCAGAAAGGTGGTTGTGGCAAAACAACTACTGCGGTGAACCTTGCTGCCGCCTTCGCCGGAAAAGGCAGGAGGACGCTGATAATTGACCTCGACCCGCAGGGCCACGCCACGCTGGGACTTGGCCATAACCCGGAAACCCTTGACAAAACCATTTATCACGCCCTTACCAACGTGCAAACTCCAATCTCCAGAGTCATAATGGGCACGAGTGTCGATGGGCTTAATCTGGCACCAAGCAATATCCTGCTTTCGGGTGCCGAGTTTGAATTGGCCGACGTACTCGAAAAAGAATTAATCCTGAGTGAACAGCTCGGAATAATAAGCAACGAATATGATATGTGTGTTATTGACTGCCCGCCGTCGGTTGGCCCGTTGACTCTCAACGCACTTGTCGCCAGCAATGATGTCATCGTGCCTGTTCAGGTCAACTATTATGCAATGGAAGGCCTGAAGCAGTTGCTCGAGACTGTGAACATTATCAGAGTGTATTTCCACCCTTGCAGTGTAAAGATTCTGGGCTTGTTGCTGACTTTTGTTGAAGATAGAATCATTTTGAGCAGGCAGATTCAACGGCAAATGCGGGAGTTTTTCGGCGATTTGGTATTTGATACGGTTATTCACAGAACCGTGAGGTTGGCTGAAGCCCCAAGTTCCGGCGAGTCCGTTTTGACTTACGCTCCCACAAACAGGGGCGCCGCTGAATACAAGGCTTTGGCTGAGGAGATAATCAATGGTAGGGCTTTGGCCGAGGGGATAATCAACGGCAGGGCTTTGGCTGAGGAGATAGGTAATGTCAGAACATAAGGCAGGACTACACAAGGAAGTCTCAGTGATTTTTAATGGCGTCTCGCTTCCAAAAGACGACGGCGACCCCGCCCCTCCGATGGGCGGGGCGCCTGCGCCGGAGCATCAAGATTATATTGCTCCGGAACCACCCGTTCAAAAACCACCTGCTCCGAGCCATATGACCGCCACAAAGCCAAAATCTCAGCAGCCGCCTGTGCAGTCACCACCGGAAGCAGCTCCGGCTAAACAATCTAAAGTTGATTCTGCCATAAAACGGACCTTGGAGCAGATTAAAAACAAGCTCTTTGCGCCAAAACCAGGAGTCAGTGCCACAAGGCAAAAGATGATGGTGATATTGGCTCCGGCTCTCTTTGTTGTTTTGATTTCTATGTTTATTCGAACCTTCAGTGCACCTTCGCGAAAGATAATCAGTACAGGGACATTCGGGCCGGCAAGGGCTGCTGCTGCCGGTTCTGACAGTCAGGCTGATTGGCGGATTCCGGAGCTTTATCCGACAATGCTTCGTGACCCTATGCAATTCGGCTCAGTCGCGACCCAGACCACCGAGACCGGCGGACTAATCGTAAAAGGAATTGTCTATAGCAAGGATAAGCCCTCCGCAGTTATTGGCAACCAGATAGTACACGAGGGTGATAAGGTGTTGGATACAGTCATCATAAAAATAAATGAAAATAGCGTCGAATTCGAAGCAAACAACAAAAGATGGACGCAAAAAGTTCAACGTTAATTGGTAATTGGTAAATGGTGATTGGTGATTACCAGTTACCATATTTGGGAAAGGAACTATTATGAGAAGCCCTATGATGAAATCCGGGGGATTGAAGCTTTTGACGATTCTTACATTCGTTATGGTGGCTTGCGCTGTTGCTGTCGCTGAGAACGGTAATGATGATGCCAAGCAGAAAGAGGTCTTAACAACCCTTGAGCAGCGGATGCTAAAAAAGATAAGTATCGATTTCAGGAACACACCTATCGAAGATGTGATAAGAGTAATGGCTGAGCAGGCGGACGTGGACATCGTCAAAAGTCCCAGCGTTACCGGTAATGTTACCGCTAAGCTTACAAATGTGCCGCTGAAAGAGGCGCTGGATAATATTCTTACTACACACGGCTACGCCTATGTTGCAAGTGAGAATATGATAAGAGTGGCACCGATTGACGAAATTAGTGAAAAGGCGGAAAGACTTAACCACAAAATTTATCGAATTACTTATGCAGACGTTTCAGAAGTTGAAAAGGCCCTGCAGAAATTTATTTCAAAGCGCGGCTCAATATCTTCCAATACGGGCACCAGCAATATAATCGTTACCGACACCGAGACCAAAATCAAGGCCATAGATACCTTCATCGACGAAATTGACCGCATAACACCCCAGATACTGGTCGAGGCAAGAATCTACGACGTAACCTCCACGGAGGGCTTCGATATCGGCGCAGAGTGGGATGCCGGCCGAAACAACCCGATAACTTCTAGTACTAATACACAAACCACTACCGAAGCGACCGGGGCCGCCACCACCGTCACTGACACCACTACTAAAACAACGAACACGGCCTGGCAGGATATTGCCGCCGGATCTGGAACAAGCGCCTACGACTATAGAAAAAGTAAGCCCTTTGTAGGCGGCTCGTTTGATGAGGATACGGCTGGTACCATACGCCTTGGTCTTCTCGATACGGTTAATGTAGATATAGCGCTGAACATCCTGCGCACCGAGGTTGGCGCCAAGCTTCTTGCGAACCCTCGTATTCTGGTGCTTGATAACGAAACTGCCGAGTTCGAAATCATAAGCGAAATTCCCTACACGGAGCAGAGCACCACATCCGAAGGCGGTGCGATGACGTCAATCAAATTTAAAGAAGTCGGCGTTAAGCTTAACGTCACCCCGCATGTTACAAGAGACAGTATGGTAAGATTGCACATCGTCCCTGAATTTGGCGTTGTTTCAGCAGCAGGAGCTACACTTGAAGATGGCGGGCGAACTGTGCCTACTGTTGATACCCGTAAAGTTGACACGAAAGCATTGGTAGAAGACGGTCAGACTGTCGTGATTGGCGGGCTTCGCAAAAGGGAAGTTTCACAGGATATTACCAAAGTGCCGTTCCTCGGCGATATACCACTTCTGGGAGGGTTATTTATGAATGTGGAAGAAGAGGTTGAAACCAATGAGCTGATTATCTTCATAACACCAAAGATTATTATCAAGCCGGTTCTTTCACAAAATGAGCTCAACGGCCTTGAAGCAACCGAATTTCCCGGCCCAGAGATTACTTATACCGGAGACGAGAAAGCCGAGAGAAAGGCCAACAAAAAGTAACCACTGTTGAGCTCTCGATGGTGGCCTTTATCGACTTTGCACTGAGGCCGAACCTGACCACTCGCCGCATTAGTCTTTCTTTACATAAAGCGTCTGGCTAGGGAAGGCAAACTCGATTTGTTCAGCTTCAAACCGCTTCATAATCTCTAAGTTGACCCGCTGGTTGACCTCGTGATATAGCCAGTAATCGGCGGGCTTGACCCAATAGCTCATATAGATGTTCAGCGACCAATCGTTAAACTTATTAAAGTACACCCTCGGCGGTCTCTCAGGGTCGGTATTGACTTCCGGCACATTAGCAAGGACCTCTTTTATAATCTCAACCGCCCTTTTGGCTTTGGTATGGCCTGAACCGTAAGTTATTGTGATATTGGATGTTCTGCGAATAAAGGGCCGCTTGCCTACATTTTCCACAATTGAATTTGCAATTACGCTGTTTGGTATAGTTACAAGATGACCCTGCAGGGTGCGCACCCGCGTGCTTCTAAAACCTACATTTTCCACAGGACCAAAATGCTCGCCGATTTTTACAAGCTCATCTATCTGAAAAGGCCTGTCTGCAAAGATTGTTATCGAACCGAAGAAATTAGCTATCGTATCCTTGGCTGCAAGAGCTATCGCAATGCCGCCCACCCCAGCACTTAATAGAATTGTTTTGATCTGGCCGGCCCCAAGGATAGTTTCAGCGATGAAAAGTGTTGCGATAATGGCAATGGTTATGCGCAGCGACTTGCGTATTACCGGTACCAGCATATCATCCAGCTTTGTTTCCGTCTTGGCTGCCCAGCGGTCCAGATAGTATTCAATTACATCCACCAGCCGAAAAAGCCCATACGCAAGGGCAATCGCTCCAACACTTTTCGCTATCTTTACCCAGCCTGTTTCGATAGCTATCCGGATGCCATCATCATCGTTGAAATACAACGGCAGCTTGCACGCAAACAGCCCAAGTGCGAATATTGCTACATAGAGCGGCTTACTCAGGCATTTCAGAAGCAATGTTACAATACCGATGCCTCTCTTTTTTTCTCTACGTCTGGCATGCGCCTCAATGCCGTATTGCACTGTCCGCCCTGCCGCCATTGCCGCCAGTACCACCAGCAAAACGAGTGCAAAACGCCAGATTGCGTTGCCTTTGATGATTTCGTAATTGATGCTGTTTGCCCACCAGTCGCCCAGACCGAGCAATTTTGTTAATGCCGATGCCGTCATATCTTAACTCCAAAATCGACTTGCGTGTTTCGTATCCTTATTTTTACTTTTGCACTGTTATATACGATTACAACCGGCTTTTCCAGCAAAACAGCTGTTTTTTGTGCGCCAAACTTCGAAGTAAAAATGAGGTGTTAAGAGATTTTGCGAAGCCCGGCAATCTCTATTTCGTTTAGCCCCACAACCCGGTGTTTGTGGTTGTGGGGTTCTTTTACCCTTTACCGCAACGCGGCGTATATAGCCCCGGTCTCTGGCCGGGGTTGCAGGCGCGAGGATTGCTTCTTTTCTCTTAGGGTGAGAGAGTTGTCGTTTAGTTGTTAATATTTCGTTGACGGAATTAGCTTTTATATGTATTGTATTTACTGTGGGAATGTCGCATTCTATTTCCGGTAGAGTAAATTGATAACAAAAAGTGTTGTATATTATTATGTTGGACCGATCGTTCACAAATGAGGGGCAATGCGACGAATAGAATAGTAAGAATAGTTTTGGTGCTTATCGGAACTCTTATTCTAGCGCAGTTCATCAACAGAATAGCGGCTTTCGCTATCGGTCTCGTCGTTCTCATCATCTGGGGACTTCTTGATAGCAGAAAACAGATTCAAGAAGCATATTCGAAGAAGGAGCTTGGCCTAAATCAGGAAGAAGCTCAGTCTCTACAAGATGATCTCGCCAGTGGTAATAGATCGGCTGGTATCGCGCGTATTAAAGAGGCGCAAGACCGACAGCGTGCCTCATTACTTGAGCAAGGCATCGACCCTTTCACAATAATCGCTGTAATTGGCCAGGATATAAAATGGACCGATATCATACGACAAGTTTTTCGTATTCTCGAATTCGAACGGGGCGATACTACTGTTCTTGCAGACGCTACTGTCAAGGCTACAACTCCAGATGAACCATACGGATACCTCCTTGTTGAATCGCCAATCCTCAATGTTAAGGCACGCTTACCAATCACTCATCGTGATGACTTTGCTTTAGCAACGACGGTATATGACGAGCCACTTTTAGCTGAGCGGATCGCACAAGAGGAGTTGCTCGTTACTTACTTCCCAAAACATAAACTACCTATGGGGCTTGCTGGCATAACGCACGCCCTCCACTACGTCATAGCACCGCGAGGTTCTCTCGAACGTTATTATGAATTCAACAACGATGAGCATATGACAAATCCAGCACCAGAGAAACTCTTTAAGAGATTCGCTTGGGAGGGGGAAATCCGTGTAGAGGTAAATCCCGACCCGGAGTTCTAAGAATCCGAGGAGAAGCCGATATAACGTGTTACTCAAACTAACAAAAAGTGTTGGATATTATTATTTTGTGAGTTCAAGGTGAGATAAATACGTAAACGTCTCTATTAAAATCATTTTATCCTTAATTAGAGCAGGCAATTGTTAAAATCGTACGACAAAGTGGTGTGGACACCATCCCAGCTCTTTGAAAGCGAGGGCAAGAATGAAACTTTTTGATATTCCCACAGACAACCTTTACAAATTTATGGCCTTGTCTGGGCTTGTCCTAATAATTGCATCTTATATCCCTTTTTACCACGGGTGGAAGGCAGGAGTAGACATTGCAGAGGCAAAGGGAGAAGGTGAGATAATCGAAGCGGAAACAGATTGGGCGCGGAAGGAACTTGATATATTAGAGCATCAAATAGACACTTTCATCGCGCGAATGGTTGAACTCACTGGAATATCCAAATCCGAGATAACGGCGGCATTGAATGCTGGGCAATCCTTAGTCGAGATTAGTAAAGACTTGGAGGAGCATCAGGCGAAATGGCAGGAACTGGAAGCAAAATCCCGCGAACACCTCAAATTGTTCCGGGAACAAATAATCAAACTAATACGATTGAATGCAAATTGGGAAGTAATTAACTACCGTCTTAAGACGATGCTGTGGCTAAAAAGGTTAGCCCAAATAGGCGCTTTGGCGGGCGGTTTTTTGGCCGGTTTAGGATTTCGACTTTGGTATACAAAGCTGCAGGTTCCACAAGACTTACTAATCAAACAAAGGATAAAAGATGAGCAAAAACAATAATTAATTCAGGACAATCCAGCGGCAATCGTTAAAATGGTGCAGTGAAAAAATACCTTTTTGAAAGGAACTGATATGGATATAAAAGAATTTGTTTCTGACACGTTGAAACAAATCATTGATGGAGTCGTGGATGCACAAGAATATGCGAAGAATAAGAAGGCAGTTGTGGCACCATATCACGACTATCAAAGGAACGTTGGTTTCGACGTTGCGGTCACTGTTGACGAAAGCAAGCAAAAAGAAGGTAAGGCCGGAATAACTGTATGGTCAGTAGGAGGCGGCGTAAGCGGTAAGACTGAATCGTCAAGCAGCACTGTAAGTCGTATCAAGTTTGAGATACCTATTGAATTACCTCAGGGTAGTGAGATGCCGCCGATACCTCGAGAACTTGGTGGCCGTGACCCAATGGCGATGTAACAAATAAATCGGGACAGTCCGGGAGTATTTTTTTCTTGTCTTTATCCTGTTAAAAAGGCAACATCGTATATATGAATCCAGAACAGCCAAAAGCCTATAGTCTCTTTTGGAACATAGTTGTTTTTATCGCGCTCATATTGACTTGCTTAATCGCATACCATTATAGGTTTTATTTGTAGGATTTCAGACAGGCAATCGGTAAAATGGTGTGGAATCAGCCCTAACTGCAACTATTTCTGGAGGTTCTCTTGCTGAGCATCTTGTTTGGGCGTTTCGGAAGGGTCATCTTGTTTGGGTTTTTGGGAAGGGCCTTCTTGTGAGCCTTTTGTTCCCTCGGTAGATGGCACTCCGACGATACGTACAGGTATGGATTTAGTACCAAGTAAGACTTCGGCGAATCCTGCCAGATTAATCATCTGGAAGGTTTCTAAATCGCCGTATTTTTGCGGTGTATACGAACCCCTCTTGAGAAGGACTTTATCGAAATGATACCCCAATGATTTAGCCATCTTGTCAAGGAGTTCAATAAGAAGGTCATCTTTCTTTGAGGCCCACGTTTCCAACTGAACTTTGTATGTTGACGCATCCGCCTCAGAAGTGTCAGTGCCAGCCCCCAAAGCTGGTTGTTTGGGAAAGTTATATAGGTGGTCTCTAAGTTCAGACCATGCCTCAATAACGGCTTTGTCCTTCTTACTTCTATGCCAGAAGATGATTGACATGATGGTCGATATCATCCTGCTTTTGGCAGAGAAAATAATATCAATCATATTAAGTGCCTGGACATGTTCCGGAACAAGAGGACGGCCTCTGGTTGCCATCAAGGTCATAAACAACCTTCTCTTTTCATCACGTTTCTGCGTGATACGTTCAATGAGTTTTTGTACTTGAATAGCAAGAATAGGCCCAGCTATTATCGCAAAGACACTTATGACTGTTAGAGTCGTATTCATAAATCTTCCCCTTTCTGTAGGGATATGGCCCACGCTTGATTAGATTGTAAGATAACAGGCAAGAATGTCAAGAGGTGGTTTACTCATCCACTGCTCGATTCACAACGGTGTACTCAACCGTTTTAATCCTTGGATTATCACTTAATTTTGGGCAATTCGACAAACCAGTTGCATATAGGTTGCTGGTGCTGCCGGAGGCCGTGGATGTGGTGGTAAAATCAATCAAAAACGCAGCTACCTGAATACCAAAAACGGCTAATTTAATAATTTTTTTATCTCTTTCCATATAACTATTTACGAATTTATTGCCTCTGAAAAACCCTTTATTTTCGCATCAAACACGCATGTCCGCCCTACTAAGGGGAACGCCTACCCTGCATGCCCTGTGGGATGTGTTGTTTACTATCCCACAGGGATGAGATGTGAAACTATCTCTTCGGGGCGCGAAAGTTTACCCCGTGAAGTGCTTTTGCTACTTCACCGGGGCTATCCCATCGGGGTCTTTTTTTCGCGAGATACAAGATGCGAGATACGACATTTGAGATACGCTTCACGCTTCACGAGATACGAACAATGAACTCTCTCTCCCCAAACCTCTCCTCCACACCACCTATACAGACCTTCCCCCTTCTCCCACCGCAAAGTCCGATAACGTTGCATTTTACCTATATTAACACCACACAAGGGCCTTCCGGCAAGCGGGGCAAAATCAATCAAAATAAACTAATTATGCAAAACGAACCCAATTTCCGAAATGTCCAAAGGGCTGTAACCGCAGTTATGACAATGACTAATAACAACGAGCCACGAACTATGAACTATTCAAAACAAACCCAAAACGAACCCAATTTTACCCGCCGAAGCATCAGCGAAGGCGGGCAAACCCAATTTTGAAATGGCGTCAGCCATGCCCGACGGTAGGGATGATACCTAAGGTATCATTTCAACTCGACCGACCAGTAGGCGTGGTCAAGGAATTGCTGCCAGCTTTTGTATCTTGGCTGGCCGAGGTGGACGTGAACGAGAGGATTGCGTTTCGGCTTGGTGGGCTTTTGGATAAGTGTCAGGCCGGCCTGCTTTGGAGTTCGGCCACCTTTTTTCACGTTGCATTTTGTGCAGGAGCAGACCATATTTCCCCAAGTTGCTTTTCCGCCCATACTGCGAGGGATAATGTGGTCGAGCGATAATTCGCTGGTTGGAAAACGTTTGCCGCAATACTGACAGTGGTTCTTGTCGCGGGCGAAGATGTTTCTTCGATTGAATTTAACCTCGTTTCTTGGCAAACGGTCGTAAAATAACAGGCGTATAATTCTCGGGACCGCAATATAGAAATTTACAGTAGATACCCAATCGTGGCCGTCCGGCTCGAAATTACGTTTAAATTCGCTTACATCGCACCAGCTCTGGAAATTGTAGTTGGAGTATGAGCCCTGCTCGAAAGAGACTACCTCAGCAATCTCGCGAAAGAGCAAAGAGAACGCCCGTCTGGCGCCGACTATGCGGATAGCCATATAATGCTTGTTCAGGACAAGGACGTTACAGTCCAGACCCGGTTTAAACTCCGAAGCACTCATAATCACCACTCACCGTGTAATTTATACCACATAAATAGCAAAAAGTCGTATAAGTTGCAAGTAAAAAGTTTATGGGTAATTGTGCAGGGGGGACAGGAATAGATTCCTGCTCCTTCAGCTATACTCAGTCATAGGGACTCCGCCGTTAGGCGTCCCTACCGTAAGGCATCCCTTATGGGACAAGCGAACTAACGGAGGACAAGTCCGCCTTGCGTATGGCGGACAAGAAGCGGGTAACAGTTCCTATTCGGTTTCAGCGGTTTCTTCGCCTTCCGAGGTTTCTTCGCCTTCCGAGGTTTCTTCGCTTTCAGCGGTTTCTTCGCTTTCCGAAGCTGGTTCGCTTTTCGGAGCTGCTTTGGCTTTCGGAGCTGCTTTTGGAACTACATTCTCGGCCCGTAGGCCTTTCTCGCCCTCGACGATATCAAAACTGACCGAATCACCTTCCACAAGAGTCTTGTATCCATCGCCTGAAACGCTTGAGTAGTGGACAAAAATATCAGCCCCATCCTCAGTAGAGATGAAGCCATAACCCTTCCTTGTGTTGAACCACTTAACTGTTCCCTCTGCCATAAAATACTCCTTCTTGACAACTCTGCTACAATAAAACCATCCTATATGCGTTCCACAAAAAGCCTGCGTTTTAAACCGGTCGCTCTTTTGTGGAACCGCGACTTTTTATTCAAATCAGATATTTTTTTCAGCCGATTTTGCAGCAGGTGCGGAAAGATTCTCCTTCATCAGCCGGCCCATTTTAAATTTAACAGTTCTCTTGGGAGGCACCTTAACTCTTTCGAGAGTTTTTGGATTCTGCGCAATTCTGGCGGCTCTTATTCTGGTCTCGAAGACGCCGAAGTCCCGGAACTCTAAACGATTATTATTACTCAATTCTGCTATTATCTCGTCAAGAAACGCCTGAGTTATGCGTTTGACCAGAACTCTTTTAGCCTGCGTACGTTCTGCAATTCTATCGATAAGTTCTCTCTTTGTAACTGTTGACATATGCTACCTCATTTCAAGAAAAGGCGATTGGTGGATTGAATTCCGCCCCCTATGGGGACAAATTGTCCCGGGATGGCTATGTGGCAAGTTAACATTGATTTCCCAACGGTTCATTACGCACCTCTGCACAGTTTCAGGCTGATTACCACCGGCTCTGATTTTTAGTTACAACCGCAAAACCAGCCGGCAAAAAGCAGACGCCGGAACACCACAACTTACTATATTGCAAAGACTTCTATACAGCAAGCAATTTTTATCCAAAAATTTTTCAACTTTCTGAAAAAATCGGATATTTCAAAAAGAACAGGCAGGAGAACCTAAGCCGGTTCACACTGCTGCCGATATTCAAACTCAGCATCAAATTTGGAAAACAGAGAGTCGGCAAGACGATCCCGTCCGCAAGGCAATTGGCCATAAGCTCTTTATTTCCAAGATGTTACATAAAGCAATCCTTGTTTAATTTTGTCGGATGCCCGAAGACTACACTTCTGTATTGTATTTGCAGGTTCGCCTCGGCAGCAGGGAAAGGCTGGCATTTACGCTTTTTTGTGCCGTTTAAGAGGGTTGATTTATGATTTTGGCGGGTGTTTTTGCCCTGCAATAATTTGCAAAATAGCTCTGAGAGGAAATAGTTTATTGACCGAACAGGGACTTATCGGCATAATTAGCTTTTTTATATTTGCCGAGGCAGCATTTATGTCTGTAAGCAAAAGCCAGAGGAACGGTTCACAAAAAAAAGAATATGAAAGCGGCAAAGCGGCTGAAATCGCCAATACGTTCGAATGGCTGATAACGGCTTTTATACTGGCCTTTCTCGTTAGGGCATTTATATTAGAGGCGTTCCGGATTCCCACCGGCAGTATGGCAGAGACGCTTAAAGGAGACCATTTTCGGCTTTGTTGCCAACAATGCGGCTACAAGTATGACTGTGGTTCCGAGATGACAAGATATAGATTGGGCAGGAATGCTGTTGCTGCTGGTAATGTCAGGTCTCCTATTTCCCGCTGCCCAAGCTGCGGCTATTATGATTCAGCCGGCAGAGCAATCCCCATATCCAACGGCGACCGGATACTTGTTCTAAAGTGCATCTATCAGTTTTTCGAGCCTAATCGCTGGGATGTAATAGTATTCAAGAATCCGCTTAATCCTCCGGAGAATTACATTAAACGGTTGATTGGCCGACCTGGAGAGACTGTTGAGATAATCGATGGCGACATTTACATTGATGGCCAAATCAGCCAAAAACCTGCTAAAGTCCAGGAAGAATTGTGGATGCCTGTGTACGATAACGGCTACCAGCCAGTCCGGCCGCGAGAAGGTTCGTTTAACGGACACCCATGGCAGCAGCCATTGAGGAACGTTGCAGAGTCGAAATGGAGACTCGACAAAACTGACCCTACCAAGTTCCAGTTAGACAGCCCTGCCGATGAAACAAGCTCGTTAATTTACGACACCTCACTCGGCAATGATTTCAGGGCCGCCTATGCTTACGATAGTGTTAGGGACTATAGGCATATGCCGTATTGCAGTGACCTGATGGTACGTTTCTATGCACAATCAATTGCCCCGCAGGGCCGTGTCGGCATAGCTGTGAGCAAATATCAAACCGTATATAAGGCCTGGATTGATTTTGCCGGCGATATGATCATCGCAAAGGTTTCGGGAGGTAAAGAAACCATATTAGATAGTAAAGTAATCGACCCATCAGCTATGAGCAAACCTACCCTGGTCGAATTTGCCAATGTTGACCATCAATTGACTTTTCAATTCGGCACCGACAAATTAACTTATGATTTGGGGCGCTCTGCTGAAGATGCCGGTGAAAGGAAAAAGGAGATTCAGCCGGAAGTGAAGATTTTCGGCTCCGGCACACTAACACTCTCACATATAGCGATTTTCAGAGATATTCACTACATTGCGAAAAGGAGCACCAACAGTCCCGAGGGGGGAAGGGCAATAGAAGGCAATCCTTTTACGCTTGGCAAAGACGAGTTTTTTGTACTGGGTGACAACAGCCCCAACAGTGAGGACGGCAGGTGGTGGGCCAGAGCGGGCATTGGCAATAACGGCCTGTCCTACAGGCAGGGCATTGTCCCGCGTGACTACGTTGTAGGCAAAGCCCTGTTTGTCTATTGGCCCGGCGGATTCGAATTTCCCTGGCCCGATGGCTTAAAAAACTTTCTGTTTAAAAGCAGCCGGCACAACGGTCTGGCCAGAGTAATGTACTGGCTCGTTTCGTGGAAGTGGATACCGAGTATTGGCCAGATGCGTTTTATCCGCGGCGGCTCCGCCGTAAGGTGTCCCCAAGGGAGAGCAAAAACCAATAGTTGCCAAGACGGTTAAGGCCGCTAACGCCGTAAGGTGTCCCCAAGGGAGACAGACGGTTACAACCACTTCTACAATCACCCAAGTCGATGATGACTGCGACCGGAGCGACGATAATGAACCGATGGTTCTGCTCGGTCCGGCTTTGCTACACTCCATTTTACTCCGCAGGACACCTTACGGTGGAACCAAAAAGGCCTGTAAGGCCAAAAAAACAGGAAAATATTGGAAAGCCCCTCAAAAATAGCCGATTTATCAATTGTAGCGCCGTAAGGTGTCCTCCGTAAGGAGTCCCCAGGACTGCGGAGTGTGTTGTGGAGCTCGATGCTCGATAGCAGATGCTCGCTACCCGTAATGAGCGCCGTAAGGTGTCCCCAAGGGAGGACGGTATATGACAGACGAGTCCCGCTCCTCGGAGGGGCGGGACGAGAAAGGAAATTTATGACAAGCAAATCTTTTAGCTTCAGGGAGGTATTGGGTTTTGGCTGGCGTGTGATGAAGTCCAACTTTTGGTTCTTCGTGGGTGTGAGTATTGTTCTATTCTTAATATCTTCGTTGGGACAAATTCTCGAGCAAGCGATGGAACATTACTCCGTGGAAATTCCGCCTTTTCTGGTTTTTGCGTTGTTTCCTGTAATGTTTATAATTTTGACCATATTGGGAATAGGCTTAATCAAAATAACTCTCAGTTTTTGCGACGGTCGGAAACCGAGGTTCAGCACTTTATTTGATGGATGGGATTGTTTCTTGCGGTCCTTGGGCACAGGACTTCTTTACGGCCTGATTGTAGGTGGTATTTTCGTTGTGTTTGCTTTACCATTGATACTGTCATCTGCCGTGAGGAGTATTCCGTATTTCACCTTGGTTATTTTTAGTGTAATCTTTATTTTAGTGACGATTCTGTCAATTAAGTTCAGCCTGTGTTTTTATTTTGTTATCGATAAAGGTCTTGGTCCTGTCAACGCGCTTATGGCAAGCAGCCGAGCAACAAGGGGTGCCAAATGGCTGTTGTTTGTCTTCGGTATTTTATGCGGCTTGATAAATATTTTGGGTGTACTCTGTTTTATTGTCGGCGTATTTGTAACTTTTCCAACAGTTGTAGTAGCAGCAGCACTTGTGTATCGGCAACTATCGGCACAAACTCCCGAACTGGCCGAGCTTGGTATCAGCGGCCCTGATATCGAACCCGGCGCCAGCATCCATGCTGCTGGTATCCGGTTTGACCCTGGTATTCAATCCGGCCCTGGTTTTTGGGTTGGCCGGAGTATCCAACTTGGTGAGGATATTCAACCTGCCTCCAGTATCCAGGGCAAGAGAGAAGAGGAAAGCCACAACCCTTTGTGGGTTGTTGTGTTGGGCGTTGGTATTTTGATTGCGGCGGGTCTTGGCTACTATCTTCAGTCAGGGACAAAAGGTCCTACGATTCTGCACAGGGTGGCACTAAGCGGGATATTATATTCTGAAGATAGCCCGTCGGCTATAATTGGCGGCAAAATAGTTAAAGAAGGGGATATGATAAACGATGTGAAGGTCGTCAAAATACACAAAGATACGGTTGAATTCGAAAAAGGAGGCAGAAAGTGGACACAACAGGCACAATAATTGCCGTGTCCGGAAGCCGCTATTGTCCTGCCGGTTTTTCATATAAGCTGACTTTTGGTCCAGAAGCAGCAAACCCTTATTTCGGATGGACTTATAGTTACAGAAAACGAAAGAAATGCAATAATCTTAAGATTTTATTTGACAATTTCCTCTGAATCAGATATATATTGAGCTATGGTAAAGGAGGAGGGGCGAATAAGTTTGTTTGTTTCCTGCCAAGCTTTCCCCCCACAAAAACTGGTTTAATCCAGACACGGATGGAAAAGGGTTAGTCCGTGCGCCCGTACAGGGGGCGCCAGGGGAATACCCAGATTTTATTGTAAAGGAGCGGTTATCTGCTTGATGTAAGTTTTACGAGTGTATGGGTTCAACAGTTTGTGGAGGAGGTATAATGAATGCAGATAGCACAAAACCAGTATTTATCTGGTCTTTTCTGATGGTGTTTATGATTGTAAAGACAACTTTGGCTGTACAGGTTTATATACCAAACCAAACAACAGACAACCGGATAGCAGTAGAAATCAGACATTTAGGAACAAGTCCGGAAGACTCGGCTCGTCCATATCGGTGGTACTGGTCCTACGGAGACCGTTTTCCCATCGAATTTGAATCGGTCTTTGGTTCGGCTGACATCTCCGACGGTAGCGACTGGCAAGCCGTTTCAAGTGCCCTGGACACATGGGAGGCCATCCCCCGAATACCTCGATAACTTCTTCACTAAACGGTTGGGACGGCGACTGGGGAGGTCTTAATGGGGACAATGAGCTTAGCTGGGTTGAGACCGGCTGGCAGTCTATCGGGGGCTTCGGCCTCAGTCCGGACGCAATCGGAGTCGCAGTAACGTGGTATTACACCGATACCCTGGTTCAGGTTGAAAGCGACATATTCTTCAACGATGAGAATTTCAGCTGGTACACGAATACCGACGACTCCGGCTTAGAACAGGAATTTGTTGAGCATATCGTCCTACACGAGCTGGGTCATGGTTTTTCGCTGGCTGACCTTTACGACCCGGCTGATGCGGACCGCACCATGTATGGCTACAGCGAATACCGCAATGAAGATGTTACTTTACACGCCGGCGATATAGCCGCTTTGGAGTATGCCTATCCAATTCCTGAGCCGGGGGTGGTTTTGCTGGTTGGATTAGGAGGGCTGGCACTGTTGAGAAAACGCAGAGCGTAAAAGCGGTAGCTGAATTCAAAATTCAAATTATCGAACGTTCAATCCCACACTCCCTTGGGGACACCTTACGGTGCTATTTTGAGAATCGACCATCAAATAATATCAAAAGCATCGTTTGTAAATCCGGCGCCCAGCTAATAATAGACCGTCAACACTCAAAATAGGTGCGGGAAAAACCCTTCAAAATCATTGCTCTAATTCTTGACTTTTTACCCAACTGCGGGTACTTTATCTGATGATTAGTGAGGCGTCCGCCAACGGCGAGACCTCGCCCAACGGCGGGGTAACTATTTAAGCAATCAATCAATTACGATATATGGAAGAAGTCAAGAAACCACAAGAGCGTTTCGAGGATAAGCGAATCCTTGACGAGCTGAAGAATTCATACCTTAACTATGCGATGAGCGTGATTGTTTCGCGTGCGTTGCCGGACGTGCGGGATGGTCTGAAACCTTCGCAGAGACGGATACTGGTTGCGATGAATGATTTGAACCTTGGCCCGCGGAGCAGGCACCGCAAGTGTGCGAAAATCGTCGGCGATACGAGCGGCAACTATCACCCGCACGGTGACCAGGCGACATACGGAACTCTTGTGCGTATGGGCCAGGAGTGGAATATGCGTTATCCGTTGATTGACCCGCAGGGCAACTTTGGTAGTATCGATGCCGACCCACCGGCTGCTATGAGATATACCGAAGCGAGGATAGCTGCGCCGGCTATGGAAATGCTTGAAGATATTAACTTAGACAGCGTCGATTTCGTGCCGAATTATGATGAGACCCGCCTGGAGCCGACGGTTTTGCCGTCGGCATTCCCGAACCTGCTGGTCAACGGCTCTACTGGGATTGCCGTTGGAATGGTTACGAACGTCCCACCGCACAATGTTGCTGAGGTCTGTGAAGCCCTATTGTTAGTCATTGAAGACCCGAACTGCGGATTCAAGGATATTCTAAAGAGACTACCCGGTCCGGACTTCCCAACCGGCGGAATTATTTGTGGTAAAAAAGGCATTATGGACGCTTACACCACCGGCAGGGGCCATCTAACAGTCCGAGGTAAAGCAGATGTCGAGACGACAAAGAAGGGCAGGACGAGAATCGTAATCACCGAAATACCGTATATGGTAGTCAAGACAACGATTGTTTCCAAAATTGCGGATTGCGTCCATAACGGTCAGATTGCAGAAATAGCCGATGTCAGAGACGAATCAGACCGGCACGGATTACGGATTGTGGTGGATTTAAAGAAAGACGCCGAGGCAGAAGTCGCATTGAATAAGCTGTACCGTTACACGTCTCTGCAAAGCACCTTTGCGATTGCCAATATAGCACTGGTTAAGAACAGACCTGAAACTCTTAATATCAAGCAGGTACTTGAATGTTTTGTTGAGCATCGCAGGACTGTCATCCGCAGACGAAGCAGATACCTGCTAAAAAGGTGCAGAAACAGGGCTCATATTCTCGAAGGGCTTATCCTGGCGGTTAGCGACATCGACGAAATCATCGAGCTGATAAAAAAGTCACCTGACACACCAACGGCGAAGCTGAACCTTATGAAGAAGCCGCTGAAACTGGCCGTCTCGGCTACGCTTAGAGAAATCCTGCCTGAAGCTTTTGTTAAGGAAAAAAGTAAATCCGACCAATTCCTTACGGGCCCGCAAGCTGATGCGATTTTAACAATGCAGCTTCAAAGATTAACGGGCCTGGAGATGAAGAAGCTTGCTAAAGAATATGCGAACCTTACCGAGCAGATAGAGGGCTATGAAGCGATATTGGCCAATGACGAAGTTCTGCTGGATATTATCCGTGAAGACATCCACGAAATAAAGGAGAAATACGGCGACAAGAGGCGGACAACAATTACCGCTAAGGTTGAGCAGTTTGATATCGAAGATTTGATTGCGGAAGAGGATGTTATTGTAACGATAAGCCACTCCGGCTACGTAAAGCGGATGCCGGTCGATACATATCGCAAACAGGGACGAGGCGGGAAAGGCATTATTGGCTCGGACACCAAAGAGGGCGACTTTCTTGAGCATCTTTTCACCGCTTCCACTCACGATTATTTGCTTATCTTCACCAATCGCGGCAAATGCTACTGGCTAAAGGTCTACGATGTTCCAAGTATGTCGAGACAGAGCAAAGGCAGAAATATTGTCAACCTTTTGAAGCTGGGTAACCAAACTGTAGCATCGATAATCAATGTGCGGAAATTTGATAACGAAAGTGCCCAAGAGGAAGAAGAGCGTCAGCTTGTTATGGCTACCAAGAACGGTCTCGTAAAAAAGACGAGACTCTCAGCCTACAGCAACCCAAGGGCAACGGGTGTTATTGCAATCAAACTTGACCCAAATGACGATGTGATTGGCGTTGCGTTGACGACAGGCAAAGACCATATTGTCCTTGGCACACGTGATGGTATGGCAATACGCTTTGGTGAAGAGCAAGTGCGTTCGATGGGCCGGGTTTCGCGAGGCGTCAAGGGCATAAAGCTTCGTGGTAAGGATAATGTTGTCGGGATGATAATAGCCGAGGAAGGGGCATCGCTGCTTACGGTCTGTGAAAAAGGCTATGGTAAACGAACCAGCCTTGACGATTACCGCTCCCAAAACCGAGGCGGAATAGGGCTGATAAATATAAAAACAACCGCCCGGAACGGAAAAGTAGTAACTCTCGAAGCCATTCAGGATGAGGATGAGTTAATGATGATAACAGCTAATGGAATGATAATTCGCACCGGCCTGGAGCAAATCCGTTCGATTGGCAGAAACACCCAGGGTGTTCGTTTAATCAAGCTTAAGGCCGGCGACAAACTTGTTGCCGCTGAAAAAATAGCTTCCGAAGCTGTTAGCAATTCAAAGACAAAATCCGATACTAATCGCAAATCTGAATCTAAAGCTAAAAAAGAGAATAGCAAAAAGAGGCGCAAATCGAAATAGCGCCAGACAAAGGACAGAAAAATCTGACTTCTGATTTCCGATGAAGAAACACGAGCCGATTTATGTAATCGTCGGCAAAGAAAAGTCCCTTGTCGATGCTGAGTGCGAAAAGCTTCTTGAGAAACTGCTGGAGCCACAGCAAAGAGTGACAGGGCTTTTTAATGCCGAGCCATCCGAAGTTTCGGCCGCCCAGGCCTTAGACGAACTGCGAACATTGCCATTTTTGACAGAAAGAAGAGTCGTTCTTGTAAAAGGCGCCGACAAGTTCGTCTCTGAAAATCGTGAGTTGCTTGAGAGATATTTCGATAATCCCTGTCCGACGGGCATACTTATATTGGCCGTGAGTAGCTGGCCTGCGCGGACCAAACTGGCTAAAAGATTATCCTCGGTCGGTAAGTTGCTCAGCGTAGCGCAGCCCAAGCGCTGGCAACTGCCGCATCGTCTTGTGCAATATGCCAGTGATGCACACGAGAAGAACCTCACTAAGGCCGCCGCCGAACTTCTAATTGAGCTGACCGGAGATGAACTGGTCCGACTGTACGGTGAAGTTGACAAGCTGGCCCTGTTTGCACATAACGAAAAGTCAATAACAGAACAGCACATAGAATCATTAATTGGTCATAATCGTATGTTCGGCGTTTTTGCGGTGATTGATGCTGTTATCGCCGGCAATATTGCACAGGCGGTATATCGGCTAAGGGCTATGTTCGCAGAGGACAAAACAGCAGAGTACACCATCATCGGTGCTTTTGCGTTTCATTTTCGCAGGATGTTCGGTGCTAAAGTCCTGCTTGAGAATGGGGTTGGTTCTGCCGAGATTGCAAGCAGACTAAGGATATGGGGTGATAAAGACAGTTTTTTTGCACAACTTCGAAAAATGTCTTTGAAACGGATAGGCTCTATTTTGCAGCAATTGGCTGCGACCGATTACGCAATAAAAACCGGGCGGGCAAAAGCCGAAGTGGCGGCGGAGCAATTGGTTCTCAGATTGGCCGGTGGGTAGTCTATTCTTATTGATTATTGAATAATCAATTCTTTTTACCCCGTTAGAAAGAAATCCCCGCCATCTGGGCGGGGTAAAAAATACATAACGAGGATGGGGTTTAAAGCCTCACCCGAGCTTTCTAACGGGGTTTACTTTTCATCGCGGCGTTCAGCTTTGGTGAGGCTGCTCTGCTGCTTCTGCCACGGTCGAGGCAGTGACCGCCTGTACATTCGGTTTCGGCAGGGTAAAGCAGAAACTGTTCCCTTGTTTATCCTTACTTTCAGCCCAAATCCAGCCGCCGTGCATTTCCACTAATTCCTTGGCTATCGGCAGGCCCAGAGACAGCTCTTCGCTGCCGGCACGGAGCTGTTTTCTAATCTGGTCGAAGCGATTGAAAATCCTGTTTAGCTCACTGCTTTCAATGCTCGGCCCATCGTCTTCTACTTCAAGTGTAATCTTATTGCCGGCATCTTTCACCCGCACGTTGATATGACCGTTTTCAGGGACGGAATTTATCGAATTACCGATGATATTGGTCAGCACCTGCGTTATCTTGTCGCGGTCTGCGTTAACAACAAGCTCGTAATCAGGCATAGAGCTTTCTAATTCGATACCTTTTTCAGCTGCGAGTGGTAACAGGACTTCCACAACCTCTGAAACAATCGGACAAATACCAAGTTCGGTCATCTCTAATTTCACCTTGTTCGTATCGATGTTCGAGACCTCAAGAAAGTCACTAATAACGCCTTTGACGCTGTCGATATTCTTCTCGGCCAATTCCAGATTCTCTTTTGACTCGGGGCCGGTTTTGTCCGGAGCAGCTGTCTTAATGTTGGAGATAATACCCTCGAACTCGGCCATCAAGGTCGTTAATTCCTCTGAAACCGCAACGGCCAATTTGTTTTTCAGCTGATTCCGTCTCTCCAACTTTTGATTTGCGGTTCGCAACTCCTCCTCCATAAGGATGCGGTCCGAGATGTCGCGAACTACTCCAACAACTGCAACTTCGTTTCCGCCCGGGTCTTTGATGATTGACCTTGAAAGCGAGACCGGAAATACGCTGCCGTCTTTTCGTTTGTGGTAAAACCCGACCTCCCAGGCGCTTCTAAGAATTTGGAAGACGCTTCTCGTGTCCTTACTTTGATGCTTTCCTATCCAAAGAATATTACTGTCTTTTCCAAGGACCTCTTCTTCTTTATATCCGTAAGTTTCATAGAATGCTTTGTTGACGAAGATAATCCTGTTTTCCATATCGGCAATATAGACACTGTCGTCGGTGCTCATAATAGCGCCCGAGAGTAGCTGCACTTTCTCTTCCGTTTTTCTGTGCCTGATGACGTTATCTACCGTTATTGGGACAGCTTTGAGATAGTTTCGGTCAACGTCTTTTATCAGATAATCACAAGCTCCGGCTTTCCAGGCCTTGACGGCCAATTCCTCATTGCCAGCTCCGGTGACAATTATGGTTGGGGTATCCTTCACCGAGTCCAGGACATCAAATGCAGTGCCATCCCCAAGTGAGTAGTCAGAAATTACAACATCAAACTGCTCGGAGCCGAGCATGCTCTTGGCCTCTGAGGCCGAGCCGGCTATCGTGTAATCATATGGCAGCTTCTCATTTTCCACTAACCGCTCAAAGGCCTTTTGGTCGAGCTTGTCATCTTCAACATACAAAACTTTGCATCTTATATTTTCCATAGCCTTATTCTCCGTTTGGCGGTAACTCACTTAAAGTCCAGTAGAGGTTGATTGTTCTCATTGCCTCCACGAACTTTTTATAATCGGTGGGCTTGACTATATAACCCGCTGCACTCAACCCAAAAGTCTCAACTTTATCCTGTGTATCCCGGGAGGTAGTCAAAACTACAACAGGAATCTTTTTTAATATGTCATCAGCTTTCATGATTTTCAGCAGCTCGATGCCGTTCATCTTCGGCATATTCAAATCCAAAAGAATAACGCACGGCCTTTTACTACTACCGTCTCTTAAATACCCTAATGCCTCTTCTCCATCAGGCCTGTGGACTAACTTATTTGTAACATTCAGGTCTTTAAGCGCCCGCTCAACCGTCATTGCGTCCACCTGGTCATCTTCAACTAATAATATTGGCAACAAGTTTCTCATCCTTAACCCCCATTTCCTGCTTTGGCAATGTAAAGAAGAATGTGCTTCCTTCGCCCGGTTTTGACTCCACCCAAATTCTACCATTATATAACTCCACGATTTTCTTTGCCACCGTAAGGCCAACACCTGTGCTTTCGAATTCATCACGCGGCGTCAATGTCTGGAAAATTTTGAAAATCCTTTCAAAGTGTTCTTCCTTAATTCCGGGTCCATTGTCGGCGACACTAAACTTCCAGAAGCCGTCCTCTTCGACACAGTCAACTTTTATTTGACCTTCCGGTTTATCCATATATTTCACACCATTACTCAGCAGGTTCTGGAACACCTGCATAATGCGGGGCTGCTCACACTCAACTGTGGGCAGTTCGTTTTCGACCGTAATCGTGATGTTCTCCGATGGAGCAAGCATATCGATAACTTCTGGGACAAGCTCATTTAGATTCACCTTCACGAGTTCTTCTTTTATCCGTCCAACTCTCGAATATTGAAGCACACCATCAATCAAGTTGTGCATCCGCCGCACCCGGTTCGAAAGCAAATCTATCTGCTCTCTGCCGTTCTCGTCAAGCTTATCGGCATAATCGGCTGACATCCATTCGGCGATGGTCTTAATTCCTCGCAGGGGAGCCTTCAAATCATGTGAGACTATGTATGCGAAATCCTCTAATTCCTGCTTAATATTTTCCACTTCTTGGTTAGTGCGTTCCAATTCTTGTATAGGTTGGGTCTGTTTTTGCTCGGCCTGCTTGCGCTCGGTGACATCGCGCGCGATTGCTATTATGAAGTCTTCTTTCTTTTGACTTACGAGCTTCAGGCTAGTTTCAGCGAAGAAAGTCGTTCCATCTTTGCGTCTATGTTGGCCTTGTATGACTAAATCTGTCTTGAGTCTGAGTTCTTCTATTTGCCCTTGCCAGGAAGAATCATCCGGTATAGACTGCTCAACGTCTTTGAAGGTCATATTGAGTAATTCTTCCCGGGTATACCCAAGACTGGCACATGCTTTGTCGTTCGTATCCAGCAAACGACCCCATTTGGGTTCTATGATAAAGATGCAGTCATTTGACCGGTCTATTAGATTTCGAAGCAATTCCAGTCTCTCTGTAGTCTGTCTGCGTGCTGCGATTCTGCCCAGATGCTCAGCAATCGCATCTAACAAATCACGTTCCTCTTTAAGGAATGGGCTTTCGCCATTTTCTGCCTTTTCTCCAAGGTAGTAAACCTCAATAGCTCCGGCTTCAATCTCGTTTCCGTGCACTTTAATTTTGGCATACTGACTCAACTCACTTTTTTTGAAATTATCCGTTTTATAGCTTATTCCTTCGAAAGTAATCCTTACGCAGGTTCTATTGGGGTGCTGAAATGCATTATGAATCAGATGGGCTGTTTCCTGAAATATCTCCTCCAATGAGATTTTCGGACGCTCGATAAGTTTGCTCAATCCATAAAGACAATCAAGCTGCTTAAGGTGCTGTTGTAATTTCCCCTGAGCCGATGAATGCCCACTGATTTCCTTTTGGAGCTTTGCGTTGGCGGCCGATAATTCATCCGTGCGCTCTTGCACCTTTCCTTCAAGGCTTGCGTAAGATTCTTTTAATTTACGGGCCATATCATTGAAGGCTTGAGCGAGGTCACCTATTTCGTCATTAGAGTTAATCTGTATTTTGGTTTCTAATTCGCCCTTCCCCATTTTATCTACGGCATCTCTGAGTTTTGTGATGGGATTTGAAATAGTGTTCCAGATAAAATGGCAAACAACGATTACTGCCAGAAGGCCGATGGCGGTTGAGATAATAATGATTGCCGTGCTGCTGCTGACTGCTTTTCTAATCTCCCATGTCTCAGTAATTACCTTTTCCCTTGTGCTTTTTTCCAGGTTCTTTGCAGTTTTTTGAGTTTCCAGTAATAGTGGTTCCACTTTATTCTCAAAAAACGACCCTGCAGCTTCGGGACTCTGCTCTTGCTGAAGTGCAACCGTTTTATTCACTAAAGGTATGAAATCATCTATTTTTGTTTTCAAGTTTTTGAATATTTTCAATTCTTCTGTTTCTTTTTTTTCTTCTTCTCTGGAAAGTTCGATTTTGAGCTTTATTGCATCTTCCCAGAGCAGGGTGAATTGTTGTAGTTTAGAGATACTGGCTCCAATTGCTTTTTTTATATGCTTTTTCTGTTCCGGCCTTTCATCAATCCTCTCAAACAAGAGCTTATTAATATTTGTCTGGATTTTTTGGATGTGGTAGTTAATCTCTGTTGCTGCTTTTGCCTCATTGGAATTGCCTAATAATATCCGGTCAACATCAAGTGCGACATTGGTGTTGTATTTTATGGCGATTACGCCGATGATTCCCACCAACGAAGCAATCCCTATAAAACCTAAAATCGATTTTTGGCCTATTCGCATTTTACGCCCTTCTATTTTTTATACAGACATCTAAAATAAGGCGGAATGCCTGCAAAAAATCTCGGATACAAGTCTTTCCGTAGACAGATAGTTTTTAGCTCAATTGGTTATAAGAGATTGTCGGCATATCAGGATGGTGATTTCATTTAAAAAAGCGTTTTTTTCGACAATATTTTGGAATTTCCATAGTATATTATTGGACGTAGAATACCTGGATTTTTAAGTGTATTTTGAGTTTTCCAGTCCTATATCGATAGTGAGAAACAGTATAACTCAGAAGGTAATCGGTGAGTTGCAAGCCGCCTGTTAGAGGTCGTATCTAATAACGTCCGATTTATCGCCGAAATTTATTGTTTTGTTCGCCGATGATTTTTAGGAGGACGCGTTTTTTTCTTTTTCCGTCGAATTCGCCGTAGAAGATTTGCTCCCAGGGGCCGAAATCAAGCCGGCCATTTGTCACAGCCACGACGACTTCTCGGCCCATTATGGTGCGTTTGAGGTGGGCGTCGGCATTGTCTTCTGCGCCGTTATGCTGGTACTGCGAATACGGTTTTTCGGGTGCTAATTTTTCCAGCCAGAGTTCAAAATCGTGGTGCAGGCCGGATTCGTCGTCATTGATAAAAACACTGGCGGTGATGTGCATAGCATTGCAGAGGAGGAAACCTTCCCTTACTCCGCTTTCTTCTAAGCATTTTTCAACTTGTGGTGTAATATTGGTAAATTCGCGTCTGCCTCTTGTGTTAAACCACAATTCTTTCCTGTAACTTTTCATATTCAGTCCTCAATTTATAGTTCATTGTTCGTAGTAAGTTTTTTGTACACTGATTCAATGGCGTCGACCATTGTTTTTGGTGCGAATTTTTCTTTTACAGATTCCTGACCGGCTTTGCCGAGCGACTCTCTTAGTTGAGCGTTTTCAATTAGTTCTGCGCAGACCTTTGTTAATTGCTGGACATTTTTCGGCTCAATTAGTCGGCCGGTGTTTTCGTTCACGACTTCGCGTGCGCCGTCAACGTCGAAAGAGACAGCCGGTCTGCCGCAGAGCATTGCCTGAGGCAGGGTGCGAGCAAGGCCTTCCCGCAACGAACAGTGGACAAGTATATCTGAAGAAGCGATGGCGACTGGGATTTGGCGCGGCGGCAGTAGGCCGGTGAATTTGATTTTTTCGGAAAGCCCTGACCGGCGAACCTGCTTTTTGTAGTGTTCCGCCAGATTACCATCTCCAACGAAAAGCCAGACTGCGTTTTTGTATTGCTTCGAGAGCTTTTCGGCTGATTCGATAATGTAGTCGTGGCCTTTTAGCATAAAGAGCCGTGCAATAGTAACAAGCACGACAGCATCTTCGGCGATTCCGTATTTTTGACGGAAGGTTCTTCTGAGCTGTTCGGAGATCGGCTGGAGGAAATCATCTTCTTCGATAGCAGAATAGGCGGTTGTGAACTGTTCGGGATAACCGATACCAGCAGCAATTGCCTGATTGGTCATTGCATCGGCGACGCTGATGAAGGAGTCGGTTCGCTTTGCGGCGGCTTTTTCGATGGCAATATAGAATCTATTTATTAACTTGTTCTGGTATGGATGAAAGGCCAGGCCGTGGATTGTGTGGATGATGGCAGGTTTGAACCCCCAGGATGAACCTGGGGGCTTTCGGCGAACGGCGTGGGCGGCGAAACGACCCAAGATGCCTGCTTTTGCGGAGTGTGTGTGGACAATATCAGGATGGATTTCTGCGAGATGCTTTTTTATTGCTCTGTAGGCCGGTATGTCATAAACAGGATTGATTTGCCGACGCAACGAGTTAATCGCAATTGTTTTATATCTTTGGCTTCTGGTTTGTTCGAAGAGCTCGCCCTCAGGGCCCAATGCGGGGCCGGTGATGAGGGTAACATCGTGGCCGCGCTGTGCGAGCAGCTTGCAGGTGATTAACGTATTTTCCTGTGCGCCGCCGAGAATCAAACGAGTTATTATGTGGGTGATTTTCAATATTTAATCCACATTAAGCACAGGCCCGCGGCGGGAGCGATGGGGCCGGCGGCCTTGCGGTCTTTTGCTTCGAGAATTTCGTTTATCTTTTCAGGCATCCATTTGCCTCTGCCGATTTCAACAAGAGTTCCGACGATATTTCTGACCATATTATACAAAAACCTGTCTGCTTCGATATCTATATAAACCCACTTGTCTTCCTGTGTAACCCGGCATTGCATTACAGTGCGAATTGAGTTTTTGCGTTTATCTGCGGCGGATGCGAAGGATTTGAAGTCCTTTTTGCCGAGCAGCATCTTTGCAGCGGCGTCCATCGCGGCAATATCAAGAGGTGCGGGCCGGTGCCAACAATTTCGGGTTTTCAGGACGTTTCGTTTTTTGCCGGTGAAAATCGTGTATCGGTATAGTTTGCTCTTTGCCGAACCTGACACATCAAAATCACGGTCGACTTCAACGGCTTCGGTAACAACGATGTCTCGCTGGAGGCGGTGATTAAATGCCTTGACGAAATTTTCAGTTGGTATCGGTGAGTCGATAAGGAAGTTTGCAACCTGTCCGAGGGCGCTGACGCCTGCATCGGTTCGGCTGGCACCATTTATTTTGATGAAGGTGCCGGTCAGCCCGCCGAGCGCCTGCTGGAGCAGGCCTTGGATGGTATTTTTACCCGGCTGATTCTGCCAGCCGCTGTAGTTCAAGCCATCATAGCTGATGGTTAATTTTATATTGCGAATCGCCATTTTAAGAGAAGTCAGAAGTCAGCATTCAGAATTCAGAATAACATCACATAGTAGAATCAATTATAGAGCGAGAGTACGCCTCAAGCAACTTGCTAACTTCCTCAAGTTTGGATAAAAGACTTGAGGACTCACAATATCCTATATCCTCCGTTAGAATAAGATAGTACCGGCATTCTTCCAAAGAACCTTGTGCTATATTCATAAAGCGGGCTTTATCGGCTTTGTGGGTTCTCTTAAAGCCTTCTGCTATATTGGCAGGTATAGATACTGCGGCACATCTGAACTGAGATGTTAAGCCGTAGACTTCACTTTTGGGGAAATCTAAGGTTGCTTTGTAAACCGCCAAAACAAATTGATGAGCCTTTTGCCAAACAATCAAATCTTTAAAGGTTTTTGCAGATTTTTTCATTCCGGCTTCTGAATTCTGGCTCCTGACTCCTGTGCTACAGCAGCTTTTCTGCGATTTGGACAGCGTTCAGGGCAGCTCCTTTTCGCAGCTGGTCTCCGGCGGCCCAGAGATTGATGCCTCGGTTCTCAGGTATGGATTCATCCTGACGTATTCGGCCGACAAAGATATCGTCCTTGCCGGTGGCATCGATTGGCATTGGGAAACGATTGTTTTTGCGGTCATCTAATACCGAAACGCCCGGCGCGGTGCTCAAGAGGTCCCTGACCTGGTCGGCGGTGATGGGGTCAGTAAATTCAAGGTTGATGCTCTCACAATGGGCGCGAAACACAGGTATTCGAATACAGGTGCAGGTAATTGCAATATCCGGGCAGTCGAAAATCTTTCTGGTTTCTTTGACCATTTTCATCTCTTCCAGGTTATATCCGTTCGGGGACAGCGCAGAATTATGGCTAAAGCAGTTAAACGCTATCTGATATGGAAAGGCTTTGCAGGTTGGTTTTTTGCCATCAAGAATTTCACGACTTTGATTTTCTAATTCAAGCATTGCCTGCCTTCCGGCTCCACTGGCTGCCTGATAGGTGCTGACAACCATCCTTTTGACGGGATTCGCCTTGTGCAGCGGCCAGACCGGCACAATGCCGACGATTGTCGAACAATTCGGGTTTGCGACGATACCTTTGTGCTCTTTTATTTTCTCTGGATTTATTTCGGGGATTACCAGCGGCACTTTCGGGTCCATTCTAAAGGCTGAAGAATTATCGACCACAACCGCGCCGGCTTTTGCGGCGGCAGGAGCAAACTCCTTGCTTCTGGCACCGCCGGCGCTGAACAGAGCGATATCGATACGGTCGAAGCTGTTTTTAGTCAGTTCTTCGACAGTGTATTCTTTTCCTTTGAATTCGATTTTCTTGCCGGCTGACCGGCTGCTTGCAAGGACTTTCAGAGAATCGAAGGGGAACTCTCGTTGTTGGAGGATTTTTAGAAATTCCTGTCCGACAGCTCCGGTTACTCCTGCAATTGCCAAATTACAAGCCATATTTTTGGACTCCTAAAATATTTTGCAAACATAATAAGGGGCAGCCAAGGTAAAGGGCTGCCCGTTAAAGCTCTAAAATTTGCAAACAACACGGGATTGTAACACTTTTGTTATTAAAATGCAATCGCTGCCGGCTAATATATACTATTTATTCTGCTACTGGTTCGGCGGCTGTTTTTTGCCAGATTTCGGCCATTACGGAGGCGGTAATAATGCAGATGAAGACGAAAACAGCCGCTGGCATCGCCGCTTTTTCACCGAAATGCTCGAGGGCCAGAGCTGTGCCTAATCCGGCATTTTGCATTCCAATCTCGATGGCGAGGGTTCGTTTTCTGCTCCGGGCCATTCGAAAGATAACGCCCACACCGAAACCAGCTAACATTCCATAAACGTTCAATATTATAACCGCCGCAAGAATCAACCCTGTTATCTTTGGCAAATAATCTTTATTGAGGGCTATAACCAGCGAGCAGATAAATATTATAAAGGTTACCGATATGGCGGGAAAAATCGGCAAAAGCTTCTCCAGTTTTTCCCTGAGAAAATGCCTGATGCCAAAGCCGATAAACAAAGGCAAAATGACCATATAAATCACATCAAGAACCATCCCTGCGAAAGGGATATCCAGCTGTGAGCGAGCCAGTAGAAAAGTCAGGCCCGGTGTTAATAAAGGGCAGAGTAGAGTAGATACAGTCGTCAGCGAAACCGAGTAGGCGGTATCGGCTTTGGCGATATAACTCATAACGTTACTTGCCATTGCACCGGGGGCTGAGCCGGTCAATATTAAACCGACCGCAATCTCTGGCGGGAAGGCGAAAACTTTGGCGAGGACGAAAGCTCCCAGAGGCATAATAGTGAACTGTGCGGCTGAGCCGATGAAGACGACAATCGGTTTTTCAGCAATTCGTTTGAAATCCTCCATCTGCAGTACCGCCCCTATACCGAACATTGTCAGAGCGAAGAAGTGCTTGTTATAGTCTTTCAAGGCAACGAAAGGTTCGGGAAAGAAATAGGCCACCACTGCGAATAAAATGACCCAAACGGCAAAATACTTCGTATAAAAAGATAATATCTTCCCAAACATATAACCGGCAAGTTTAACGTCGTGTTCCAGACGTGACAATATATTTACGCCGTTCCTTCAGCGGTTTTTATGGAGTGGTAACCCTGTAGTCAAAACGAAAGCCCCGCTTAAGAGCGGGGCTGAGGTGTTTAAAGAAAAACCGTAAGTGTAATTTATTTTTCGGGCAGTTTCAGCACAATGAGCAGGCGGTAACGTCCGTCGTTGATTAAAAACAGCACTTTTCCTGCTTCGGCGGCCTTTTCTATAGCCTGGTCGAAGTCTTTTGTGTTTCTGACGGGCTTTCGGTCGACTTCCATAATCAGCATTCCGGGTTTAATACCTTTTCCTGCAGCTTCTGAGCCGGGCTCGACCTGGGTAACTATGACACCTTCCTGGTCTTCGTAGCCATAGCGTTTGGCCAAATCATCTGTGAGGTTTTGGACGGTAAGGCCTAATTGCTCTATCGCCTTTAAGGGTGTTTTGGCGTTTTGAAGCTCTGTGGAGCTTTCGCCGAGTTCGGCATTAAGCGTTTTTCGTTTACCATTGCGGACAACGACAATTTCCACCTTGGTGCCGGGTTTCAGCATTGCGACGCGGCTGCGAAACTCGTTGACTTTTTCGACTTTCTCGCCGTTAAATTCGACAACGACATCGTATCGCTTCATTCCAGCCTTCTCGGCTGCGGTACCTTCGATAACTTCAGTGACAGCAACGCCTTTGGCTTCTTTAAGCCCTAATGATTCTGCCAGGTCGGGGTCGAGGTCACGGATAATAACACCCAACGCTCCATATACAACTTTTCCGCCTTCAATCATCTGGTTATAAATGAATTTAGCTATATTGATGGGGATGGCGAATCCGATGCCGATGTTTCCGCCTGCTCCGATGATGGCGGTGTTAATTCCAACCACCTTTCCATCAAGATTGATTAGAGGTCCTCCGGAATTGCCCGGGTTTATGGCAGCGTCGGTCTGGATGAAGTCTTCATACTCAGCAAGGCGGAAGCCGCTTCGGCCTTTTGCACTTACGATGCCGGCGGTGACGGTGTGGCTTAATCCGAAAGGATTTCCGATAGCGATAACCCATTCGCCGACTTCGAGTTTGTCAGAGTCGGCCAATTCAAGGATGGGCAGGTTGTTGGCGTCGATTTTTATGACAGCAACCTCGGTGTCGGAGTCTGAGCCGATGACTTTTGCTTCAAGCTCTCGGCCGTCTGCAAGCTTGACCTCGACATCTTCGGCTTCTCCGACAAGATGATTGGCTGTGAGGATATAGCCATCGGATGAGACAATAAAGCCAGAGCCCTGGACGGGGCGTCGATATTTTCGCTTGGGAGAGCGTCGGCGAGGGAAAGGCTGACCGAAGAAACGTTCGAAGAAGTCGTCATCAAAAGGGTCGCCAAACGGCCAGTTGGGCATTGTTGAGTATTGCTGTGTGACGGTTTGCTTGGCCTTGATTCCCACTACAGCGGGCGAAGCCTTTTCGGCGATTGTGGCAAAGGCCTTACCCATCTGGCGCAGGGTATCGATACTGTTTGTATCCTGTGCAGGGGCCGACATCGGGATGATGAAAAGTAAAAGTATTAAAGAATATGAAATTAAATGACGGGACGACGGGAATTTGTTTTGTTTAAAACTAACGGTCTGCATTGCGGCCTCCTAATTCTTCGTAGTATTTAATACTTCCACCAAAAGCCAATAATCGGACGACGATAAAAAGTAGTTTAAATAAATCCTATACGATTCTATTGCCGACAAGTTCACGCCATTATCTTTTTTCGTCTAAATACGGCGGGATACTTAATAAGCTTCAGTTTTAACGTCAGCCGATTTCCTCGTTTAGCCAGCCGAGAAGCTCTTTCAGGTCGTCGAGGGTAATATCGCCCATATGGGCGATTCTAAAAGTCTGTTCCTTGAGTTTTCCGTAGCCGTTTCCGAAAATGGTGTTATGCTTCTCCTGGATAGCGTTAATCGTTTTAGCTACGTTGATACCACTGGTGTTTTTGACCGTCGTGAGGGTATTGGAGGCGTATTTTTCCTCGCAGAAGAGGCCAAATCTTTCCTTTGCCCAGCTTCTGACAAATTCGCCCATTTTTTTGTGCCTTTCCCATACATTTTCCATGCCCTCGGCAAGCAGTTTTTCACACTGGTAGTTCAAGGCCATAATATGGGGGATATTTGGTGTAGTAGGCGTCTGATTTTTTTCTGCCCTCTCTGCAAACTGCTGAAAATCGAAGTAATAACCTCGATGAGGGACTTTTTTGCTTTTTTCCAGCGCTCGATTACTGACTACAGCTACAGCCAGTCCTGGCGGGATTGCAAATGCTTTCTGAACCGATGCGAATGCTACGTCCCAGCCAAGCTCATCGAAATGTAAAGGAAGACCCACCATTGCACTTACCGCATCTACAAAGACAAAGACATCCGGATATTTCTCCTTCATCATTTTGCTAACTTCATAGAGCGGATTTGTCAGGCCTGTGCTTGTCTCGTTATACATAAGCGTGACAGCAGTATATTTACCCGTTGCGAGCTTTTCGTCGATAATTTTGGGCAGAACGGGTTTGCCCCAATCGACTTTTATTTCATCTACGTTTCTGCCACAGCTTCTGGCTACATCAGCCCATTTATCGCTAAAGGCACCACAGCAGGTACACAGAACGGTTTCATCGAAATCCACGCAGTTGCGGATAGATGCCTCCCAGATTCCGGAAGCTGAGGAAGTTGACAGAAAAACGTTCTGGTCTGTGAAGAGGATTTTTTTGAGCATATTGGTCGTCTCGGAATGCAATTGAGCATACTCTTTGCCTCGATGCCCTAATGTCGGGCGTGCAAGCTGCTGCAAAACGTCTTCATTAACCTTTACCGGGCCGGGAATGAATAATCTCGGCGGGTTCTTCCAGTCTGTCATACATAATCTCCAATAAAAAAATTACAATCTGTTAATAACCAGGCCGCTGTACATTTTCGGATAAAAGTAAGTTGATTTCTGCGGCATTTTTTCGCCGGCATCGGTGACCATTTTTAATTGTTCCATTTTTACCGGGTTCAAAAAGAAAGCAACTTGTTTTTGCCCCTTGTCAACCTTGGCAATTGATTCGTCAATAGCGTTGTCGGTGTCCTTTATATATTCTAATTGGGCGCCGCTTGCAAGTTGTTTCTCACCGATGCCTAAAAGCTTTTCTAAAATTAGTTTATGCAGCACAGAAACATCGAGTAACTTCCAGGCATTACTTGTATTCGGGCTGACAGAATCTATTGCTTGTTTGTTTTTCAAGACAGCTACATAGAATGCTTTGTTGCCGCCGTAAATCCCAAATGCGCTTTTGAGCTTATTGTGCTCGGCCTTCATTTGTGCAAGCATTTTTTGCTTAGCTTCGACTTTTATAGCGTCTGACTCAAAAGAGTGCTGTGTAATTTCGAAATTCTCTTTGAGGTCAGCGATTAGCCTTTCGATGCTAAAATTTTTGAGATTACCGACAAGGCGGTGGGTAGCCAAAATGACCAGTCCCTCGTGGTGAGTATTGGCGAAAGCAATCATTTGGTAGCCGGCTACGGGATTGGCGGTTTCTTTGGAGTAGGTCAGAGCTGTTTCATAACGGTGGTGGCCATCGGCTATAATGCAGCTTTTATCGAGCATCGTTTTGGCGATTGCATCAATGTCTTCTTTGGCGGTTATTGTAAATAGACGGTGTCTGACGTCTTGTTCATCGAGGAAATTTATAAGCGGCTTTTGGCTGACGGCTTTTTCAATAATCGTGTCAGCTATTTTATTCTGGTCATCGTAAAGCATAAAGACCAGGCCGAGGTCGGCAGAGGTCGCTCTTTTAAGATTGAGCCTGTCGATTTTGGGTTCATCGAGAGTTTGTTCGTGAGGTCTGACCTGCCTGGGCGGGCCGAATTCTTCGAGTTTGGCCAAAGCAATGAAGCTGAGACGCTGGAATCCAGTGCCAGCAAGCTGGAAATCCTGGACGTAAGCGTAGATAGTTTCAATTGGGTCCTGTTTTAAGGTACCTTTTTCTATCCAGGTATTGAGATAATCGGCAGCCCTTGTGTATTGATTGTTGTCGGCGTCATCGGAAGCAGTTTTCTTTCCTTTGATTATGCGCACGATATTGTATTGGCTTTTTTCATAGAGCCTTTGCTGCTGAGAGACACTTATAACATCATAGGGAGGGCAAATACAGCTACCCGAATCGCCAACTACCGCTGCGTCAAATCTAAATGCTTTAAATGGCTTAATTTCCATAAACTTAAAACTAAAAACTGTTTTATGCTAATACTAAATTCCAGATTCACTTATAATGGATTTTCAAGAATTACGAAGCTTAAAATAATACTAAAAAAAAGACGAATTGTCAAATATGATTAGGCCAATTATAAAAAAGGTGAAGTATGGAGCAGATAATAATGGCCCCCATTGGGAAAATCCACTCGCCATATAAAAAAGGCACGGATATTCCCATCCAGGGAACTTTTAAAAGTGATGTTGAGGCGTGGATTGAATTGAAGGATAAATATGCAGGTGGGCTAAAGGACCTGGATGAATTCAGCCACGCCATAATCCTATACTATTTCCACAAATCACAGAGAGAGGAAATTGAGGGCAGACCTTTCTTAGAGCAAGACAAACACGGGATATTTGCGATAAGAAGTCCGCATCGGCCCAATCACATGGGCCTTTCCATTGTGAAAATCAAAAAGATAGAGGCAAATAAGATGTATTTCACGGAAGTAGATGTTCTGGACGGCACGCCTGTTCTTGATATAAAGCCCTATGTCAAATATTTCGATAGCAGGGACAATGTAAAGTCCGGCTGGCTGGATGAGCACTTCAAAGATGGAAATATCCCGGACGAAACTATTCTAAGATGATAAAAAGTAAACTGCTGACTTTGCTTGTTAAATTTGGCGTTTAGATTTCTTTTTCTGCGCCAGGTATTGATTTATTGCAACGGCGGCGATTCGGCCCTGGCCCATAGCGAGGATTACAGTGGCAGCGCCGAGGACGATATCTCCGCCGGCGTAAACGCCTTCCATCGAGGTTTTACAGTTTTCGTCAACAATGATATTGCCCCATTTGTTGAATTGAAGGCCCGGAGTGGTCTGGCGAATCAAAGGGTTTGCGATGTTGCCGATAGCTATAATACAGGCGTCAATGTCAATTGTGAACTCTGAGCCTTCAATGGGAATAGGTCTTCGCCGGCCGGATTCGTCGGGTTCGCCAAGCCGGTACTTCAGGCATTCAATAGCAGTTACATAACTATTTTTGTCGCCGATTATTCGTTTCGGGCTTTGCAATACATGAAACTCGATGCCTTCTTCCTTTGCGTGATGGACTTCTTCGATTCGTGCTGGCATTTCCTTTTCGCTTCTGCGGTAGAGAAGATAGACCTTCTCTGCGCCGAGCCGAACGGCGGTTCTGGCTGCGTCCAGAGCGACGTTGCCGCCGCCGATGACGGCGACTTTTTTTGCGAGTGCTATTGGCGTATCGGCACCTTTGCCGAATTTGTAGGCCTTCATAAGATTTGCGCGTGTGAGGTATTCATTGGCACTATATACTCCGACAAGAGATTCGCCTTCGATTCCCAAGAATCTGGGCAGGCCGGCGCCGACGCCGATATAGACTGCATCGAAGCCGTCTTCTTTCATAAGCTGTTCGATGGTTCTTGTTCTGCCGACGATAAAGTTGCAGACGATTTTGACGCCCATTTTGGCAAGGATGTCGATTTCCTTTTGGACGATGGCTTTTGGCAGTCTGAATTCCGGGATTCCGTAAACCATAACGCCACCTGGCTTGTGAAAGGCCTCGAATATGGTAACATCGTGCCCGGCCCTTCTCGTATCAGTAGCGGCGACGATACCGCCGGGGCCGGAGCCTATTACGGCAACTTTCATTCCCGTATCAGGTGCTACGGACGGGACATCGTCTCCGTTTTGGTCGAGGTCGGCGACAAATCTTTCGAGTCGGCCGATTGAGACGGCTTTGGTGGTATCCTTGAATTTTAATCCGACTGTGCAGGTTTGCTGGCACTGGACCTCCTGGGGGCACACTCGGCCGCAGACAGCAGGCAAAAGCGAGTTTTCCTTGATGATAGCAAGGGCTTTTTTGAAATCGCCGTCGGCAATGGCAGCTATAAAATCCTTTATCCTTATCCGGACGGAACAGCCCTTAATGCAGGGTGCGTTTTTGCACTGGAGGCATCGCATTGCTTCCAGCCTGGCCTGTGTTTCAGTATAACCAGTCGCTACTTCGTTGACATTGTTTCTTCTTTTGACCGGGTCCTGGGCGGGCATGTCCTGAGGGGGGATTTTGTATCTATCGGCAGGCGTAAGTTTGCCTGTTTTTTGCTTTTCCAAAAGCTGCTGGAGAAGTTCTTGTCTTTCTTTTTCGGTCATTCAGAAGCAATCACTTTATTCGTCGAGACCTATTTTGCATCTGTGCTTTTTATACTCTTCGTGCGCCTTTTGTTCGGCGTTCTTATAAGCGTCCAGTCTTTTTATCATCAGGTCGAAATTGACCTTGTGGCCGTCGAACTCCGGCCCGTCAACACATACGAATTTTGGCTGGCCGTCAAATTCAATTCTGCAGCCGCCGCACATACCCGTACCATCAACCATAATGGTGTTTAACGAGACTTGTGTGGGGATGTCAAACTTCTTTGTAATCTCGCAGCAGAATTTCATCATTATGGCCGGGCCGATTGCAAAGACCTGATTTGGTTTTGGCCGGCGTTGACAAATCTCCGTCAGCAGTTCGGTTACGAGAGCTTTTCGTCCGTATGAGCCATCATCGGTTGCGGTTATAAGCTCGTCGGAAATCCGGGCGAATTCCTCTTCGAGAATGAGCAGTTCTTTTGTTCTTGCTCCAAGGATGCTGATGATTTTATTGCCGGCTTTTTTGAGGGCTTTTGCGATGGGCAGCAGGGGTGCGTTGCCGATTCCACCGCCAACGCAGACGACGGTTCCGAAGTTTTCTATATGTGTCGGCTTGCCCAGTGGCCCGACGATGTTAGCTATTTGGTCGCCTGTTTGCATATCGGCCAATTCAGCGGTGGTTTTACCGACGCGCTGCCAAATCAAATGGATGGTGTTCTTTTCGGGGTCGGCGTCGGCGATTGTCAGGGGAATTCGCTCGCTGTATTCGGTGTTTATGGCGATAATGACGAATTGGCCCGGCTTTGCTGCTTGCGCAATAAGAGGTGCTTCGACATCGGCTGTGAAGACGTTTTTGCCAAGCTGGCTTTTCGAGATAATTTTATGCGGCACTTTTTGGCTTCTCTCAGCTCAAAAACGAGAAAACATTAATTATGCACAAACGAAGTTATCTGTCAAGGGGACCGAGATGCACCTATGGGTCTAAAAATACTCACTATCGAGACTGTGCGGCAATTTTTCCAGTGGGCAGCGGCAGCATTGGGCTTTTGGTCTGCAAAATTCTTTGCCGAGCCTTACAAGCAAGGCGTGGTACTCATTGAAAAGTTGAAACTCCTGCGGTAGATTTGATTGGAATAAATCCCGCAGCTGTTCGTAATCGGCGTCCGGCTCGATTAGTCTGTGGCGAACAACTATTCGAGCGGTGTAGGCATCTACAACGAAGACAGGTCTATCGAAAGCATAAAGCAGGATTGAATCGGCGGTTTCGCAGCCAATACCTTTTATGGCCAGAAGTTCGGCTCTTAACTGGTCGGTGTCGAGGTTTTCAAGATTTTCCAGTTGGCCATCGTAATTTTGGAAGAGCCAACTTATAAAATTTTTGAGTCGTTTTGCTTTTATATTGTAATAGCCGGCTGGCCGGATAAGCTCAGCCAGCTCCGAGATGTTGAGATGGTAGAGTTTTTCAGGGGTTAACAGGTGAGCGGATTTTAGATTTGTTATTGCCTTTTCGACGTTGGTCCAGTTTGTGTTCTGGGTCAGTATAGCGCCTGTGATTATCTCAAATTGGGTTTCACCCGGCCACCAGTTCTGAGGACCAAAGCAGTCGAAAAGGAGTTGATAAATTTCAGTCAGTTGCTCACTTATCATTGTGATGGTTTTTCTCAAATAACAAGGTCATTTTGACTATTGTAATTTCGGCTTACTTAAAGTAAACTCTGCGAAATTTGAGCTACGCAGTCAACTAATTTTTTGATGTTCAGGCCAAGACAAGAAAAGTTACAAGGGGAAACGGTAACCGGCAGGATGAAAGACAGATATAGGTACAGCGTAAGTCAATTGTTTAACTTTGTGCAAGATTCCTATTTTGAACGGACATCTCGACCGATTTACGCTATAGTTTTTCTGCTGCCATTTATCGTTTTCTACGAATTGGGCACGATTCTTATCAATACCGACTTGCTGAAATATTACTGGCAGGGCCGGGTGGTAGCATTCTCATGGCTGCAAGAATTTCTTGCATACTTAGGGTTCGGCAGCAAGTTTGGGTGGGTAGCAACCCCTCTGGCGGTTGTGGTGATTTTGGCAGCACTGCAACTGACATCTCGCAAAGGGTGGCATTTTTGGCTTGGTGATATTCTGCCGATGGCAGTTGAGTGTATTCTCCTTGCGATACCGTTGATTGTTTTGAGTATGTTTTTGAGCAGTTCGAGCCAGCGACGGGGCGATATCGACCAATTCACAAATAGCGCAATACGAATACAAACTGATGCGGCTTTAAGGTGCTCTTCGGTTGCGAGCGATGGATTGCCTGCGGCGGCAGAGAGCGGTGGTGATGACGGGAAATGGCAGGGGCTGTTAGCTAATGTTGTTACCGGTATAGGAGCGGGGATTTATGAAGAGCTTGTTTTTCGGCTGATTTTGATTATCGCTTTAATGGTGTTGTTTCAGGATATTCTTCAGTTCGGTCATAAGATTTCAATTATACTTTCAGTTCTTATTTCGGCGGCGTTGTTCAGTGCATATCATCATATAGTATATCTGGAAGGTCAGTTTGTCCAAAGCAGTCCGTTTAACTGGCTGGAGTTTGGTTTTCGGACAATCGCAGGTATTTATTTTGCCGTTCTTTTTGCAATTCGCGGTTTCGGAATTACAGCGGGGGCTCATGCCTTTTATGATATTATTGCAGTTTTTATGAATGCCCTTTTTCATCAGCCGTGAAAAATCAACAGGCGGTCTGTTGTTTCTTAATTTTTTTCGAAAAACCTTGCCGTCATTACTCTTTTGGTTTGCAGAACTTGCAAAACAATCGTCCTATAACTGTGAAAACAAGCCTTATCAATACTGATATTGCACTTGAATAGATGCGGTATTTTTTGTATAATAACACCAATGTTGGCAGATTGCGTTTTAGAAGGGGAACTATTATATGATGGAATCGCCGCAAATCAATATAGCGATTGAAGAATTGACATTCAGCCTTTTTCAAAGGCCTCTACATCCGGAGCTTTTCCAAATTTACGCCAAGCGGCAGCTAAGAACCGGCAAGTATGAGGCGGATATCTGGATTACAGGCTGCACGCACGTTGTTAGCGTGTATGCAGGAAATGTGTGTCTGAGCGAGGTTGTAAGCACGCCGGGGCAGATGCTTCCACGGCAGGGTTTGATTGAGCGTTTTCGATTTCACGGCCCAAGATCTCATAAATGCACTTTGAGCCGAGGGGTAAGCTATATGACCGATTTTCAGCTTGAGAAAATGAGTCCCAATTTGTATCGGCAGAGTCATGTTGACCTTGAGCGGTTCGCTCGAAATCGGGGCGTGTTTGTCAAATTTCCCGGGTTGGAAATCGGAGGTCTGCAGCCGTTCTGCTATATTGACTTTGAGGCGAGACAAACTGAATTGCACATTCACACGTTTGCGGCTTATCCTGACCAGGTAACGATGATTAAGACGCAGTCTCTCTTCGACTTTCAGTAAGAGAGGAGCAGTTACCGGCATGCGAATGATGTTTTTTTAACTGTCCTGCTGGTTGACTTTCTGCTTCAGAATATCCCACTTTTCGTGAATTTCCTCAGCCATTCTGCTGTTTGGGAAGTCTCGGATAATTTCCTCGCCGGTTTCAATTGCTTTTTCCCATTGTTTTCCGGATACAGCGAGCGAGAATCGGACGCCAAGGTTGTGCAGCTTGTTCCTGAAGACGTCCCTTGCAGCTTCCTGCAAAGCTAATCCTTCATTTGGAGTCAGGTACAGGTCTAGCTCCCTTAGGATTTCCAGGCTTCGGTCGGTGGCCTGACGTTTTACGGCATCATCCCAAGCGTTGAGCAGTATTTTTTTCCGCTCCTCCTTTTTATCGAGCAGTTTTTGTCGCATTGCTTTTGCTTTTTCGGATTTGGGGAAGGCTCTGATTAATCTTTCAATCTGGGCACTTGCTTTGGCCCACTGAGAGTTTTCGAACAGCTTTTCGATATGTGCTATTATCTGGTTTTCCCTTTCGGCGTCGGTTGCATCGCGGTATTTGTCTGCCTGGGTTCGCAGCTGCTCAGCCATGTCCTTATATTCTACACGACGAGCAATTTCATCAATTATTTCATAGGTAGTATCAAAATCCTGCTGCTGGAGCTTATCAAAAACGGCCTCGCGCAGAGACTGCCTGTCTGCATCGCGGAATGCAATTGTCTTTGCTGTTTCGCTGAGGCGGGTGTTTTGGTTGATTTGTGTCAAAACGGAGCGGTTTTTTTCCAGCGTCTCAGTTATTTTTTCGAGCTTTGAACCGTTTTCCGCAAGTGAGTTGAGAATTTTAAATGTTTTTGAGAGTATCAATATAACAGTGACCAAGAGCACCAGGGTAGCGAGGAGCCATACAAGCTGCGGCGTCTGGCCTTCTTCGGATGTCTGGAAGACGTTGGTAAGGACTGTGAGCAGAACCACAGCTATTAATGCGATGTAAATAATGACAAAGTGCCACTTAAACCGCCATAAGGGTCTATCTTTTCCTATGTTCATAATCGGCCCTTTTCAAATAAAGAATTTTGCATAACCAACCTCCGGAGATTATAATGTTAAAGACCTGATTGTGTCAATAATTGAAAAAAACAATGGGCCTCAAAATATGGCTTGGCCAAAGAGAGGACACAGCTATCCGAACGTATGGGGGAATAATAGGGAGTGATTGATATGAATATGAAAGTGATGAAATGCGTGTTTACCCTGTTGATTGTGACGGCAGCTGCGGCTGGTTGTTTCGGCGCAGACGCACCAGCGGCGAGGGAGAAAACGGAAGAAGTTGTTGTGGAGGGAAATAATGCGTTTGCTGTGGAATTGTATGCGAAGATACGAGCGCAGGAGGGAAACCTGTTTTTATCGCCATACAGTATTTCAGCAGCTCTGGCTATGACCAGCGCCGGTGCGCGGGGCGAAACAGAGACACAGATGGCTAAGGTGCTGCATTTTCCTGCGGTTCTCGTGGAGAAAGAACCTCCATCGTCGGCAGGGTGGAGGGTGCGTGACCGGGAGCGATTTCATTCGGCGTTTGGAGCAATTATAAAGGATTTGAATGCGAGAGGCGAAAAAGGCAGCTATGAACTTAGCGTGGCCAATGCCCTATGGGGACAGAAGGGTTACGGACTCCTTAAAGAGTTTCTGGAGCTTGTCAAAAGCAACTATGGCGGCGGCTTCAACGAAGTTGATTTTGTAACTGCTGCCGAATCTGCCCGCAGAACCATAAACGCCTGGGTGGAAAAAGAAACCAGGAACAAGATTAAAAATCTAATCGGCAAGGACGTGCTGACGCCGTTGACCCGTCTGGTTTTGACCAATGCCATTTACTTTAAGGGCAACTGGGCAAAGCAGTTCGAAAAGGATGGAACCAGGGAGGCTCCATTTACTCTGTTAAACGGCGAGAAAGTTGACAGCCCTATGATGAATCAGACCGCAGAGTTTGGCTATATGGAAACTGAAGATTTCCAGGGGCTTGAGCTGCCTTATGTGGATAATGAGTTATCAATGATTATCCTGCTTCCGAAGGAAATTGAAGGACTTGGCAGACTTGAGAAGGCGCTTACGGCTGATAACCTTTCGCAGTGGCTGGCCGAACTTCATAAACGCAAAGTTATCGTTTCTGTTCCGAAATTCAAGATGACCAGTCAGTTTCGTTTGGCTGATGTGCTCGAATCAATGGGAATGACAGATGCCTTTTCAGCAAGGGCGGACTTTTCAGGAATAAACGGCAAGAGAGACCTTTTAATTTCAGCGGTTATTCATAAGGCCTTTGTTGACGTTAATGAGGAGGGCACAGAGGCGGCAGCGGCAACGGGGGTGGTAGTGGGGTTAACGTCAGTTGGGCCGGAAGAAATACCGGTTTTTCGTGCGGACCATCCATTTCTGTTCTTAATTTACGATAACAATTCGGGCAGCATTTTGTTTATCGGCCGGATGATGGATCCCGCCGGTAGTCTATAGACCGGCTGGATGAATCCGGGGACTTAATCGAAAATTCAGCTAACCCCGTTAGAAGTGAAAGACCAACTTCTAACGGGGCTAACCCAACTGCTTTAATCAACTCAAGGCAATTGTGCACTAAAAAGCTGTCTATGCGGCTGATTAGAGATGATTGTCGTTGTAAATCAACGGTGATGTTTACAATAATCAACGCCGATGTAACCATCTTTTGTTAAAATCGTTACACCTGGTGAGAAAACACGGGTAGAGCCGCGATGTCGATTTTTCGCCACACGGGGCTTTAATCTGTATAAAGGTTGTGTCCCGATGCATCGGGATAATGCTTAAAGGTGTTACTTCAAGTTACTTCGAGGGACTTTTTATGGGGTTAACCAGTGAAATTTTACGGCAGGCTCATTTGGGTGCATCCTGGTATGAATTTTGCACTTAAGTATTTATAAGCAAGTGGCTTCGGAGAATCTGTAATGGCCCGGCCATGCCATAGGCAGAGGGTGATTCAAAGGAAAGTGCTTTTACCCCGCTGGTGTAGAGGTTACCGGCTGGGTTTACGAGGAGGATGATGTGATGGACGAAGCACAGTTGGAAGACAAGCTTAAAGAACTGGTCAAAGAATTCGGGGGAGCGGTTGACCCGCAATACAGAAAGTTGGCTATGCTGGCCGAACAAGCCAGCGAAAGCCAGAAGAAGCTTGAAAAAAGCGTCAATAATCTGCAGGAATCGCTGGACTATTTGCGGATATGCATTAAATATCAACGCTTCGACCTGGAAGCCACTCGCCGGGAAAATGATTACCTGAGAAAAATACTTGGGGAAAACAACGGCTAAGGGCATACGTAGAATTCGGAAGGCATCAAAAACACACACTAAATACGGGCTTTGAATAAATCCGCCGGAGGCGGACAAGATTGGGTTTGTTTGGGTTTGTTTTTATTTGCACAGTTCATAGTTTTTCGTTCATAGTTCATTGTATTAACAAAACTTACGTTCATTTCGCTATTTCGGAAATTGGGTTCGTTTCGCATAATTAATCATTTTTGATTGATCCACTATCTAAAATCCGGCATTGAGTTCCCCTAAGGGGTTTCCGCTTCGCTCCAATTTTTTAACAAGGTGGAGGCGTTGAAACTCGAGAAGCGTTTTGTAGAGACTATTCTCAATTCGGCGTTCATACATTAAGAGGCGGTCGAGGACGCGTTCATTTCCAAAATCCTTTACGGCCAAACGGCCGAGGGCTAATTCCCCGTTAGAGTCATTCGCACCCCTTAGGGGCTCGCCAGCGATACTGAAATACAGTGATTGAGTGAGTTTTTTAAACGGGTCGTTAGACTCACCGGCGTTCAGTGTGTCGATGGCCTGATTCTGGAAGCGTCCAGCACGTTTCAGACGCCAAGAGAGGGTAACGATGCGTTCGGATAGCATAGATTCCATCGGGCTGACGGGGCTTAGCTCATCGAGCAACTGCTGCCGATAGAGGTCGAAGTCGGCCTTGCTTTCGGATGCGATTACATCGCATTCAGCCAATAGGCCGTGTTTTACGGAGTTTTGAGAGGCGACGGCCTTGCCTTGGCTGGTGCGCGGGCCGGTTGATTTTTGAGCGTTAAGGCGATTGGCAATTAACTGAGCTTCTGTTGCCATGAGAAGAACTCCTAAAATTTAAGATTTGCGATTTAAGAAAAACTGGGTTTGCTAACCCCGAAGACCTTGCCCTGCTGGGCGGTTTGCGTTCCCGCCAGAGGCGGGCGAGTGCTTCCTTGCAAACTGGTGAGCATTTTAACACATTTTCAGACAAAAGTCAAGAAAAATTTAATCACTGATTACACTGATTCACACGGGTTTATTTCGTATGTCGTATTGCGTATATCGTATGTCGTCGTGGGAATTTTTTAGATTGCGGGTTTATTTCGTATGTCGTATTGCGTATAGGGTATGTCGACGGAGAAGGCCGAGAGGCCAAGAGAGTAGATTTCTTAATTGACGGGAATTGCGGTTTGGGTAGTATATGGCCGGAAATAAAAACAGCGGTGAGGTAAGGGGCTGGTTATAAAGTACGAGGAATCATACTGGGAGTAAAGCATGGATAAAGGTGCTCACTTTTATAGGGCAGATTTTCAGATTCATTCGCCGCGGGACCCGAATTGGCCCATCGGTACTAATAGGCCGACGACTCACGAAGAAAGGCTGGAGTATGCCGAAGCTTTTGTTAGGCGATGCCGAGAAGTGGGCGTAGAGGCAATAGCTATTACCGACCACAACGATGTGTGTTTTGTAAAGTATTACCAGCTGGCTGCACAAGATGGCATAGTTGGAGGCATAGACCCAACACATCAAAATCCGATCGTTTTTCCTGGAGTTGAATTGACATCAAGAGTAAATTATCAAGTTATTGTTTTACTTGACGCCTTCGCTGATGAATCTTTGCAAAACATTCTGCTACATGCTATTGGCATAACACCTCATTCGGATAGACACGAGACAGGTCCGGCAGCAGCAGTCGCCAACTTCACGGACCTTAACGAGTTAGATAAGCTCATAGAAAGTCGAAGAGAACTACAGGGGAGATACATCATACTGCCGCATGTTGGTGTTAACGGGTACAAAACCCTTGCCAAAAAGCAACTACGCCCAATATACAAAGACATGCCATGTGTTGGCGGATACATTGAGACGGATTGGATCAACTTGCGTAGGCGCAACCTACTTTTGTTTGATGGTAGACTAAGGGGGTGGCGCGAAAAGCCTCTTGGTATATTTCAGACTTCTGATTTTCGAGGAGAGGCTCAGGCTTACAGATGTACCCGTAGCAGTTGGGTAAAGATGGCTGAGCCAACTTGTGAGTCCTTACGACAAGCTTGTTTGGCAAAGGAGTCTCGCATTTCGCAGGAGGCTCCAACTATACCAACCAAGTACATTTACCGCATCGAAGTCTCAGACAGTACGTTTATGGGCCATGTGGATTTTGAACTAAATCTGCAGTTCAATGCCTTTATTGGCGGACGTGGGACTGGAAAGTCAACCCTGCTGGAGTATCTGAGATGGGCGATGCAGGATCAGCCGGTTGGCACGGCTTCTGATATTGAACTGGCTGACGGTGTTGCTCATAAACGCAGACTTATACAGGACACATTGGTCAGTATTGGCGGACTAGTAACCGTTTATTGGAGTGTAGATGGTGTGCCCCATGTGGTTCGGTGCGATTCGAGGACCAACGAACTTACACTTCAGGTGGCGAGTGGAGAGCCTGCGCCTGTAACAGGCGAGTACGTACGGGGCCTCCTGCCTGTACGGGCTTACAGTCAGAAGCAGTTGTCATCGGTTAGCATTCGGACTGCCGAACTTCAGCGCTTTATAGAACAGCCGATCCAAGATGAACTCGAAAAGGTGGAAGACAAGATTGCGCAAACTCGTGACGAACTCAGGTCGTTGTACGATGATATTCTGCGCCGGCGCGCTCTGGAGCGACAGCTTCGTGGACGGGGAACCACGCTTGCATCGGTGCGGGAAAGAGTTGTCTCCTTGGAGAAATCGCTACCAAAGCTAAGCGACAAAAGCCAAGAAGCCTTAAGTAAGCACGCCGATCAGTTGCGCGAGAAGCAGGCAGTCGAAGCTCTACGAGACGACCTTGCAGCCGGTGTAGAGGCCTTGGCTCAAGCCGAAAAGGCACTCTCGGCTTTACCGCGGGCACTCGATATAGACCCAGATAGCCCTCAGAAGGATTTGCTGCACGCAGTGCATTCTAAGGGTGCGACTTTGTTTTCTGAGGCAGTAGCTGGATTGAAGCAACTGCGCTCCCGGTTAGCGCAGGGGAGTGACGGGGTGATGGATGAGCTCAATAAATGGGCGGCCGCTCACGAAGTGCACGTGAGGGCATACGAAGCCGCGCGACAGGAAGCATCTGCCCACAAGGCAAAGATGAACCAAATAAAAGACCTAAGGGACCAGGAAGCGCAAACGAGAAAGAGCATTGCTGCCTTGGAGCAACAGTTGAAGGCTTTGCCAGACCCGGAAACAAAATTCCACGAGATGTGGAACGCGTGGTGTGATCTGCACAGAACGCGCGGAGATCTATTAGAACGGCAGTGTGTGGCCCTCAGCCAAAAATCTGCGGGCGATATTCGAGCGGAACTAGTGCGCGGGGCAGATATCGAAGCTTCCATGGAAAAACTCAACTCATCTCTCAAGGGAGCTCGCATCCTACCGGATCACTGGAATGCGCTTCGTACATACCTGCTTGGGTCTGGCTCTGTGGTTGAGCACTGGCGAGAGCTAATGCTCCAGTTAAGGCCTTTGGCGGAGGCCGAGCCAGAAGACTTTCCGCCCGGAGCAAGCCCGACGCTTTTGGCGTCTTGGAACCTGACGCCGAATCAGTTACGAGCCATTGTGGAACGTCTGGAGCCGTACAGTTGGCTTGAGGTTGCACTCACAAGTCTTAAGGATCTCCCGAAGTTCTTTTACACCGGGGCATCATCTGAAATCCTGTTCGAGAAAGCCTCTGCTGGCCAGCAGGCGACTGCCCTGCTGAAAGTGCTACTGCATGAATCAGGTGGCCCACTCATCATTGATCAGCCGGAAGAAGACCTAGATAACGCTGTTGTTGAGCAAATAGTAACCGCGATCTGGCAAGCAAAGCAGCAAAGGCAAATCATAGTAGCGAGTCACAATGCAAATCTGGTGGTAAACGGTGACGCTGAGTTGGTTATTCACTGTGATTATGTAGCGGACGATGTTCGCAGCAAGGGCAAGGTTAGCCACCTTGGTTCGATAGACGTACAGGACATTCGCGACGTCATCACAAAAGTTATGGAGGGTGGAAAACGAGCTTTCGAGCTTAGGAAAGAGAAATATGGTTTCTAATCGTGGCGAAGCAGGCGGATGAGTTGCGTAAATTATTGACGGAGATAATTTATGACGAAAAACGTTTTATATTGCGGTGATAATTTAGATATTCTGCAGCGTTACGCTGAGGATGAAACAGTAATTTCTTGGTGGGGTTGGTGTTTTGTATCCTTAAGCTGCTCGATATACTGATAATCCGGAGACGAATCGAAAAGTTCCGGCTGTGAGGGTGTGAATCTTTCAAGAGTTCTTTTTATCGCTATGGGCGACAGGTCGATCCCAATCCAGTATCTATTTAGCTGCTGGGCGGCGAGCAATGTTGAGCCTGACCCGCAGAAGCAGTCCAAAACTGTTTGGCCCGGGTTAGATGAGGTCGTGATAATTAATTTCAAGAGCTCGATATTCTTCTCGGTGGGATAACTGGGATAGGGAGAATCCTTGAACTCCCATATATCCTGGATACGCTTGCCTTTTTCTTCAGCTTCGCTTGCGTATATGACCTTGCGGGGATTGCTGGTTTTAGACCACTCTATCAGGCCTTTGCCGTCCAATTCATCCAGTACCGATGGGGCATATCGCCAGTGCCGTCCCTTAGGTGGAAGCATCCCCCTCCAAGGCTTGCCTGTATTTCCGTTGAGCGTTTCCCCAGGTGCGTGTAATGGCGTGGTCGTGTATCTGCGTCCTTGCTTATCGACCTTGGGAAATAGGGTTTTTATATCCTTCGAAGTCATCTCTTGACGTGGCTCGTTCCAAATAAAATTATCAGTTTTGGTGTAGAACAGAATTAAATCTTTAATATTACTGTATCCTTTGCGCGCAAAGTTTTTCGGATTGCATTTGATTCTTGTTATATCATTTCTAAAATTTTTCTCACCGAAGATTTCATCCATTATTATTTTAACATAATGGCCAATTTTATAGTCGATATGAAGATATATCGATGCATTCTCAGCCATTAATTCGCGAATTAGTATGAGGCGTTCTCTAAGAAACTCGATGAACTCTGGGCCTCTTAGCTCGTCCGTATACGCAACCTCATCATCGTTGCTGGAGCTGATAGTCGCAGTTCGTTCGTCGTTTTGCTTAAAGACAGTATTTGTCGCAAATGGGGGGTCAATATACACAAGGTCAACCTGGTTTTTCATATTATGCCACTTTAACAAAGACTGCATAACCTGCAAATTGTCCCCCACAATAATTTTGTTTTTTGCATGTGGTTTGCCTCTGACCAAATTCAAAGTGGCTGGCTTGGTATGGGCCAGAATTTCCTTGACAGAGCGTTTGTTGTAATACTGAAGCTTCATTTTACCTTATACAGCACAAGCTACAATTGATAGAGAAATTCCCGTAGCACCAGACTACTCAATATGTTATAACGTTGGTTATCACATAAGAATTTATACATCTTAGTTTTCTTTGGTATATACAGGACGCCGTCGAGTATCACAACCTTTACAGCTTTAGCAGTTCTATCTCTGAGGAGGTTTTTTGCATCCTCAAACTGGGCATTTTGGTGGCCGCCGAAATCTGTAAGAAACTTTGCTTCCCCTATCACATATTTGGCGTTGAATCTTGCTACAAAGTCCAGACCTTTAGAGCCTTTGTAACGCAAGTGGGTCTGGGCAAACTCGACGAGCTTACGGTCCGTTCCTTTCAAAACGGCATCATCCTCTGTGTTAAGAAAATCCTTTGTGGGTAAAAGCGGAACGCCTAAGGGTTTTTTCCCAAGCCATCTTCGAAATAAGGGACCTATCTGCCTATTTGTTTCTTTTGGGGTGGAGCACTGGCTGTAAATCTCACTTAAACCCATCTCATAGAGGCGCCCACATAAGCGGTTCACTGTTTGGGGATTCCTATCGATTGCGGATGGGTCCCGCTTTAAGTATGCCACATAGGAATCCTTGATTGGGAACAGGTTTAATGATAGCAAAGCCCTTAGTAAGGTAGGATTATTCTTTTTCTCAAAAGCTGCTTCAATTTGCTGCCATTTATCCGCGTCGATGTCCCTTATCCCTTCTGGTACACATGGATATACCTTAAAGAGTTCATCCAAGTAATTCCTCTGGTTGGCATATTGGACGCTTAATTCAGTCCAAGGATTCATAGCTCACTCCACGGACATCCACAAGGTTTTATTGCACAGATTACACCATAGTATAATAAAACTGTAGGGAACCGCAAGCAACAAATTTATAGACTATCCACCTTCAGAGCAGGTTAATGTAACTCTAAAGAAAGCACCAAAAGCCAAATCGCGGTCAACAATAACCCAGCCTCACCTTTTTGGGAAAGGGAAAGACAACACTAAACATAAGCCGTAAAAGATGGTGGAGGGCCCCTGCCTGAGAATTGCAGGGGCAGGCAGAGTGAGTCGCCGTGCCGGCGACTGCTAAACAGGCAAGGAAACCCCTCGCTTACGCTTGGGGCTCTGTTTTTGTGTGGCGTTGCCGAGGGGCGGCGAGAATCAAAACCCCACGTGAAACGTGGGGCTAAATAATTTCGGATTCCTACTCCTTCGGCTACGCTCCCTACTTCGCTAAGGCTTCCATCTTCGCTAAAGCTACGCCGGACAAGCCGCAGGGCAGGCAGGACAGGTTTTCTATTGATTATTGATTATTTTTAGATTGCCACGTCGCTTCGCTCCTCGCAATGACGGATAAAGAACCCTTAGAGCAAGCCTTTCGACTTTGCTCAGGACGGGCCTGGGTGCTAAACATATCTTTTTTGAGTTAAAAATGGGGATTGGCGGAAAGTCAGCACCTGTTTTTGTCGATAAAACCTTAAATATAAGGAAAACAATAGTCCGGCAAACGAACATTGATTTGGTTTGAGGCATATAGGAAATAGAAGCTCGCTGCGCTGGAAACGAGATTTAGCGCCTTTTGATGGTTTGACAGGCAGGCTAAAAGTGATATAATGTATTCAGACTGACCGATTTTGTAAAACCAGTCAGTCCAAAGAAGTCAGGAGACAGGAGTCAGAATAAGAATTTAAAGATAGAAAAGACAGTTGCGATTTGGTTATTTTTGGAAAGATTTTTCGGGGTAGAAGATGTTCGAGCGTTTTACAGACCGTGCACGGAAGGTTATGGCGCTGGCGAACCAGGAAGCGCAGCGGTTTAACCACGATGTTATAGGGACAGAACATATCTTGCTCGGGCTGGTTAAAGAAGGCAGCGGAGTGGGTGCTACCGTCCTGAAGAACGTGGATGTGGATATAAAGAAGCTGCGGCTGGAAGTAGAAAAACACGTCAAAAGTGGGCCTGATATGGTCACGATGGGCAAACTTCCCCAGAGCCCGCGAGCCAAGAAGGTTATTGAGTATGCGATTGAAGAGGCCAGGGCGCTTAACCATAATTATGTTGGCACGGAACATATCTTATTGGGTCTGCTGCGAGAGAGCGAAGGGATAGCCGCTCAGGTTCTTATGAGTCTGGGTTTGAAGCTTGAGGATGTGCGTCAGGAGGTCTTAAATTTACTTGGAGCCGGGGTCGAAGGTAGCCCTGCTGATCTGGGGATGAAGATTGGGCCAGCCATAGGCCGTAAGCCCAAGAGCAAGACGCCTGCACTGGATAGTTTTGGCAGAGATTTGACCCAGTTAGCAGCCGATGATGAGCTCGACCCCGTAATTGGTAGAAAGAATGAGATTGAGCGATTAATACAAATTCTCTGCAGAAGGAGAAAAAACAATCCGGTGCTGCTCGGCGAAGCTGGCGTAGGAAAGACCGCTATCGTAGAGGGGCTCAGCCAGCAGATTATAAATAAACAGATCCCCGAAATACTCAAAGACAAGAGAATCGTCGTCCTTGATTTGGCTATGATGGTTGCGGGAACGAAGTATCGTGGTCAATTTGAAGAGCGAATAAAAGCAGTCATCAATGAGGTCAGAAGAGCTAAGAACGTTGTTTTATTTGTTGATGAGCTGCACACACTGGTCGGAGCCGGCGGAGCCGAGGGAGCTATCGATGCTTCAAATGTCCTAAAGCCGGCTTTAGCCCGCGGCGAAGTGCAATGCATTGGGGCTACCACTTTAGATGAGTATAGAAAGCATATTGAGAAAGATGGGGCGCTCGAAAGACGATTCCAGACGATAATTGTTGAGCCGCCTTCAAAGGACGAGACGCTGGAGATACTGCGAGGGCTGCAGGATAGATATGAGGCGCACCATAGAGTGCGATTTAGCGACGAGGCACTCTATCAGGCGGTTGAGCTCTCAAGCAGATACATAACCGGCAGGTGTCTGCCGGATAAGGCGATAGATGTGGTCGATGAGGCCGGGGCAAGAGTGCGGCTGAAGAATATGACTCCACCGCTGGATTTGACCAAAATAGAAGGAAAGATTGAGAAACTGCAGAGGGAAAAGGATGAGGCGGTCAAAAACGCTGACTATGAACGGGCAGCGGCATTGAGGGATGAGGCCCAACAGCTTTTGAGTGAGAAGACAGAACTGCATAAAAAATGGTACGATGAGAATAAAGAGGTCACCGGTACGGTGGATACCGAGATTATTGCAGAGGTCGTTAGTAAGATGACAGGTGTTCCGTTGACGAGACTGGAGAAGAAAGAGACACAGCGACTTTTGGAGCTCGAAGCCGAGCTGCATAAGCGGGTTGTTTCGCAGGACGAGGCCATTAACGCTGTTGCTAAAGCTGTCAGAAGGGCAAGAAGCGGCATAAAAGACCCGAATCGACCGATGGGAAGCTTTATATTCCTCGGTCCAAGCGGAGTCGGGAAAACTCTGCTTGCAAAATCACTGGCTGAGTTTATGTTCGGCAATGAGAATTCGCTCATTCAGATTGATATGAGCGAATTTATGGAAAAGCATAATGTAAGCAGATTGGTGGGGGCACCTCCGGGATATGTCGGGTACGAAGAAGGGGGACAATTGACCGAAAGAATTAGAAGAAGGCCCTACGCCGTGTTGCTGCTGGACGAAATTGAAAAGGCTCATGCCGATGTTTACAATATACTGCTGCAGATTATGGATGAGGGCAGATTGACCGACAGCTTCGGCAGGCACGTTGACTTTAAAAACGTCGTACTAATTATGACCAGTAACATCGGGGCAGATTTGATTAAGAACAGTAGCGGCTTCGGCTTCGGAAAGAAAACGCCTGAAGCTAACTACGAAAAAATGAAAGAGATGCTGCATAAAGAGGTTGAGCGGCATTTCAGGCCTGAGTTCCTAAACCGACTCGATGAGACAATCGTGCTGAAATCACTGACGAGAGAGGACCTGCAAATTATCGTTGATTATGAGCTGGCAAAGGTCTTCAAGCGGTTAATTGAGCACGGCTTGAAACTGGAACTGACCGACCAAGCAAAGGAATTTCTTATCGACAAAGGCTACAATCCGGAATTTGGGGCAAGGCCACTGCGAAGAGCGATTGAGCACTACGTTGAGGACCCGCTCTCGGAGAGTTTGCTGCAAGGACGATTCAAGAATGAGAAGCTGATAAAGATTGATGTGCAGGATGAAGAGCACTTGAAGTTTGAGAGCTTCAAGGTAAAGGAGGCTGAGGAAAGCAAAGCCGTCGCACAATCACAGTAGTGGGCAGTTAGGCTGACTTTTCGAGCTGCGTTTTACGAGAAAAAAGACATCTACGAACTGAAAGCAAGATTAGAAGAGCGGGGGTGAAACTTGTTTCGACTTTTTGCGCAGCATTTCAGTTTCCATTGAGCTTTGCTGTTGAGCTAACAGGGTCCCTAACTTTTGCTTGTCCATCCACTCTACACAGCCATCGAGACGAAGGACAAGATATTTTTTGCCGAACAGCCATGAATGGTGATATCTTTCAGTGTAAGCCAGAATTTCGTCGGGCGTTGATTCAAAATCGAGCCATTGAGCCCTATAATTCACTTTGCCGAGCCGAGCGCTCCCTTCTAATTCTTCTTTGACTCTATCGACATAAGATTCAGAAGGAACAGAGCCATAGTTTTTTCGGTACTGTAGAACTATTCGGCCGAGATGTTCCATCGCCCGCATTGCTTCTGAACGGTTGATCAAGCTTTTGAAGTTAATCATTGCCACGACCGCAATAGCCGTAATGACTATTACGATTACGAAATTTATTAAGATGCTTTTTTGCCGTCTGTTCATAAAATTCACGGTTCGTTGTCAGGGTTCCCGCTTTGCGGGGTCCCTCTACGAACCCACAACTCATAACTACAAACTCATTTTATTTTTACTTTGCCGTTTTGGACGAGCAATTTATCTTCTGCGAACAGTTTTATGGCTTGCGGATATGCGATACATTCCTGCTCGAAGACTCTCGCAGCAAGCGTTTCGGGGCTGTCATCATTTTTGACCGGGCAGCTCCGCTGGACAATTATTGGTCCTTTATCATATTCGTTCGTGCAGAAATGCACCGTGCAGCCGCTTATTTTACATCCGGCTGCGAGAACCGCCTCGTGGACGTGATGTCCCCACATACCTTTTCCGCCGAAGTTTGGCAGCAGGGCTGGGTGTATGTTCATCACGCGGTTTTCGTACCGAGCGGGTATTTTCCAGAGGCAGAGCCAGCCTCCCTGGACAACGAGGTCAACATTTGCGGCAACGAGCTCTTCTTCAATGCGTTTGCTGAATTCATCGATGTCCGGATGGTCTTTTTTACGGATGATTTTTACGTCTAATCCGGCGGCTTTTGCTCTTTTGACGCCGGCTGCGGTCGAGCGCGAGCTTATTACGACAGTGACTTCGGCATTTAGCCGGCCCTTATTTATATATTCGAGAATATTCATTAATGTTGTGCCGCCGCCGCTAATCAATGCTCCGAGCCGAATTGGTTTTTTATTTTGTATTGCCGGTGTTGGTTTGGTCTGGGGTTTGCTCTCAATGTCCTGTTCGAGATTTAATGCCTGGTTCACGAGTGCATCGGCCTGTTTGTTTTTATCCCTCGTGATGTGTTTGACTTTCCAGTTCTCGAATTCATTGAGTAGATTGATGGTTTGCCGGAAAAGTGGTCTGATTTTCTCGCTTTTTACCTTATATTGGCCATTAACTTGTTTGACCAACAGTTCGCTGTCGCTGAAAACTGTTACCTGTGGCAGTCCTATGGACTCCTTACGGAGAGCTAACTGTTTGGCGCCAATCTGTTTGACAGCTTCGAGAGCCTTAACGATGGCGGTATATTCGGCTACGTTGTTTGTGGTCTGGCCGAGAAATAAGGCTTTGGCCTGTAATTGGGTTCCGTTGTGGTCGGCTAAGATGAAGCCTGCGGCGGCTGGGCCAGGGTTGCCTCTGCTGCCGCCATCTGTGTAAACGGTGATTTGCTCTATTTGTTCCGGCAATTTATTAACACCTTGTTAGTTCATTGTTGGTAGTTCGTAGTTTATCGATGAACTATGAAAAATGAACTACCAGCTATTTATTAATCTTGTGAATCGCTAACGCCGACCCCTGTCGCAGAGGCGGGGCTAAGTACGAGTATTCTCGTGCAGCTTGGGCAACGGATTATATCATCCTTGCTCATAAGCAGGTTGACGGACTCAGCGGTGATGCCCATAAAGCAGCCTCCACAGCTATAGGTCTCTGTTTTGCTCTCCTGTTTCTCAACTACTGCTAATGCTTCACCGTCGTATGTTTCTGCGACGCGCTTGAAAATCTGCAGTGTTTCGGGAGGTATGCCCTGTGCTTTCTTGTCCCATTCAGCCTGGATTTTTTCGATTTCGGCCTCGTATTTAGTTGCCATCAGTTCTGCTTCTTTGCGGGTTTGCTCAAGCGTTTGTTTCTGCTCGTCTATTTGATTCTGAATGTTTTTGCACTCGGCTTCGTCGGCCTCGATATCTTTCAACAACTCCAGAATCTGGGTTTCGATTTTGGAATTATCAGCCTTGGTTGTATTAAGCTGAGTGAGGACTGAGGCGTATTCTTTGTTTGTTTTTGAGATGTTAAGGTGGGCTCTTAACTTGGCTATTTCTTCATCTCTGGCCTTGAGCTCCAATTCCAGGCGGTCGGACTGGACCTTGGTTAGTTGAAGCTCTTCTTTTTTGGCTTCGAGAGCGTTTTGGAGCCTTCTGACTTGATTTTCCTGAATGATTACGCTTCTTCTACATCTTGTAAGTTTTGCCTTTGCAGCCCGCAGCTGGTTTTCAACGCTTTGAAGTTTTACAAGGGCATTCAATACGGGTCCCAAATTTATGCTCCTTTGCCCCTGAGGGGCAAGCGCCGGCTCTGAAAATTTCAAACCTTTCATTGTATTTATTCGTATTTTAATCTGCAACAAAATTTTTCTCTTTTTTCTTTTCTCAGGATTGTCCATTCTTCGTAGCACTGCGAAGGATGAGATTGTATAATCACAGTGCTATGAAATCGTCAAGACGGCTTACGTCAGAGCTTTTGAGAAAACTCATTCAGGTTGAAACAACGGCCCAGAGGGGTGAATTAGCTGCGGCAGAGATAATTTCGGACGAGCTTGGCCGGTCGGGGATAGATTGCCGAATAGACAGTTGGGGCTCAAACAGAGCGAATCTCATCACCCAGATAAAGTCTGGCGGACGAAAAAGCGGGCTTTTGTTTGTCTGCCATCTCGATGTTGTTGCCGCTGGCGAGGGCTGGAGGCACCCGGCTTTTGCGGGCGTTGTCCTGGGGACTCCTTACGGAGAAAGCGAGGGCAAAATTTATGGCAGAGGCTCGGTAGATATGAAGGGCGGAATTGCTGCGGCTGCTACCGCAATTAAAGAGATTGTCGATTCAGGAGTCAGGTTAGAGGGTGATATTGTATTTTTTGCTGCTGCGGGGGAAGAGACTGATAGCTGTGGGGCAAGGAGGTTTATCAGTAACTTCAGTAAAAAATTACCGAAACTTGCCGGAGTGGTCATTCCTGAGCCGACGGATTTTGAGGTTGTCACCGCGCATCGCGGAATGTTATGGCTTGAAGTTAAAACCGAAGGCCGTGCTGCTCACAGCTCGACTCCGGAATTGGGCGTAAATGCGATAGCGTCAATGAAAATTCTGTTAGACGAGCTGGATAATTATCGGATTCGATTCCAGCCCCATAAGCTGTTAGGCGGGTGCTCTATTAGCGTCAACACAATTGCCGGCGGTAAAGAGATTAATGTTGTTCCAGACGAGTGCAGTATCGGGATAGATATTCGCACTTTGCCGGAACAGCAGTCTCAGGAGATAGTTTCTGATTTTGAAGAAATCTTTGCAAAATTAAAGCAAAAAAATTCTCAGTTTGAGGCTTCAGTTTCCGTTATGCGAGAGGTGGGGGCATTAGAGACTGATTCGAGTTGTGATTTTGTTAAAGATTTTTGCTCTGCTGTGGAAGCAGGTGAAACCAAGGCCGTTGGTTTTACTACGGACGGGCCGCATTTTGCTCCGTTGGGTGCACCGGTAGTAATCTTTGGTCCCGGCAAGCCTCAGCTTGCCCATAAGCCGGACGAATATATTGACATCGCTGATTTGGAAAAGGCGGTTGAGTATTATAAAAATATCATTTTGAAATTTTTGGTCTGATTTTCACTGGCGGTATACAAGCTGGATGAGTTGTGCCGTTAGCTGTTTAGGAGTAACTCAAAATGGATCGATACAAAATGGATTTTGGTTCAAAGCCGTGGGAAACACCGGCGGTCGGTGTTAAATTCAAATCTTACCAGCAAGGCGGGAGAAAGCTGCGTTTAGTAGAGTTCACGAAAGAGTTTGTTGAGCCTGGCTGGTGCACGAAAGGGCATATCGGATATATTCTCCAAGGGCAAATGGAAATTGACTTTGACGGCAAGAAGGTTGTGTTCTGCCCTGGCGACGGGATATTTATACCGGCAGGTGAAGAACACAAGCACAAAGGCAAAGTTCTTACAGATGTGGTAGAAGTAATCTTAGTGGAAGATGTGTAATCTTCAGCAGTCCCTAAGCGGACTTGCGGAGAGTTAGAATTTGAACTGGTCATTGAAAACGGTTTTGAACTCATAAACATCGTTGAAATCGTCGATTGAATCGGTCGGCTGAGCGCTCATCCACTTGTGTTTTATCATTAGATAGACGATTTCGCCGAAATCACGTGTTGTTTTTATGTTCCAGGTATTTAATACCAACATCGCCAATCTGCCCCATTTTTCGACAGCCAACTTTCCAAGTCCCTCACAAAGGATTTGGCCGGTAACATGGTGGGACTCGGCGGGAATTTTTTTTGCAGTGTAGCTGAGTCCCTCATAAACGAACTTGAACGCTCTTGTGCTGAATCGGCCATCTTTTCTGGCAATTTCTTCGAGTTTTTTCTTCATTTTAACCAATCAACTAATTGGCCGATTAACTAATTAACTCACTCTCTGTCCGGATTTTGCACCGGCATCGGCTGAGAGCATAAAGATGTCTTTTCCACCGGTCCCCGCCGCCAGAATCATACCCTCCGAGAGGCCGAACTTCATCTTTCTTGGCTTTAGATTTGCCAGATAGATTACAGTTTTGCCAACCAGTTCATCGGGTTTATAGGCACCGGCTATGGCGGCTAAACAGGTCTTTTTCAGTCCGCCAACATTCAATTGTAAACGCAGCAGTTTGTCGGCGCCTTCGACGGTTTCGGCCTTTACAACTTTAGCAATTCGCAAATCAATCTTTCCGAAATCGTCGATGGTGCATTCCGGCTTAATCGGCTCGGTTGGGCCTTGTGAGTTTTTGGCTTCTTTACTTTCTTCTATCATTGCATTCACCTGTTCTTTATCAATTCTCTCAACTAATCGTTGGAAATCGTTTATTTTGTGGTTTTCTAATACCGTTTCGACGTCTGCAAATTTTAGTTCATCGACATTGAGAAATTCCTGCACCTTTTGGGCATAGTCGGGCAGGATGGGTTTTAAATAAATCGTCAGGATGCGTACGGCGTTTATTACTGCCGTAAGGGTCGTTCGTGTCACATCCAAATCGGTTTTTACGGTCACCCAGGGCTGATTCTGTTCGACGTATCGGTTTGCCTCGTCGGCAAGGGCGATAATTGTTCGGACTGCAGCGGCATAGTTTAGGTTCTCGTAGTTTTCCATAATTTTTTCTTTGCTGGCGGCGAGCTTTCTTATTAATTGCCTTCCCTTGTCGTCTAATTGGCCGAGTTGACCATCGAGTTTTTTTGTCAGCATTGGGCCGGAACGTGAGGCGAGGTTCGCAAGTTTTCCGACCAAGTTGGAGTTGATTCTGTTTACAAAATCCTCCGTGCTCAAATCTATATCTTCGATACCGCCGGTTAGTTTGCTTGCGTAGTAGTATCTCAGGTATTCGGGATTAAGGTGCTTCAGGTAGGTGCTCGCTTTAATGAAGGTTCCGCGTGATTTGGACATTTTCTCGCCGTTTACGGTCAAAAAGCCGTGTATGAAAAGCTTGTTGGCGGTTTTGAAACCAGCGCCGATGAGCATTGCGGGCCAGAAAAGAGCGTGAAAATACATAATGTCCTTGCCGATGAAGTGATAAAGCTCGTATTCGTCACTGTTCCAGAGCTTGTCGAAGTCAAGGCCGTTGCTGTCGCAGTAGTTCTTTACCGAAGCCATATACCCGATAGGGGCATCCAGCCAGACGTAGAAAAACTTATTTTCTTCTCCGGGTATTTTAAAGCCGAAGTATGGGCCGTCCCTGGAGATGTCCCAGTCTTTCAGTCCTGTTTTGAACCACTCATCAAGCTTGTTTGCCACAGACTTCTGCGTATAACCTTTGGCGATAAGTTTTTTTAATCTTTTTTCGTAATCGGCCAGTTTGAAGAAGTAGTGCTCAGATGTCTGCAGGGTTGGTTTGTGCCCGCAGGTTGCACAGCGTGGATTAATCAATTCGGTCGTGCGGTGTGTTCCGCTGCAAACCTCGCAGGAGTCACCGTATTGGTCCTCGGCACCGCATCTGGGGCAGGTGCCGCGGACGTATCTGTCGGGCAGGGACATTTTGCAATTTTCGCAATAGGTCTGCTCGATGTCCCGTTTGGCAATTGAGCCGGCTTTGTCGAGTAAATTGAAAATGCGCTCACTTAGGTTTTTATTTTCCGGGGAGTGTGTTGTGTAATAATTATCGAATTCCACGAAAAAGCCGTCGAAGTCCACTTTGTGTTCTGTATGCATTTGCTCGATTAACTGCTCAGGGCTAATGCCGGCGGCTTTTGCGCTTATCATAACGGGCGTGCCGTGAGTATCATCGGCGCAAAAGTAAAGGCACTCGTTGCCGCACATTTTCTGGAACCGCACCCATATATCAGTCTGCACACACTCGAGCAAATGCCCCATGTGTATGGGGCCATTCGCGTAATACAGGGCGGAGGTGACGACGATTTTACGAGACATAGCTTTTCCTTAACGACTACTGCTTTTTATTTTCCTCGTTGTCCTGGCTTTGATTCTTTGTGGTATCATTTTGCTTTTGCTTTTCGGGTGCCGCTGAGGGAATTACTTCAAGCTCCTCGACGGGGACAGCAGTTTTTGTACCGTCGTCGTGTTCTATCACAACAAGTTGAGTAATTATCTGGGTATCTACGACTTTTCCCTGGCCATATTTGGTTTTGACAATAGTGTTCTTTTTCGGCAGGTTCTTTTTAAGCTCGGTGTAAGTTTTGTCTTCATATCGCAGGCAGCATTTAAGTCTGCCGCAGTATCCGGAGATTTTCGAAGGGTCAAGTGTTGCCTTTTGCATTTTGGCCATTCGCATATTGACTGGTTTCAGAGCTTTAAGGAACTTTATGCAGCAGCATTCCTGTCCGCAGCTTTCTACATCGCCGAGCAGCTTGGCTTCGTCTCGCGAGCCGATTTGGCGCATTTCGATTCTTGTCTGGTGTTCGTGTGCGACTTTCTTTACCAGCTCTCGGAAATCCACTCGGCCGTCAGACATAAAGTAGAAGATGAGGCGCTCTCCGCCGAATATGTGTTCTGCGTCGACTATTTTCATCGGCAGGTCCAGCTCCTTAACAAAACGCCTGCAACATTGGAGTTCTTCTTCTGCGATTTTCCGCAGGTGCTTTTCTTCGCTTATATCATCAGGGGTTGCGTAACGAATGAATTTGCCGGTCTGGTCAATGGAGAGGTCGATATTGCTGTTATCGAAGTAATTTTTGATTTGGTCCTGACTTAATCTAAATTGTCCTGCCTTGTAGGGGCAGAGTTGGCCTACGATTTGGCCCAATTCGAGACCTTTGCTGGTTTTTACCACGACGCGGCTGGGTATTTTGGGTATTTGGGTTTCGTGGTGCTCGAACCAACCGAGCGTATTCATTCGGCTGTAGCTGACCAGCATATATTTTTTATTTTTTGCCTGCTTAGGCTTTGTTGCTGCGGTTTCTGCCATTCCAACTGCCTATCTTTTCCGTCTTAGCGTTGCTATTTCTAAACCTTTATTGTATCAAAAACTGCAAGGTTTAACAATAGCTGTTCGAAAATAAGCTTTTCATTGACGTTAGCTTCAATCCAACGCATTGTTTTGTAGGCATCGGTGATTTTTTCTGCTGACTGTTCCGGGCTAAAGCGGCTGGCTATACTTTTTATTTGCTCTTTTTGGTCGGAATTGATGAAACTTTGCGGTCCTGTGATGTTTAGTTTCATTGTATCATTCAGCGCTGATATGATTATTTGGATAAGAGTTTTGTGGGCTCTTCGATTTATATCTGTTTTGCTGGTGGTCTTGTCAAGGTCAGCCCAGACTGCGGCGATTTTTTTGCTTTCATCTAAAAGCCACTCAGCCAGGTCTAAGCAATCGGCTAATTCATAGGTTGAAAGAGAGCTGATTAATTTTTTCTTGGTTTGGTAAAGGCTTGCATCAGCCAGTTCAAGTTGGGCCCACTGGCAGCCCTGCCCCAAACTGCCCTGGGCCAGCCGGGCGAAGTATTGGGCCTTTTTCTCATCGATGCCCATCGATTTCAGTTTGTCGGTTATTCTCTCCTGGTCTATGCGCAAGAAGCGTATTATCCGGCACCTTGACTTGGTGGTGGGAAGAAGCCTTTCCATTCGGGTGCAGAGCAGGATGATTGTGCAGTATTCGGGCGGCTCTTCAATGACCTTCAGCATTGCGTTTTGTGATGAGGCGTTTAGTCTTTCAGCTTCGCTGACGACAAAGACCCTCCTCTGCGACAAAGTCGGCCTGGTCGATACTTTGTCGATTAAAAATTGGCGAATGACATCAATCGCCAAATCGACGGGTGTTTTTTTGCCTTTATTATCTTTTGTAAATTCGAGCAGCTCTTTGTAGATAAGGTTGAAATCGGGATGTGAATCGGCCTCGAACATTTGGCAGGATTGGCATAAGCCGCAACTGTCGGCGAAGCCGTTTTCCGTAACCGGATTTTTGCAAAGCAACAGCTTGGCCCATTCGCGGGCGGTCTTGAATTTGCCAACGCCTTCGGCGCCGGCAAAAATGTATGCGTGAGGCATTTTGTCTGCGGCAAAGCCCCTTTGCAAAATCGAAATCGCTTTATCCTGACAAAAAATTTCTTTCAGGGACATCTGTTTAAAAATCTGCTTGTGTTATTATTTCCAACACCTTTTTGTAAACCGTTTGGATATCACCGGAGGCGTCGATAACAGCGAAGTTTCCTTGCTGGTGAGCCAGTCCCAGAAAACCTTCACGGACTTTTTGGCGGTAGCTATCGCCCTTGCGTTCCATCCGGTCGAGGTCTTTTTTTAATCTATTTGCTGCTGTCTCCAGGTCAACATCGAGGATTATTGTCAAATCCGGCCAGGGTCTTTCGAGGCAGTCTCTTGCAATTTTTATAACCTTATCAATGCCGAATCCGCCGGCAAAGCCCTGATAAGCACAGGTGCTTGAGAGCCATCTATCGAGAATGACGCATTTATTTTCTTTTAAGGCCGGTGCTATTTTCTCGGCCCAAAGCTGAACTCTTGCTGCCATATAGAGCATCACTTCTGTTTCTGTGCCCATTGAGATATGTTCGGGGTTTAGCAGGATTTGGCGGATTTTTTCGCCGATGGCTGTTCCGCCGGGCTCGCGGTAGGTCTCGACTGCAACGCCCTGCTCTTTTAGCCAATCGACCAGCAGTTTTGTTTGTGTAGTCTTTCCGCAGCCGTCCGGCCCATCAATAACGATGAATTTGCCGGCGAGTTTATGTTTCACATCGTTTCTATTTATCATTCTTTCCAACCTTTAGCAGCGGCGATTTCTCGGAAAAGTTCCTCGCCGTAGCACCTTCGGATGACTTCAATTGTGACTTGTTGTTTTTTTGAACTCAGGGTGTTGCTTCTTTATGTCCGCAATTAGTTCCTGACGTGCTTTGTCGCTCAAGTCAAAAGCTATTTGTGCCCGTTGTTCGCCGGTCATATTTCGCAGAATATCGAAATGCTTTCTCATCTCGTCAATGTTTGTATCGTCTGGCATTAGATTCATTTAGCACCTAAACCTGATGACAGCCAGTTTACTAACAAAGGAGTGAATATGCCAGCTATATAGGTGAGGATATAGCCGACTAATAGCCAAATCGGGTGGTTTTTTATGTACTCTTCATACCAGAATTTAATACGGAACCACCTACTATTGTATTTGTTGGCCAAATCCAAACCTTTCAGCGTGAATTTTAATACGACCTTTTGTCTAACTTCACCTTCTTCAGAAGAAGAAAGGAATCCCTTCAGATTTACTGGAGCTCCAGCAAGCCAAGTAGCCATATATTGGGTGTGTTCTCTGCCTCCTTCTTTGATTTCAAGAATTAATCCGCGCTCTATTAGATTACGAGTCGCATTGCAAACTCTTTCCGACAAATTGTTAAAACATATAGATTCATCTATACTATGAATGTAAGAATGATATTTGCGTAATGTTTCTATTTCATATTTTGGTAGCATAATAATCTCCCGATTTTGTTAATCAACGATACAAGGTAGGGTGGGGTTTACCCCACCGGTTCAATTTGGCCGTTAGGCGTCCCTTACGGAAGGCGGGGCAAGCCCCGCCCTACTGTCATTCCCGCGAAAGCGGGAATCCAATCCAAGGTTCTGGATTCCGCATCAAGTGCGGAATGACAATTGAGCGAGTCATAGTTGACAAGGCACAGGTATCCAGCATCGAGTATCGAGCATCCAGCATCTTATTTCGCGAGTTGGAAGTTTTCTTCGCCAACGAGCTGTCGCATTTTTCTACAGAAGTCCACGTCTGGATTGACGCTAAGGTCCCTGTCGGCGGTTGCATAGACTCTGCCTTTGTCGGTTCTTACCGCTACGTAAACAGGGCTTTGTCCTCTATGATGCCGGCAGATGCTTTTTATCGCCGCCACCTTTTCTTTGGTAACGTCTTCGGCGTTCAGTCTTATCCTGACTTTCGCAGCTAATTTCTCTCTAACCTCGTCCATAGTTATCAGTTCCACAGCCAGGATGTTGGGTTTTTCCCTTCTGTAATCGAGTTTTCCCTTTACAAAGACAATGGTATCTTTGACCAGCAATTCTGCGAACCTGTTCAGCACATCGGAGAACATCACGACTTCGACCTGACCCTGCAAATCTTCGAGAGTGAAGACGGCCATTTTTGAACCGGTGTTTCGCCCCTTTTGTATGATGTGGTATCTAATTTTACTTATCATCCCCCCGATGACGATTTGCTTGTCCTGGGTGAAATCAGATAGTTGCGAGGTGTCGAGTGTTGAGTAGAGGTTTATTGTCTCGGCGTGATGGCTTAATGGGTTGCTGGTCACATAGAAGCCGAGGACCTGTTTTTCGTAAGCTAACATCTGCGGTTCCGGCCAGGGGGCAGCATCCGGCAGACGTTGGTGGTCTTCTGAGTAATCGGCCTCTCCGGCTTCCTGGCTGAGGAAGTTCATCTGACCGTTTTGCTTGTCGGCCTGTAGTTGTGAGCCGGTTTGCATTGCCTTTCCCAGCCCGGCCATCATCTGGGCGCGGTTTCCGCCAAGCCGGTCGAAAGCGCCGGCTTTTATCAGGGCTTCGATTACCTGTTTGTTGGCGGCTCTTAAATCGACGTTTTCACAGAAATGGAATAAACTTTGGAATCGACCGATTTTTTCTCGTGCTGCGATGATTTGCTCGACGGCCTTTTCGCCGACGCCTTTGACCGCAGCCAGGCCGAAACGTATTACGCCCTTTTTGTCCTCACCGTGACCTTTGTAAAGAGGCGTAAAATCAACGCCGCTCTCGTTGATATCCGGCGCCAGGACTTCGATGTTCATTTTTCCGCACTCGGCAATATAACTGACGACCTTATCGGTGTTGTCCATTTCATAAGTCAACAAAGCGGCCATATATTCGACGGGCCAATAGGTCTTCATATATGCGGTCTGATATGCGATGAGGGCGTAGCGGGTTGAATGGCTTTTATTGAAGCCATAGCCGGCGAAGCGTTCGATAAATTCGAAAATCTGCTGCGCCTGGCTTTGGGTTAAGCCTTTATCAACACAGCCTGCTATGAATCTTTCTTTTTCTTTGGCGATGGTTCTGGCTTTCTTTTTGCTTATTGCCTTGATTAGACCGTAAGCCTCCCGTAGCGGTATATCGCCGAGGCGATTACAGATTCGCATTACCTGTTCCTGATAGACCATAATGCCGTAGGTCTCATCGAGGATTTCTTTCATAATCCGGTGCGGCAGAGACCATTTTGCACCGTGCTTTCGGTCGATGTAATCAGGGATTAGTATCATAGGGCCCGGCCGATAGAGTGCGTTTGCGGCGATAAGGTCTTCGATTCTATCAGGCTTCATTTTCATCAGTAAGTCCTGCATACCGTCGGACTCGAATTGGAAAACACCCTTTGTTTTACCGCTGGAGAATAGTTCGAAAACCTTGGGGTCGCTGAAATCGATTTTTTCCAGCTCGATGTCCCGGCTGTGGAGATTAGCGACCAGTTGGCGGGCTCGCTCTAAGACGCTGAGGGTCTTCAGACCCAGGAAGTCCATCTTTAACAGGCCGACTTTCTCAACTATAGGCCCTTCGAACTGGGTTATGATGTCATCAGAGCCGGGTGCCTTATAGAGGGGTATAAAATTAGTCAATGGCTCATCGGCGATGACAACGCCGGCGGCGTGGACGGATGCATGGCGAGTGAGGCCTTCGAGCCTTTTACAAATATCGATTACTTTTCTTGTTTGCTCGTTTTGTTCGTAAGCTTGTTTTAACTTCGGCTCGGTATTTAAGGCTTTATCGAGTGTCATACCGAGGGAGTCGGGGACGAGCTTGGCTAATCTGTCGGCCTCGCTTAGTGGTACGCCGAGCACTCTGCAGATGTCACGGATAACGGCCCGGGCTTTCATTGTCCCGAAGGTTATGATTTGTGCGACATGGCCGTATTTCTGGCGGACATAGTCGATGATTTTGGCTCGGCCGTCTTGACAGATATCGATATCAATATCAGGCATTTCGTTGCGCTGCGGGTCCATAAATCGCTCGAAAAGCAGGTCGTATCGAATCGGGTCAACATCGCACAATCCGAGGCAGTACCCTACGAGTGTGCCTACGCCGCTGCCTCTTGCGCCTGCCGGGATGTTGTTTTCGTGGGCATAATTACAGAAGTCCCAGACGATAAGAAAATAGCTGGCGAAGCCTTTCGATTCGATTACGCCCAACTCCCTGTCGAGCCGTTCTTTTATTTTGTCTGTAATTTGGCCATATATCTGCTCAGCCCGTTCATAGCATAATTTAGTGATGAACTCTTCGGCGGTCGTGCCGTCTGGAGGCTTGAAGCAGGGGGCATGGCGGGTTTTCAAATCAAGCTCCACGTTACAACGCTCGGCAATGGCCAGGGTATTGTCGCAGGCCTCAGGGGCCAGTTCGGCAAAATTTGACCGCATTTGTTCAGCATCTTTTAAGAAAACATCTTTTGGATAAATCATTCTGTTGGGGTCATCAGCGTTTTTGCCGGTGCTTATACAGCACAAACAATTGTGCGCCTCCCAGTCGTCTTCCTGTAAAAAATGCACATCGTTGGTGGCGACCAGCGGCAGAGCCGTTTTTTTTGCAAGATTTATCAGTGCCTCACAGATGCTTGGGTCGTCATTTTCGTGACTTTGGATTTCGATGAAAAATCTATCGGGGCCGAATATCTTCATATAGCTTTCGGCGGCGGCCACAGCCGCCTTTTCATCGCCCCTGGCCAGCAGCGTTGCAAGCTCGCCTTTGAGACAGGCTGATGTGGCGATTAGACCGGCGTTTAGCTCGGCGAGGATTTCCTTGTCGATTCTGGGACGGTAGTAAAATCCTTCGGTAAAGCCGATGCTTGCCAGTTTCAAAAGATTTTGATAGCCGGTGTTGTTTTCCGCCAAAAGTATTAGGTGATATGCGGCATCGGTGATGCTGCTTTTTGTCCTGTCGAACCTGCTGCGCGGGGCGAGATATGCTTCAATGCCAAGGATTGGTTTGATGTGCGAGGCCAGGGCTTTTGTATAGAATTCGACGGCACCGAACATATTACCGTGGTCGGTAACGGCTACGGCATCCATTTTCAGTTGTTTGCAGTGCTTGAGCAGTTCGTCGAGAGATATTGCGCCATCGAGAAGCGAATATTGGCTGTGTAGATGAAGATGCGTAAATCCTTTACTTTTCATAGGTTAAGCAGTTCCTTAAGAGTAAGATTGCATACTTATGATAGAGGCGTGGCTTAACGATGTCAAGGGTGTAGATTTTGGGGTGGCCTACGAAAAGGGCGGTGGTAATGTGAAAGTGCCGAGCGGTTAAAAAATCCGTTATCGACGATGATTTTTCAATTGACATTTGGTACGTCATTAGTTATATTTCCAAGCTTAATTTTATAGCGAGTGTATCGTGCGGCTGAAACTATATGATTCCTTGGCGTGAAGCGCGTGGCTTATTGGCCTGGGAATTATTAACCATATCTGCAGGAGAAAACAGAAATGTCAGCGAAAAAACAGGGAATGTGCATTGTGTTTTTGGCGATGCTAACAACAGCACTTTTAGCTTCGGCTGGCTTTGCGGCGGAGGGTTCCGAGCCCGAGACTGTTAAAGTTAAAGTGGAAGGCTTTGTCAGTGTCCTCAGAGACGCCAACGACGTGGTCATATCAGTGCAGTTGGTCACGGACGAGGAAACCTACGATGTTGTGCTTGATGCGAAGGGTTTAGAGCTTGGGGAGGAGATGGAAGGCGAAGACGTTGAAGTCGAGGGCGTAATTTCCAAAGAAGACGACTATATGCTGCTGAAAGTTCTGACGTTCAAGGCCATTGAAGAAGAAATGTAGCCCCGGAATAGTTTAGCGGAACAAGATATCAGCGGCGGGTTTATCTTGGCTTTTACGTTGCTGGCAGGCCTTTAACTTGCCGCTCTTTTCCATGAGCTTCTTTGAGTAGCCCTTAAGCCGGAAATAATAGTAACTATCAGCATAAGTGCGAACGTTATGGTAGTGAACCAGTATCCCCAGGTGACGGTCTGGATGTGGGCCATCTTTATTACCACCGTTCCGATGGTGAAGGACTGCAAAAACATCTTGATTTTTCCGGAGACTGTGGCGGCGAAATTGACACCTCGAGCTTCGGCAGTATGACGCAGCGCGGTGACGTAAACTTCTCTTAAAATGATGATGCCAGCCACCGACCAATGGATTATAGTCATTGTAGTCGGCTTGAAATCAAAAAGTTTCGGCTCGCCGATTATCGCAAAACAAACGAATGCACCACATACGAGAACTTTATCGACCAAAGGGTCAAGCATTCGGCCGAATTTGCTGGCAACACCTAATTTTCTTGCGATGGGACCATCTATTACATCGGTAAGACCGGCAATGACAAAGATGATAAAGGCAATGTCAAGAAAACCCGGAAAGGGCAGCTCGCCCTCAGCATAGAACCGTGGCGAGAGCAGAAGCATAAGCAGAAAAACGACAGTTAAAATAAGTCGCCCGAAAGTCAGAATATTAGGAATCTGCTTAACCATACCAACAAGTTTACTTCCGTTTCCGGTACAATACAATGTTAAATTTGCTCAACCCCGTTAGAAGTCAGCGTCTTAGGCCGGAAATTTTCGTTACTCTTATGAGACTTACTTCTAACGGGGTCAACGACCAAATCGTAGTCTTTTGTGTCAGTGACCTTTGTATTGATAAATTGGCCGGGCTTCGCTGAACAGCTCTTTATGATACAGAAACTGTCGATATCGGGCGCTTGGCCGTAGAAGCGTCCCCTTGCGGTGCTTTTTGTTTCAAGGGAATCGACCAAGCAGGTAAGTTTGCGGCCGATTTGATTTTTGTTCTTGGCAAAGGCGATTTTCTGCTGGGTCAGCATCAGCTCTTCGAGACGCTGTTGTTTTATCTTATCCGGGACCTGGCCGGGCATCTCTGCAGCGGCCGTGCCGGATTCGGGATAATACTTAAAAGCACCGAGCGCATCGAATTTAACCGATTTGACGAAGTCCAGCAGCTCGTTAAATTGCCGGTCGGTTTCACCGGGAAAGCCAACAATCAGGGTGGTTCGCAGTGCAGCATCGGCCAGATTTGTCCGCAGGTTTTCGATAAGAGAGCAGATGCGTTCTTTGGTCTCAGGCCGGCGCATATCCTGTAAGATTTTGTCATTTATGTGCTGGATGGGGATATCGAAATAGTGAACGATTTTTTTACTTTCCACGATGGTTTTGATTAGCCGGTCTGTAATCCCTGTCGGGTATAGATACATCAATCTAATCCACGCCAGTTCGGGGATTTTTTCAAGCTCTTTTACCAGCTCGCTTAGGCCGTTTTTTATTTTCAAATCACGACCGTAGCTGGTGGTATCCTGTGCTATGATGTTTAATTCGACCACACCTGCGGAAACCAATTCGGCTGCTTCGGCGAGGATAAGTTTTCTGGGTTTGCTTCTAAACGGGCCTCTTATTGCTGGTATTGTGCAAAAAGAGCAGCGGTGATTGCAGCCCTCGCTAATTCGCAAGTACGCCCAATGGCGCGGAGTAATGAGTAATCTGGTTCTGTCGTCACTGACTGTATGCGGCGATTGAGACAGAAAAGAAGCGGGTTGTTTGGAGCGAATAGTTTTTTTGATTATCCGGGCTATTGCGTCTCGCTGGCCGAGGCCGACTACGGCGTCGATGCCTTTTGCCTGATTGAATAGCTCCGTGCCTGACCTTTCCGAGAGACAGCCTGCGACAATCACTTTCTTTACGGTGCCGTTGTGTTTGCAATCTATAGCGTGTTTTATTGCTTCGAGCGCTTCGGCCTTGGCAGGTTCGATAAAGCCGCAGGTATTGATGACGATAACATCGGCCCGCCATACATCTGGCGGGTCAGGCTGGGCGGTTATTATGAATCCTGCTTCGGCGATTTCGGCTAACATCCTTTCGCTGTCAACTATATTTTTAGGACAGCCCAGGGCTATAAAGCCGACAGTCTCTCGACTTCGCTCGGGACGGTGAGCCTGTCGAACCATTGTAGGTTTTTGGTGTTTTTTCTTTCTCATAGCTGGTTAAAGGTAGCAAAGAAACGCAATTTGGTCTAATGTTTTAATTTTACCCAGCCCCTGCTACAGGGGCTGGGTAAACAGGACACAAAGACACCCGCCCGCCACACGTCTGGCGAGCTTCAGAGAATATACTTGCAGATAAAGAAAGTGGATGTATACTGGGGACTGCCAAAGAGTGTAGATTGCCTAAAGTTCAGTAAGCTCAGGATTCTTATAACTTTAGCTCACTTTTATAGGCACTTTACATTTCGTTGTTAACATTTAATTTTTAGTTGAGGGACTGTATATGGATAATTTCGATATCGATAAAAATCCTCCCAGTAAAGACCTCAATGAGCCAATTCCTTTTGATGATAGTGATACGAGTGGTGCAAGTGTTTCACATTCGCCGTTGGATTTGGGCGGTGGTGGCGATCCTGTCCCTGCTGCAGGGGT
>Ga0315543_1000186_pt1 | contig 77897 bp, 85 predicted proteins | sample SalMarSW160210MG_2_FD_203098 | JGI IMG/M metagenome (GOLD analysis project Ga0315543, IMG submission 203098) | Salt marsh sediment microbial communities from the Plum Island Ecosystem LTER, Massachusetts, United States - Salt Marsh Sediment SW1601-210 ... | reverse complement strand
GCTTATGCTCAAGCAAGGTGTGCATCCCAAGATAGTGCAGGAGCGTTTAGGTCATGCCAGTATATCAATTACGCTGGATACTTATAGCCATGTTACGCCGGGACTTCAAGAGGCTGCCGCCCTAAAGTTTGATGATATTGCCTCTCCGAAAACGGTCAGGTTAGAAGCCTCGCGTTAGCTATCCGTTAGCTAAAACACGAAAGCCCTTGAAGTGTCATCGACTTCAAGGGCTTTTTTAGCTTTAAAATCTGGTGGAGCCGGGGGGATTCGAACCCCCTACCTTTTGACTGCCAGTCAAACGTTCTCCCAAGTGAACTACGGCCCCGTGAATGCATTTTTAATTTAGCATAAATACGGGGTAGCTGGCAAGAACAAATGTATACGACTTGTTTATTCCGTCGCCCCGGCTGTTTATGCCGTGTTTATACCGGACGTGCTATTCTCATCATAGTTAATCAAGTTGTTCCCCAGCTTGGTAACCGCCCAGAAGACGGAGGGGTCAGGCCAGTCCTTAAAAAGATTTGAGGATTCGCCCGACCCCTTCTCTCTTTGCAGGCCAATCGTTGCTTATTGAACCCGAATAGGCTAAAATTTCAAGACAGCTGTTTAAGCTGGAAGGAGTATATCTATGAAGGTAAGAGCTTTTTTCTGGCTGCTTATTACCATGTTGGTCGCGACAGTGCTATCAGCCGTGTCATGCGGCCCCACGGAAGTACAGGTACCGGAAACACGGGTTAATAAAAACCCTGAATCCGTGGTAGAGCCGGCGTCACAACCGGAACCAGAATCAGCACCGGAGGTAAAAATTATGAAATGGGACTCACCGCCAGAGATGGCAATTGATACCGGTAAGAAATACACGGCCATTATGGAAACGGAGAAGGGTAATTTGGTACTGGAGCTTTTTGCAGAGGACGTGCCGAGGACAGTAAATAACTTCGTTTTTCTGGCACGGCAGGGTTATTATGATGGCACCACCTTTCACAGGGTGCTCCCCGGCTTTATGGCGCAGGGCGGCGACCCCACCGGGAAGGGCAGCGGCAATCCCGGCTATAAATTCGACGACGAATTTACCCAACACTGGCACGAAGTCGGAACTTTATCCATGGCCAACTCCGGCGCCAACACCAACGGCTCGCAGTTCTTCATCTGCTACATGGCCCAGCACGGACTTGACGGTAAACATACCGTCTTCGGTCAGCTGGTGGAAGGCATGGATGTCCTGGAGAGCATTACCCCCCGCAACCCCGCCGAGAACCCGCAATTCGAGGGGGATAAGATAATCCGGGTGACTATCAAAGAAGAATAGTCCTACAGGTCTACGCCGATGGCGTGGAACAGACCCTTAAGCCCGAAGTAGCCGGCGTAAACTACGGTCATGCACTTGATTACCTTGCCCGCAAAGACAATAAGGATATATTTCTTCAGGCCGAACCGTAATGCCCCGGCCGCCAATGCAGCCGGATAGAAGAAGGGATTGACCACCGACGCTACGATAAACAGCGTCAGCGGCCCCCGGCGCTCCATAAGACCGAGCATTCGTTCGTAGGCGGACTGTATTTTGCCGTGCTTGCTGCTGCTGATAGCCCGACCGGCGCCGTGGCCGGTCATGTAAATAGTCAGAGCGCCTACCAGCTCTCCCAGCGCCGCCGATAGTCCCACCAGCCAGGTGTGCTCCATGACCCTGCCCAGCGCAAAGACTACCGCCAGCATTGGCACGGGTATGATAATGGTGGCGCCGCCCAGGATACTGATGAAAAACGCACCCACGTAGCCGAATCCCTTCAGTGCCCGCAGAGCATCGCCGAAATACACGATAGCCGCTGCCATGACTATCGTGAGGATTATACCGATGATGCCGATGATATAAGCCCATACGGGAGACTTCTTACCGGGCGCTTCCGCAATGTCGGGGCTGTTATCTATATCGGATCCCTTCTCAAGGGGTGCGTGCTCTGACATGATGTGCATATATTATACACGCCAGCGCAAGCGAGCGCTACTGCGGGTATCAACAGGAGAGGAGGGCAAAGCCCCCCTCTCGTAAATTTTCGCGTCAAACAAGCGGGTATCAGGCCGCGGTTTTAGCCGGCGCCTTTGTCTTGAAGGTCAGGCCGGACTTGCCGAGGTCGACCCTGACCGTGTCGCCTTCTTTTAGCTCGCCTCTAAGTATCTGGCTGGATAAAGGATTCTCCACCTGTCGCTCGATAACTCGCCGCAGCGGTCGGGCGCCGTACACGGGGTCGTAGCCTTCCTTGGCCAGCCATGATTTGGCTTTTTCCGTAAGCTCCAGCTTTAGCTCGTGCTCCATCATCCGACTCTGCAGGTCTGTGACCATGAGGTCGACGATTTTCCTTAGCTGCTCCTCGCTAAGTTCATGGAAGACGATGATGTCGTCCAGCCGGTTGAGAAACTCGGGACGGAAGGCCTTCTGTATCTCCGTCATGACTTTTTTCTTCATGTCCTCGTAGCTCTGTTTTTGAGCTTTGGAAGCGTCTTTCCGCGCGGCAAACCCCATCTGGCTTTCGCGCTTGATAAGCTCTGCGCCGGCATTACTCGTCATGATGACCACCGTATTTTTGAAGTTTACCGTGCGCCCGTGCCCATCGGTCAGCCTGCCGTCGTCGAGAATCTGGAGCAGGGTATTGAACACCTCGGGGTGCGCTTTCTCTATCTCATCAAGCAGGATAACGCGGTAGGGACGCCGCCTTACCGCCTCGGTAAGCTGGCCGCCCTCGTCGTAGCCGACATATCCGGGCGGAGCGCCGATAAGGCGGGACACGGTATGCTTTTCCTGGTATTCCGACATGTCCAGTCTCACCATGGCGTTCTCGTCCCCGAACATGAACCAGGCCAGCGTACGCACCAGCTCGGTCTTGCCGACTCCCGTCGGCCCCAGGAACATGAAGCTGCCGATGGGGCGTTTCGGGTCTTTGAGTCCGGCCCGGCTTCTCCTTATAGCTTCGGAAACGGCGGCGACCGCCTCCTCCTGGTCGATTAGTCGTTCGTGGATGCGTTCTTCCATGTGGACGAACTTCTCGGCCTCGCCCTCGACCATCTGGGACACCGGGATACCGGTCCAGCTGGAAATCAGCCTGGCGATGTGCTCGGCGGTTACCTCTTCGTCGATTCTCTCCTTCTGTAGCCAGTCGCTTTTGGTCTTGCTGTACTCCGGTTCCAGCTTCAGCCTTTCCGCTTTCAACTCGGCTGCCTGCTGGTATTCCTGCCGCTGTGAGGCGGCTTCTTCCTCGTTGACCAGTTGCTTGATGCGCTGTTCCAGTGACTTTACTTCGGGCGGAGCGCTCTCGCCGTCGATACGTGACTTACTGGCGGCCTCGTCGATAAGGTCAATGGCCTTATCCGGCAAATGGCGGTCGGAGATATAGCGCTGGCTTAGCTTGGCGGCGGCATCGAGGGCTTCGTCGGTAATTTTTATCTTATGATGCGCCTCGTAACGGGGCCTCAACCCTCGAAGAATCTCAATGGTGTCCTCCAGGCTTGGCTCGTTGATGGAGACCGGCTGGAAACGCCTTTCCAGGGCTTTATCTTTTTCGATGTACTTGCGGTATTCATCCACGGTCGTGGCGCCCACGCACTGCAGTTCGCCGTGGGCCAGCGCCGGTTTAAGCATATTGCTGGCATCGATAGAGCCTTCGGCGGCCCCGGCGCCGACGACGGTATGAATCTCGTCGATGAACAGTATTACCTCGCCCTGTGATTGTCGGACCTCGTCCATAACCGCTTTGAGCCTTTCCTCGAACTCGCCGCGGAACTTGCTGCCGGCCACCAGCGCCCCCATGTCCAGGGCGATTACTTTATGCCCTTTCAGGGAATCGGGCACGTCATCGGCGGCTATCTTCAGGGCCAGCCCTTCGGCGATGGCCGTCTTGCCCACGCCGGCGTCACCGACGATTACCGGGTTGTTCTTGGTGCGCCGTGTCAGTATCTGCATCACGCGCTTGATTTCCTCGTCGCGGCCGATAACCGGGTCGAGCCTGTCCTCGCGGGCCATCTCGGTAAGGTCGCGGCCGTACTTCTGGAGGGAGCGGTATTTACTTTCGGCCCGGGTGTCGTCTACGCGGTGTCCGCCGCGCACCTTCTTGAGGGCATCGTATACCTTCTCTTGGGTAATGCCGCCGTTGTGAAGGATATTGGCCGCTTCGCCCTTGGTATCACCGATTATGGCGATAAGCAGGTGCTCGGTGCTGATAAAGTCGTCCTGGAGCCTCTGGGCTTCTTCGTCGGCCTTCTGCATGACTTGGGCGATACGAGGCGTGGCGTAAATCTGCCCCCTCTGGTAGGCGACCTTTGGTGTATTATCCAGGGTTTCTTCCACCTTGTTTCTTATTGTTTCTATATTTACTTTGAGTTCCTTCAGTATTTCGCCCACCAGCCCCTGCTGCTGAATAAGCAGGGCCAGTAAGATATGTTCCACGTCCCACTGGCTGTGCTTGTACTGCATGGCCATTTGCTGGGACGTCTGTATGGCTTCCTGTGCCTGTTCGGTGAACCTGTCCTGCTTCATTTTTATTTACCTCCCCGCAATTCATTAATCTCTTGCCGGGCCTGTTCCAGCTCGTTTTGCAGTTCTCCCACGCGCTCTATCATACGCAGGACAACCTCCACCCCCGGCAGGTTGATACCCATGTCATCCACCAGAGTCTTGACTCTCTGAAGGACGGCTATATCCCTGTCCGAATATAAACGTACGTTTCCCCGGGAGCGTCTCGGCTCGATGATGCCGACCCTCTCGTAGTAGCGCAGGGTATGGGTCTGCACCTCCAGCATTCTGGCCGCCACGCTTATCACGTAGCGGGGCTCGGTATCGTATTCGTCTCTGTTCATAGTCACCTCAACTTGCCATCAGGACGGTCGTATCTCCTTCAATTGCGTGAATATATCTTTTTCTTTGTCAGATAGTCCCGTAGGCAGGACTATGCTGACTTTAGCTATAAGGTCGCCCCGTGCGGACTTGCCGAGGTGAGACATACCCTGCCCGGAGAGGCGGAAGACGCGCCCGTTCTGGGTTTCCGGCGGTATCTTCAATGCCAGCTTGCCCCTGGGTGTCGGCACCTGGACTTCGCCGCCCAGGATAGCTGTAACCAGGGGTACCTGTACATCGACATGCAGGTTATCGCCGTGGCGTTCGAATTTCGCGTGGGGTCTTACCGTTATCTTCAGATAAAGGTCGCCGCTGGTGCCGCCGCTATAACTCGGCTGTCCCTTGCCGGCGATGCGTATCCGCGAGCCGGTAGCTACACCCGCTGGAATCTTTACTTCGAGTCGTTTGATATTGGGCACTACGCCGGCGCCGCGACATGCCGAGCAGGGCAGGTTTTGAATCATCCCGCTGCCTTTACATACCGAGCACGGCTCCTCCATCTGGAGGCTGATGGTGCGGCTGGTGCCGCTGTAGGCTTCCTCCAGCGTTACTTCGATTGGAGATTCCAGGTCATGGCCGCGCCTCGGTTGGGAGCGGTGGTGAAAGCTGCGACTGCGCCCGCCGCCGAACAGCTCATTGAAGATGCTATCAAGCCCGCCGATATCCCCCCCGAAATGGAAGCTTTCCCCGCCACCCGGCGAGTACTGCCGGTACTGCGCCTGCTGCCGCTCGGCCTGTTCGAACTGGTCGGCATACTGCCATTTATCGCCATATTTATCGTACTTCTTCCGGTTATCTTTATCCGAAAGTACTTCATAGGCGGCGTTTATCTCCTTGAACCTGGCCTCGGCGGACTTATCGCCCGCGTTTACATCCGGGTGATACTTGCGCGCCAGTCGGCGGTAGGCCTGCTTGATTTCCTTGTCGCTGGCACCCTTCTTAACCCCCAGTATGTCATAGAAATTTTTACCTGCCATGAAAGCACTCCATAATAACCTTATTTACATTATAAATCTTTTCAGGTAATATGTCAAGAAATAATAAGAAAAGTTAATACTGAAATGTTAACTATATTACTGATAATCAGTAATATTCTGGACAGATTACCCTGCGAATGACTTTATTTCCAGTACTTTTTTACCAGTTGACAAGATGCCGCAATCATGTGTAATCTATGGGTGAGGAAAAACATGCCAGCTTGTCCTAATTGCGGCCGACAGACTATGCGAACCGAGGACTGGGTTTGCCAGTGGTGCGGTTATCCGCTTTTGTCCCGGGCTTATAAGAAGATAGATAAGACATTCAAGGAGATTCAGGAGGAGCGGAGCTCTGCCTGGAGGTCGGTAGCGCCGGAACCCGAGCCTGAACCCGAACCGGAGCTAGAACTAGAACCGGAGCCCGAACCAGAACCGGAACCCGAGCCTGAACCCGAACCGGAGCTAGAACTAGAACCGGAGCCCGAACCAGAACCGGAACCCGAGCCCGAACCGGAACCGGAACCGGAACCCGAGCCTGAACCCGAACCGAAACCTAAAAAGGGCCGGAAGCCCAAGCCGCAGTCGGAGCCTGAACCAGAGCCCGAGCCTGAACCCGAACTAACCCCTGAACCGGAGACTAAACCTGTAGCGGCGGAAGCGCCGACGCTGGAGAACATCACGGAAGGAATGGAGATTAGCGTCGACCAGCTGGATGAGCTTTACCGGGGGAATATGGTGGGGACGCATACCAAATTATCAGGAAAAACGCTGTCGATAACAGGTACAGTGAGCAAAATATTTATCCGTGACCATATTGACGTTCGCTATATTATTCTTACCGGCTCACAGAAAAAGATATTATGGAGCGTCCGCTGTTCCTTCGAGAAAGAGGCCATGAGTCGGATGAGCCGACTTAAGGAAGGGCAGGCGGTAACGATGCAGGGCAAGTACGACGGCTACGGTAAGAATATCCTTTTCAAGGACTGCAACCTGGTCGCCGGTTGAAGATACCCCGGTAATTCAGGCCTTTCACGACTTAATACCCGGTTCACCTTTTAGTTATCCTCTGGAATCTCTCCGATTATTCCCAGCAGCTTGTTCAATATCCGGGCGGTGGCCCCCCAGATTACATTACCGTTATACTGATACGTATAAGATTCGATTTCTTTGCCGTTGAGAAACTCGGTATCAGGTTTGAGGCAATCACTATCCATGAGCGCTGCCACAGGAACTTTAATTATCTCGTCCACCTCGCCTTTATTGATAACGAACGAGTACGGCCAGGGTATTACAGCGACAAAAGGGGTGACGATGTAGTTTGACGTTGTCGTTATCTCATCGTCGAGTTCGCCCAGAATTTCGGCATCCTCGGGGAGCAGACCAATTTCCTCGGTGCTCTCCCGTATAGCCGTATCCAGCAGCGTCCCGTCGCTGTCTTCACGTGTCCCACCAGGGAAGGATATCTGTCCCTTGTGTGTTTTAACCGTATCCGTCCGCCTGATGAAGACGATGTGGTACTGCCCCTCGTTTTTATAGATGGGGATTAACACTGCCGAAGGCACGCGGTCGGCGTCATTAATATACCGCTTTCGTTTTTCTGCCAGTAATTTCTTCAATTCTGCTTTCACTGCCCCTATATTAATACAATACCCACCGAATAGTAAACATAGGCAGGGTCGGGCAGATTTCCGTCCTAGCCTGTATAGAGCATATTGTGTATAATTGGAGTGTATTTATGGTAACAGATTATTCGCAGGTAGTCGTAAGGGACGGTAAAAAAGCAGACCTGTCGCGTGGAAGAAGCACGTCAATCGGCAGGGTGGTCAGCTATGTCGAGGTTCTGAAACCTCTGCCCAGCGTACTGCTGGCCTTTATCGGATTCTGTACGGCGGTCATCGCCGGCCAGGGGCAGTTCACACCCCGTCTCGCCCTTGTCCTGGTGGCGGTACTGATAGCCTCGGCTGGCGCCAACGGATTGACCAACTATCTGGACTGTAATATCGATGTCCGCATGCAGCGCACCTGTTTAAGAGTGCTGCCGTCAAGGGTTATTTATCCCCATCAGAAGGTGCTGCCTTTAATTATCGGCCTGATTCTTATCGGCCTGGTCATGGCCTGGTATTTGCACCCCTTTGTTTTTCTAGCCGATGCCTTCGGCACGCTGGTGACCGCCACCTGGCGCAAGAAGGTAACCTGCGTTTATCCTCAAGGGGTGCTCGCCAGCTGCGCCCCGATTCTGATGGGGTGGCTGGCGATAAGACAGAGCCTGGGCTGGGAACTGCTGCTTCTTTGTGTGATGATTGCCGCCTGGCTGCCCCTGCACGTTTGGAGTGTCAATATCGCCTACCGTGAGGACTATCGGCAGGCAGGAATGAACTACTTTCCCATCAATCTGGAGGTCAGGGACTCGGTTAAAATTTTACTGGCTTTTTCGCTGGTTTTATATGCGGTTTCCATCGTCCTTTACTTTATCGGCGGATTTAGCTGGCTGTATCTGGCATTGGCCAATATTCTGGGAATCGTCATGGTCTATGCCTGTTCCCGACTTGTCGTTTCCCGCGCGGCTAAGGATTCCTGGAGGCTGTACCGCTTATCGGCTTTTCCTTATCTGGGGGCGATATTCCTGGTCATGTGCCTGGATATCTGGCTTCTGGGGTAAGATTTAGGGAGAGATGAAATGGACTTTAATCTGAACGAACAGGAAAAGATGCTGCAGAGTCTGGCCGGGGACTTTGCGACTAATGAAGTGCTGCCGAAGGCGGCGGAAATAGACCGCACCGCCATATTCCCCGCCGACCTTGCCCGGGAGATAGGCCGTCGCGGCTTTCAGGGTTTGCCGTATCCGGCCGCGTACGGCGGCAGCGGCGCCGGCTATGTCAGCTTTGTTCTGGTGCTGGAGCAGCTCTGCCGGGCCTCGATGACCGTCGGTGCTATTATGTCGGTCAATACCGTCCCCGAAGAAGGCATTTACCGCTTTGGTAACGAGGAACAGAAAAAGCGTTTATTAACGCCTCTGGCCGGCGGAGAGTGGCTGGGGGGCATCGGCTTTACCGAGGCCGATACCGGCTCCGACCCGCGGATGATTACCACGGTAGCCCGCCGCAGCGGCAAAGGCTTTGTAATCAGCGGACAGAAGCAGTTCATGGCGCTGGCCCCGGCGCTGAACGTGGTGCTCCTCTTCGCCCGGAGGGAAAAGGAGGAAGGCCTGAACGCTTTCATCGTCGATTCTTCGTCGGACGGTTTTGCCCTCCGCGATCCCTGCGAGACCATGGGGCTCCGGGGACTGGGCACCTCGGTTGTCTATCTCGACGATGTTTACGTGCCGGAGGAGAACGTAATCGGCGAAGAAGGACAGGGCTTCGATATCCTGCTGGAGGCGATAAGCATAGAGAGGTTGAGCGTGGCCGTGCAGGGCGTGGGTGTCGCCCAGGCGGCGCTGGAACTCTCACTCGAATACGCCCGGGAGAGAAAAGCCATGGGCCGGCCTATTGCCAGGATGCAGGCCATACAGCAACAACTGGCGGAGATGGCTGCCCGAATCGAGGCCGCCCGCTGGCTGGTCTACCGCACCGCTTTCCTCCGCGAGCAGGGTCAAAGCATCCAGTACGAGTCGTCCATGGCCAAGCTCTTCGCTTCACAGGTCGCTGTGGACGTTACCCGCATAGCGATGCAGATTCACGGCGCTTACGGGACGATGAAATCGCTGCCGGTGGAGCGACTCTACCGGGATGCCAAGATGACCGAGATATACGTTGGCATCTCCGAGGTGCACCGCAGCATCATCGCCAACCGGCTGATACAATAAATAATTTATTAATTCACATTATGGCGAGTCTGCAAGTATCAAACTCTCTAGGAGAAAGCGGGGCGTCCAAGAGGGACGCCAGCCCCTCTTTCTTTTTATTCCTCCTCTCCTTCATCCTGCCTCATAAGGAGAGGGGGACACAGGGGGTGAGGATAATAATAAAGGAGTTTATAATTGTCCCAAGAGCACTTTAAACTAATAAAAACCTCCGGCGGCGCCCGTGCCGGGGAGCTTTATACGCCGCACGGTACGGTGCCTACGCCGGTGTTCCTGCCGGTGGGCAGCCAGGCCACGGTCAAGACCCTCACCCCCCAGGATATCAAAGACGCCGGGTTCGACATGGTGCTGGCCAATACCTATCACCTTTATCTGCGACCGGGCATAGATGTCATCGAGGAGATGGGCGGCCTGCACCGGTTCATGGCCTGGGACGGTGCCATGCTCACGGATAGCGGCGGCTACCAGGTTTTCAGCCTGGCCCCCCTCTGCAAAATCAGCGATGAAGGTGTTACCTTCCGCTCGCATATCGACGGCAGCGAGCACTTCCTCACGCCCGAACTGGCGGTTAAATATCAGGAGTCGCTCGGCGCCGACATTATGATGGTCCTGGATGAGTGTACCGCCTACGGCGACAGTCAGGAAAAAGTACGGATAGCGATGGACAGGACGCATCGATGGGCGGAGAGGTGCCTCAAGGCTCAAAAAAGAAAAGGCCGGGCCCTCTACGCTATCGTTCAGGGGGGCATGTTCCCGGAGTTAAGAAAGAAGTCGGCGGAGTGCCTGACGGCGCTCGATTTTCCCGGCTACGCCGTCGGCGGCTTGAGTGTCGGCGAGCCTAAAGAGACCACCTTCGCCATGGTGGAAGAAACCACCCCTTTACTGCCCGTCGAAAAACCACGCTATCTCATGGGCGTCGGCTCGCCGGAGGATATCGTCGAAGGGGTGGCGGGGGGCATAGATATTTTCGATAGCGCCCTGCCCACGCGTGTAGGCCGCAACGGCGCTCTGTTTACGGGCAAGGGACGGGTGAATATAAGAAAAGCGGCTTACCGCAGGATGGACGCCCCCCTCGACCCCGATTGCGATTGTTATACCTGCCGTAACTTTTCCGCCGCCTACTTGAGCCACCTCTTCCGCTCTAATGAGCTTCTCGGCCTGCGGCTGGCTACCGTCCACAACCTGCGCTTTATCGCCAACCTCATGGGGAAAATAAGAAACTCTATTCTGGCCGGTACTTTTAAAACCTTCCGCAAAACCTTTCTTTCTACCTATCAAACCACCGATGAGCAAACACGCATGGAGCAGAAGGGGAAGTGGCTGAGGGCGAGGGAAAGAGAAGGGTAAGGGTAAGGGTAGGCTATACACTCGCTTACTATCGGCTAAACTGATAGAACGTTAGGCAGGCCGATAGACTATCATTGTCACAATATCTCAGCTACTTGACATATTATTAATGCCGGAGTAGCATGTGAGAAAATATCAGGTTTTTCCACGGTTCTCGGGGGAAATACTATGATTTCAAGATGCCGATACATCATTTGGCTTACTTGGAAGAGGATTATCCACCGTCCGGCGCTATCCGTACTTCTTACGCTGTTATTCGTGTATTTACTCGCCAGTTTGGTCATCACGATATATGAAGATACCGGATTTGGGAATGCCGCCCTGAAAGCTTTTCCTGCTTTTTTTGGTGAGTTAGGAGAAATAGAAACTCCCTACATACCCGTTCAAATCAGTATGGTTGTCGGGATATTAGCCAGTGTTACCTTTATAGTAATTATTACAGCCAAAATCACCAGCGTGCTCATTGAGTTCCTAAGGAGAGGAGGTAGTATGGCGAAGAAAGTGAATTTTTCAGGTCACACCATCATTTGCGGATGGAATTTCCAGGGTGAACGCATTGTGAAAGATTTGCTGGCATCAAACGGGAAAGTACAACGAGGCATCGTAATTTTAACAGATTGTGATAAAAGACCTCTAGCGGATGAACGAGTTGAATTCATCAAGGGCGACCCCGCGAGTGATGGTGACCTGATAAAAGCCGGTATAATGAGGGCCGAAAGCATTATTGTACTTACCGATTTTACTAATGATGCCAACGCAGCTGATGCTAAAGCTATCATGATAGCTCTGGCGGTTGAAGATTTAAATCGGGAGGTTCATACCTGTGTGCAAATTATGAACTCGGCTAACTCCCTGCACCTGAGACATGCCCACGCTGACGAAATTATTTGCCTTGATCAGGTAGGAGGAAGCCTGGCCGTTTTCTCCGCTTTGCACCACGGCGTCTCGTTGATAGTATCCGAGTTGTTAACTTTTAACAAGGGTAGTGAGATTTATCGTTACGACCGTCCTTTATCGGATGAAGTAGCTGAAAAAGAATATACCACTGTTGCCAAGGCTCTTACTGAGCAGCGAATGATTTTACTGGCCGTAGAGACCGATTACCGTGAAGAACTTAAAGCAATTGAGAGTGTAGATGTCTTGCATAAGCTGCCAGAAAAGGATAGGGTGATAATTGTTAATCCCCAGTCGAACTATGTAATTCATCAGGGCGATGCACTTTTTATAGTTTCTGAATCGGAACCTTCTGCATTATAAAGCGGCGTGTACCCTCATGGTGCGTAATTTAGTAAAAATATCACTTACTCAACACGCCCCTTTCCTCCCCACTCTGCTACAATAGCACTAGAAGCCCTCCGTAATATCAGGAACAGGGAGGTGGAGCATGGACAAGGAAAAACCCGTAGGAAAAGGTAAAGGACTCGGAGTCTATAAGGTAGGGGAGAAATACCACTGCGAGGAATGCCATCAGGAGGTGCCCATAAAGCAGGCATGCCCCATCTGTAAAAAGGAAATCGACTGGGACCGGGTTTTCTGGGAACTGCGGGCTTAAGCAGTTCAGCCGCCGTAAATGATAAATACTAGATTCAGCTTATCGCCGTCCTTGACCTTCTTCGTCATCTCTTTCGGGTAGGCGCTTTCGCCGTTCACGTAAACATCGTAGGCGTGCTGTAGCCTGCCTTCCTTGTTGAGCAGCAGCTTTTCCAGCTTGGGGTACTGCTTGAACAGCTCTTTAAGGCACTCGCCGACTGTCCTTCCTTCTACCTGGAAGGTCAGCTTGTTATCCGTAAATCTCCCGAATATCGATGAAAGTTCTATCTCTACGCTCATTAATGACTCACCGGTACTATAATTTCCCGCAGTGCTCGCAGTCCGGGTCCCGCTTCACCCTGAACTCATTGAATTTCATTTTAAGTGCGTCGAAGTTCAACAGCCGGTCGGTCAGCAGTTCTCCCAGTCCCGTGATGTATTTTATGACCTCGGCGGCCTGGATACAGCCGATAACCGCCGGGGTGACGCCGATGACCGGGAACTTCTCGGATGGCGCGGCAGCCCCGTGGTAGACGCAGTTGAGACAGGCCGACTTTCCCGGTATGACCGTCATGGCCCTGCCTTCGAAACCGTAGACCGCGCCGTGAAAGAACGGTATTTTCTTATCTATCGCCGTTTTATTAAGCAGATATCGGGTCGGCAGGTTGTCCATGGCGTCGACGATTAAGTCGGAGTCGCCCACCAGCTTCGATACGCTGGCGTCAGTTATCGTCTCGGCGATGGCTTCTATTTTGATGTTCGGATTAAATTTCCCCAGTTTTTCCACCGCCGAATCGGCCTTACAATCGCCGATGTTCTCTTCCCAGTGCAGCACCTGCCGGTTCAGATTGCTCAATTCCACCTTGTCGTGGTCGGCAATTCGTATCGTGCCGATGCCCGCGGCGGCCAGGTAGATGGATATCGGCGAACCGAGTCCCCCGGCACCGGCGATGAATACCCTGGCCCTTTTAAGCTTCTCCTGCCCCTCCTCCCCGAAGCCGTACAGCATTATCTGCCGGTCGTAACGCTGTAATTCTCTCTCGGTAAGCATACTATCTCCCAACTAGGTTACCTCGTTGTCTATAGAGTCGAGGTATTCCTGGCTGCCGCCGACGATGGGCAGGGCTATAATTTCCGGGACCTTGTAGCTGTGAACCTTCCTGACCGATTTCACAATATCCGGCAGAAGGGTGTCTTTGGTCTTGATAACGAGAAGGCTCTCCCAGGTAGAATCGAGCTTGTTCTGCCACCAGAAATGCGAATTGACTTCAGGCACGATGTTGACGCAGGCGGCCTGCCTTCGCTTGAGCAGCAGCCTGGCTATCTTCTCTGCCTCTTCGGTGTCTTTGGCGGTAATATAAACGACGATTGAGTTATGCTGTTCCATTTCCTTATACTATCTCCAGCATACGGTCAACGGCCGCTTTGGCTTTAACGCGTATTTCTTCCGGCACCTTTACCTCGGGCGTCATTGTCTCCAGCGACTTCAGCACTTTATCCAGCGTGATAAGCTTCATATCGGGGCAGATGGCCTTTTCGGAAGCCGGGATGAACTTCTTGCCCGGGTTTTCCTTCTTGAGACGGTGTAATATTTCCACCTCGGTGCCGACAATCAGTTCGCGGATGTCCGCACGGCCGGCGTAGCGTATGATGCCGCTGGTGCTCAAGGCTTCGTCGGCCAGGGCGATGACTTCGGGTCGGCACTCCGGGTGCACGACTATTTTAGCTCCGGGGTAATCGCGTTTGCACCGGTTGATGTCTTCGGGCGATATGTTGACATGGGTAGGGCAGTAGCCGGGCCAGAGGGTCATTTCCCTGCCTGTCCTGGATATGATAAATTTTCCCAGGAACTGGTCCGGGACGAACAGTATCTCTTCATTATCGATTTGAGTGACGACCTTGACCCCGTTGGCGGAGGTACAGCAGTAGTCGGATTCCGCCTTGACTTCGGCGGTGGAATTGACGTAGGTAACCACGGTTGCGCCGGGGAGTTCCATCTTTTTCTGCCGAAGCTGCTCGGCGGTAATCATGTCCGCCATGGGGCAGCCCGCGCCCGCGTCCGGCAGCAGCACCGTCTTCTCCGGCGAAAGTATGAAAGCTGTTTCCGCCATGAAATGGACGCCACAGAAGACGATAACATCGGCGTCGGTCCTGGCCGCTATCCGGCTAAGCTCCAGGGAATCGCCGACGTAGTCCGCGATATCCTGCACCTCGCCGTACTGGTAGTTATGCGCGAGGATGACGGCGTTCCTCTCCTGCTTCAGTTTCAGGATTCGCTCTTCCATAGAATTATCTCGCCTGTTAATCATACCGGTCTCCGACTTTCGAGGTCTCCACTCTACTTCTATTCTACCCTATATACGCTTCTATTCACAGAGCACTCTTGCGGCGCCGGTGTAAATCTTCATTCCCGCCTCTTGAATCACTCTCACTTCCATGTCTGTATTAATCTTTGTGCCGGCGTCACGGACAAAGCCGATGATGGTCAGGCCGCACTCTCTGCCGATTTGCAGTCCTTTATCGGTTACGGTGGTCTTGGTGGCGGCCACCGGGATTCCGGCCCGGCAGATTTTGGTCACCATTTCCGAGGCCATCCGACCCGTCGAGGCTAATATTTTATCGTTGAAACCTATTTTATTGATGAGGCCGTAGCCGATTAATTTGTCCAGCGTGTTGTGCCGGCCTATGTCCTCCACGATGCAGACCGGCTTCGCCCCGGCGGTGAAGAGGCCGGCGGCGTGGACGCCCTCCGTCTCCCGGTACATGGCGGCTTGCTCGAAAAGGGTGTTCATCGCCAGGAATATCGCTTTTTTGTCGATTTTTATGCGGGATTTTATCTCGGATAGGGTGATTTCGTCGCTATATGCCGCCCGTCCGCCCCCGGAAACGATGCGATAGCTGGTCTTTTCGGTATGTGGTGATACTTTGTCGGCATCTTTTAGCGTCACTTTCGCAATTTTATCCTCTATCTCTATCGCCGCAAGGTCTTCGAGGGCATTGATGAATCCCTGGCCATATAGGTAGCCGGTGACGAATTCCCTCTCCATGCCGGGGATGACGGATGCGGTAACCAGTTGCGCTCCGTTAACGTATATCAGCAGTTCTTTTTCGATTATCACGCTGACTCTGGTATCCGAGAACCTGCCCCCGGCCAGTTTCCGGCATTCTATTACTTTCGAGTCCGCGACTGAAGATTCTTTATTCATGGCGTTACTCGATTCTTTCCGGGTGAGAATAAATTATCATGGTATCGCCCCTGACCAGCCCGGCGATGGTGATTCCCGCCTCCTTGCCGATTTCCACGGCTAAAGTGGTGGGAACTCCCTTGCTGGCGATTATCGGTATGCTGGCGTTGCGGCATTTCAAAAGCATCTCGGCGGGTAGCCTGCCCGTCGAGGCCGCCAGCGTCCGTCCGAAATCAACGTCGTGGAGCAGTCCGTAGCCGATTACCTTGTCCAGGGCGTTGTGCCGCCCCAGGTCTTCCGCGATGCAGACAGGCTCTTTCCCGTCAAGGAGGAGCCCGGTGGAATGTACCGCCTCGGTCTCGGCGAAGACTTCCGACTTTAAAATAGCCCGGACGCAGTCGAATACGTCCTCTTTGCGTACTTTTAGGCCGGAGTTTACTAATCGTGAAGCTGGCTTGTTCATTTTACCGGATAGCGTCACCTCGGCGGCGTTGTTTTTTACGGTTATTGACGTGATATCATCGGCGCTGGTGATGACTCCCTGCGTAAAGAGGTGCCCGGTAACGAACTCCTTCTCCATGTCGTTAAGGAACATCGCCGTGACGAAACGCTCGCCGTTGACGCGGATTTCCAGGGCCGTCTCGATGACGATTCTTTCGCTGGACGGCGTGCATCCGCCGTTGACTTTGATATATTCGACTTTCTTCAGGATATTATTTTCCATGTCTCGTTATCGTGCCCCCGCCGATAACCCTGTCACCTTCGTAAAAGACGATTGTCTGGCCGGGGGCGATGGCCGACTGCGGTTCGGCAAACTTTACATAAACACTACCGTTCTCTAGGGGATTTACGACTGTCTCCGCCTCCGCGTGGCGGTACCTGATGCTGGCTTTTACCTTGATGGCGGACTCCGGTTTAGCAATGGCAATCCAGTTCAGACTGCCGGCTACCAGCTCCGTGCCGTATGTCTCCTCTTTCGCGCCCGCGATGATGGCGTTTTTCTCCGGGTCGATGGCGATTACGTATAACGGGGCGTCGGCGGCTATGCCCAGTCCCCGGCGCTGGCCCACGGTATAGTGAACCAGTCCCCGGTGTTCTCCTAATAATTTCCCCTGATTGTCCAGTATCGGGCCGGGGCGTGAAGCCTGCGGGACGTTTTCATTGAGAAATCCGGCGTAGTCGTCATCGGGGATAAAGCAGATTTCCCGGCTTTCCGGCCTGTCCGCCACGGGCAGACCCAGTTCCCCGGCAATTTGCCTTACCTTCTTCTTGGTCAGGTGGCCGACCGGAAACACGGCGCGGCTCAACTGTTTCTGGTCGAGTCGGCAGAGGAAATAGGACTGGTCTCTCTGCCTGTCGGCGCCCTTCATCAGCAGGTATTTCCCGGTATTTTCGTCCCGCTCGGTGCGTGTGTGATGCCCTGTAGCGATGAAGTCGGCGCCCAGTTCCCTGGTTTTCTCCATCAGGGCGCCGAACTTGATATGCTTGTTACATTGGACGCAGGGATTTGGTGTCCTGCCCCGGCTGTATTCCCGGCAGAAATCCTCGATGACTCGTTCCGCGAAGATGTGCGTTAAGTCAATGACATAATGGGTTATGCCCAGCCTGCGGGCGATATTTGCGGCATCGGTCTCGGCGCGGCTGTCCCGGGGCATCAATCGCATGGTCACTCCGACGACTTCATGCCCTGCTTCTTTCAGCAGGGCCGCGGCCACGGAAGAATCCACGCCGCCGCTCATGGCGATTGCTACCTTCATTACTTCAATTTCTCAAGGATGACTCTGGCTGCGGCTTCACCCGATAGGAACATAGCGCCGAAGGTAGGACCCATGCGGGGCAATCCGTAGACGGCACCGACCGCCATGCCGGTGACGATTAAGCCGGGAAAACACTCCCCGGTATGCTCCACGATAAGGTCTTCTGATTTCTCAATCCACAGGGCGCCTTCGCCCTTGGTCTTTATCAGGCCGCGCTGCTCCAGCTTTTTCACCACGGTGGCATCGTGTCCCGTGGCGTCTATCAGGAACGGCGCCTCGATGGCGACCGGGTCGAGGGCGGCCAACTGTCGCGGCAGCGAAGCAACCGGCGACCAGTTGATGACGGCCCCGCATACTTTGCCTTCCTTGACCACTAGGTCTTCGAGCATGGTCATGTTAAGAACCTTTAAACCGGCGGCGCAGGCAGCGGCAATGAGGCTGGAGCAGGCGTGAGGGGCGTCGCAGACGGCCAGCCCTTCGCTGACGATTTTATAGGGCACGCTCAGCTCGTCGAGCAGCTTTTCGCCGGGGTGCCTTACCGTTATCTTGGGCATAAAGTAACCCCCGCTCCAGAAACCGCCGCCGAGGTAGTTGTTGCGTTCTATCAGCACCACCTTTTTACCGGCCCTGGCGATATTGCGCCCGGCGACCAGTCCGCTGGGTCCCCCGCCGACAATTATGCAGTCGCTTTCCACATATTCGTTAAATTCCGTGGCAAACTCGGACACTATGGCGCGGGTTATTTCCTTTTCCCCGACGGGACTGAACTTATCCATGGTTCGACTCCTCCCGATTCACATGACTAAAATTAGTGTTTAATCCGTTTTTTGGTTCTCTATTGATTCTTGCCGGATAACGTCTGCGCCGATTGAACTTTCCAGCTGTTTCAATCGTTCTTCCAGTCGGTGCTGGTCTTTCAGGATGCCCTTAATAGCTTCGGATACGGGGTCGGGTAGCTTGCCGTGCTCGAGGTCCATAGCCGGTTTCTCGCGTTTGGTAACTACCCTGCCGGGAATGCCCACCACGGTTACTCCCGGCGGGACGGATTTTATCACCACCGAGCTTGAGCCGATACGCGCTCCGTCGCCGATGGTAATCGGCCCCAGCGCTATCGCCCCGCTGCCCATTTCTACTCTGTTTCCCAGGCTGGGGTGCCGTTTTTTCTTTTCCAGGGTCGTTCCGCCCAGCACCACTCCCTGGTAAAGCAGGACGTCGTCGCCTATCTCACTGGTCTCCCCGATAACTACGCCGGAACCGTGGTCGATAAAGCAGCGCCTGCCGATGACGGCCCCCGGATGGATTTCAATCCCCGTGAAAAAGCGGCTGATGTGGGATATAAAGCGGGCGAGGAAGTACAGCTTGTGTCGCCACAGAGAATGCGCCGCACGGTGCGCCCACAGGGCGTGGAGCCCCGGGTAACACGTAATAGCCTCGAGCGCGCTCCGGGCGGCCGGGTCTTTGGCAAACACCGTTTTAATATCTTCTCTCAAGGTGTTAAACACTTTTACTGATATCCTTCTTCGGTCTAGTGCTTCTATCTAAATTATACCTTATTTTTCATGCTTTCTGCTTTGCCGCTGTTTCTTTGAGCGTTTTTATATGCTAAATCTCGAGCGTTAGCCCTGCGCCGCAGGCCACGTACTGCTCGGGAAACATGGCTTCTATTTCCGAGGTGTGCTGCGTGCAGTGGCAGGGGCATATCAGGGAGAGGCCGTTAAGCCGCTTGAAGTTGCTGAAGCCGTGAAAGCCGCCGATTATCCCGTACACCGTGCCGTAACGCGACGCAACGTCGAGGATTTCTCCGACTCCCGGATGCGAGCAGCCCGTTACCACCACGATACCTTTATCGGTCTTAATCGCCAGTGATTGCTCTATTCCCTTTAGCTCGCCGGTGGATACAACCGTCTCCGAGATATTAACCGGCCGGCTAACCGCCACTACGTCTCTCCCCGTATTGCGAACGGATATTGAAGCCGGCAGGTATATCCGGGCGTGACTGTTGACTTCCAGGATGTCCGAAAGACCGCCGGTATGGTCGCCGTGCGCGTGAGAGATGACGATTCTCCCTATCTGGGCGGGGTCGATGCCGAGTTGCTTCATATTGTCGAGCAGCGCCGCGCCTTCGTTACCCGTATCGAAGAGAATCAGGGGCGTATTTGCAGCTTCTATCAGGGCTGAAAACCCCCAGCCTTTTTTCAACCCCGCCCTGGCCAGGCAATTGTCGTAGACTATGGTTATTTTCATGCGGTCGTACCTGATTGTACTCCGTTTGTTCGGGCTTATTCAATAATACCGCCTTGTAATATATATTTCGGCCGGATGCACTTTGAAGTCTCCTCATTTATTGTGTAGAATAAAGCCTATGGAGAAGGAGTTCCGTAACCTGCCCGGCGTGGATAAAGTGCTCGCCGATGAGGGACTCGGTCGAGTTAGCGGGAAGTATCCGCACGACCTGCTGGTAAGTGTTATCCGGCAGCGCTTGGAGCGTGAACGAATGTCCATAGCGGCAGGGAAGCCGTGCGCTTCCCTGGATGAGATAGTATCCTCGGTTTTGAGCGAGCTGGAAACCCTGGAAAAACCATCCCTCTGTCGGGTGGTCAATGCCTCCGGTGTGATACTGCATACCAACCTCGGTCGCGCCCCCCTTAGCCAGGAGGCGCTAACGACCATGAAAGCGGTCAGCGAGGGCTATTCTAACCTGGAGTTCAAGCTGGAAAGCGGCTCCAGGGGGGAGCGTCTCGTACACGTGGAGGGGCTTTTATGCCGTCTTACCGGCGCCGAGGCGGCGCTGGTCGTCAATAACAATGCGGCGGCGGTTCTCCTGGGGCTGACGGCTCTGGCCCGGCGTAAAGAGGTAATCGTCTCGCGGGGGCAGGCAGTGGAAATCGGCGGGGGCTTTCGCATCCCCGATGTCATGCGCCAGAGCGGCGCCAAGCTTATCGAGGTGGGGACGACCAACTGTACCTATGCCCGCGACTTCGAGCAGGCCGTGACCGAGCGGACGGTAGCCCTGATGCGCGTGCACTCCAGTAATTTCCGCCTGGTGGGCTTCACCAGCGAGGTCACCCTCGAAGAGCTGGTGGAAATCGGTCAAAAGAATAACCTTATCGTTCTGGACGACCTGGGCAGTGGCTGCTTTCTGGATACGACTGTGTACGGGCTCGACCCGGAGCCGATGGTCCAGCAGAGCCTGCGCGCCGGCGCCGTCCTCACCTTTTTCTCCGGCGATAAGCTCGTGAGCGGTCCGCAGGCGGGCATTATTGTCGGTCTTAAAGAATACGTGGACAAATTGAGAAAACACCCGCTGGCTCGCGCCGTGCGGATTGACAAAATACGACTCGCCGGCCTGGCGGTCACCCTTCTTCACTATCTTAAAGAAGAAGCCACCGAAAAAATACCCGTGTGGCGCATGATTGCCGCCCCGCTGAAAGAAATCGAACGGCGGGCCGCGTTCTGGGAGAAAGCCCTCGGCGGAATGGCGAAGGTGGTACCGGGGGAGACCATGGTGGGTGGCGGAAGCCTGCCCGGCGGAAGCCTGCCGACACGGCTTTTAGCTGTAAGCGGGAGCGGCCGGAACACGGCTAAGGTAATCAGCCAGCAACTCCGCCTTCGGGAAGTGCCGGTCATCGGACGTATCGATAAGGATGTGCTCCTCCTCGACCCGCGTACCGTCCTCCCGGAAGAAGACGAAATTATCATCGGTTCGCTTAAGGAAATAGCAGGTCAGCAAAAATCACATAAGTAGCGATTAATCATGTTTGTACTGGGTACGGCCGGTCACATCGACCACGGCAAATCGGTTCTGGTGAAAGCCCTCACCGGGATAGACCCCGACCGCCTGCGGGAGGAAAAGGAGCGGGGCATGACCATCGATCTCGGTTTTGCCTGGCTCAAGCTGCCGAGCAAACGCGAGGTGGGTATCGTCGACGTTCCCGGCCACGAGCGCTTCGTCAAGAACATGCTGGCGGGAGTCGGCGGCATCGACCTTGCCCTGCTCATCGTCGCCGCCAATGAAGGCGTCATGCCCCAGACCCGCGAGCACCTGGCCATCTTGGATTTAATCGGCGTACAGCGGGGAGTTGTCGTTATCACCAAGAAAGACCTGGTGGACGATGAACTTTTGAGTTTGGTCAGGATGGAAGTCGAGGAGATAATCGGCGAGACGTCTATAGCCGGGGCTGAAATTATGGCCGTCTCGGCGTTGACGGGCGAGGGGCTGCCGGAACTGGTAGATGCCATCGATAAGCTGCTGGATACCACCGAGCCCAGGCAGGATTTGGGGCGTCCCCGACTTTCCATAGACAGGATTTTCACCATGTCCGGCTCCGGCACGGTGGTTACCGGCACATTAATTGACGGCGCGCTTTCAGTAGGGCAGGAGGTTGAAATTGCCCCCTCCGGTCTCAAGTCGCGATTACGCGGACTACAGACGCATAAATCGAAAATCGATACGGCTACCCCGGGCAGTCGGGTGGCGGCGAATTTGGTAGGCGTTAATACCTCCCGGTTGCAGCGCGGCGATGTTGTTACCAGGTCCGGCTGGTTGAAGTCCACCCGTATGGTCACGGTAAAGCTCAAGCTCATTTCTTATTTGCAGCGCCCCATACGGCACGGCACCACGGTCAGCTTTCATACCGGGTCGGCGGAAGCGATGGCTAAAGTCCGCCTCTTGGAAGGCGATGAACTCAAGCCGGGGGCTGCTACCTGGGCGCAGCTGGCGCTGGACAGGCCGGTGGCCGCCATAAAAGGCGACCGCTATATCATCCGCTCGCCCATGGAGACGCTGGGCGGCGGCGGCATTGTCGATGCGCAAGCCAGGAGGCTGCGGCGCTTCCGACCCGAGGTTATTAAAAATCTGGAAGCCAGGGAGGGGGGCACTTCCGAAGAGGTAATTATGGCGCTGCTGGAGACAAAGCAGCCGATGGAGCTTTCCGCCCTGGTTGCCCAGAGCAATCTCCCGGCCGGTGAGGCCGGTTCTACCATAGAATCGCTTATCAACGAGGGACGGCTCGTCGCTATAGGTATGGGTAAACAGCGACTGCTCTTCACAGCGACCGGCTGGGAGCGCCTCGCCGATAAAGCGGTAGCGGTTCTTGAGGACTATCATCGCAAGTATCCGGCACGCTCCGGCATGCCCGGGGTAGAACTGACCAGTCGTCTGAAGCTGGGCAGCTATGTTTCGGCGGCGCTGGCCGACCTCGTTAGCCGGGGCAGCCTCGTTGAGGACGGCGGGTATCTTCGCCTGCCTTCGCATAGCGTCCGGCTGACTTCTGCCCAGCAGGCGAAAATCGATACTTTCTTAAAATCGCTGGCGGATAACCCTTACGCTCCCCCCAGCGAGCTTATACCGGAGCCAGACCTCCTCAACATACTTATCGAGCAGGGCAGGGTGGTGAAGGTCAGCGATAGCGTTGTCTTTTCAAAAGCTACCTACGACGAAATGCTGGCTGAAATTACGGCCTGTATCAGGGATAAAGGCAAGATAAGTCTGGGGGAAACCAGGGACATGTTCGGGGCCAGCCGCAAGTACGCCCAGGCTTTACTGGAGTACCTTGATAGAGAAAAAGTCACCCGCCGCGTCGGCGACGATAGGGTGCTGTACTAAGCTTATTGTCATTCCCGCGAAAGCGGGAATCCAGACCCCCCCCGTTAGTTATCTTTTCCCACCCAAACCACCCTCGCATCATTCGCGGCTTAGCCCGATAATTTGCCCCCACTCCAAAATCCCTCTCGGTCTCCCTTTACCAAAGGGAGAAGCTATCACGCTTTTTTCCTTTTTAAGGTTCCCCCTTTGAAAAAGGGGGATTAAGGGGGATTTTAAATACCAAAAGTGGAGTGCGCAGCGAGAGGGGGCGTAAGTCCCTTCAACAAAAGTGGGGCGTCTAAGAGGGGAGAAGCCCCTCTTTTAAATAATTCCCCCTTCCCTTCATAAATCCTCAAGGGAAGGGGGACACAGGGGGATAGGTTCACCTATATTAAAAATCAAGCAGGATACTATTTACAGTTTGTTGTATAATATCTCTATCCGGTTAAAGGAGGGCTTCAGCCATGTGGGGATGGATTGTGGATAACAGCGTCTGGATTCTTATTTTAGCCAGCGTAGTGGTGGTCTTGCTCCTTTTCTTCAATGACAGGATTCGGAACTGGTTTTCCAAGATTGAGCCGGATAAATGGCAGAAAACGCTCTGGGGCAATATCAACGCTATCTTCTGGACTTTAGAAGGGATTGCCATTGTGATTATGGTGCTGGCTTTTATGGCCCTCGCCCTGGCACAGGAAGGAAAACAAGCCCTGGTCGTGCCGGACATGGTCAAGGCATGGTTTCTTGAACACGGCCTGACGATTGTTGTAATCCTGGTAGTGGGGATTATGCTCTGGATTGTACTTAAAAAGACTGTCCCGCCGCTGGTACGCCGCATCATGACCAGGCCCCAGAAAGGCGAGAGCCGGGAGGGTCTCCGGAGGCGGGCTGATACTCTTCAGGGAGTGTTCCTGGGTATAGGCAGGATTATAATAGTCCTGCTGGTAGTCTTTATGATACTTTCGGAAATGGATGTTGCCATCGGTCCCATTCTGGCCGGCTTCGGCGTGGCCGGTATCGCCATTGGTTTCGGCGCGCAGTACCTGATAAGGGACCTCATCGCCGGCGTCTTTATCCTGATGGAAAACCAGTACCGTGTAGGAGATGTTGCCCGGGTGGCCGACGTCGCCGGACTGGTGGAAGAAATTAACTTGAGGAAGACGGTGCTCCGTGACCTTGACGGCATCGTCCACCACATACCCAACGGCGAAATACGGGTGGCCAGCAACTACTCCAGGCACTTCGCCAGGGTCAACCTTAATGTTTCCGTGTCCTACGGGACCGACCTTAATAATGCCATTGAGGTTATCAACCGTGTCTGTAAAAATATGGCCGAGGAAGAGCAGTGGAAGCCCGTTTTCAGGTCGGTTCCTCAGGTGTTGAGGGTGGATAGTCTCGGCGATTCCGGTATCGATATCAAGATTCTGGGCGATGTCCAGCCCCTCCAGCAGTGGAATATCATGGGGCAGCTGCGACTTCGCATCAAGAACGAGTTCGATAAAGTAGGTATCGAGATACCCTGGCCTCATACCAAGGTGTACTTCGGCAATAAGCCGGGAGATTAAGGTATAATATATACGGGTAATCAATTCGTAATCTTTCGTACTGGAGAGGATGGAGCATGTATACCAAGATACTGGTACCGCTCGATGGCTCGGACATGGCCGAATGTGTCATCCCCTATGTGAAATGGTTTCAAAAAGTATCGAATGTGGATGAAATTATCTTCTTGCGCGTGGTGGAGCCCTTTCATGTGGCGGGAGGCCTGGAAGCCCAGGTAGTTCCCGAAGATAAGGAGCATATTGAGCAGGATGCCGTTAAGCTGGCCAGGGAATATCTGGAGAAAATGTCCGGCAGGTTTGAGGATGGTAAAATCAAGATAACGCCGGTAATAAAGCTGGGTAAGCCCTCAAAGATAATAGCGGAATACGTGGGTGAAAGTAACGTCGACCTTATTATCATGGCCACCCACGGGTTATCGGGAATTCACCGCTGGGTGCGGGGAAGCATTGCGGATGAGATTGTCCACGCCGCAAAGGTGCCGGTTTTACTCATAAAACCGGAGGACAGGCCGCCGGATAAATAAAAAGCCCGCCGGCCGCGGATTTACGTGTAAGATGTGTTTCCCGGGTTGGGCTGGCGGGCTTGTTGCTTTAATAAATGGCCTACACGTAGCCACCGGCGATATAGTCGTTCAAATAGCGGACCTGGCTGTGGCACTCGGTAAGCCTTTCCTCGATGACGTCTCTGATTGAAAGCATGCCGATAACTCTGGGCCCTACCATTACAGGGAGATGCCTGACGCCTTTTTCCGTCATTGTTAACAGGATTTCCTCAAGCTCGTCTTCAGGTATTCCAACGATAACATCCGTGGTCATCAGGTCTTTAACTCTAGCGCCGGTAACATCCCTGCCGCGCTGGTGCAGACCCTTGAGTATATCTCTTTCGGAGATAATTCCCACCAGCTTCTCGTCGTTCCCGCATACCGGCAGGGCGCCTATTTTATGCTCGAAGAGTGTATCTATCACCTGCGTAATAGAATCGTTGGGACCAATCGTGACAATTTCCCGTCCTTTTATCCGGCGTATTTCCTTGATTTTCATGGTGTTATCGCCCCTTTCGTTGAATATGATAATTTGCGTGATATAGAATAATTTTACATACGGGGCGCGGGCTTGTATGTGACTTTTGTATCATTAAAAAAGGGGAAACACGTGAGGGGAGAAACTAAAGGGAGAAGAAGTCAGCGGTTGTTTTCTGAAGAAAGACTGTAGACGGTTGGCAGGGATTACCGGGTGTTTTTAAATATTAAGCGGATGTCGTCATCCGTTTCGGTGACCACTTCATCCACCAGTGGCAGGTTGTTCAATATATCGAGCAGCGGTAGCGGTTCTTTTATTTCGAACAGTACCGACATCTCTTTTTCAGAGGCGCATTCCTGCAGGTACTTGATGCCGTGTATGTGGGCCAGGTACTTTTTCAGGTTTTTCAGGTACTGGTAGTCGAACGATGTTGATATTGCCCTCATCTCTACCTGGCCGATGAAGAGTCCGTGGTTTATGTTACTGCCTTTGGTTTTATCGCCAATCAGGCGTACCTCCAGCATGGGATTTTCAGATAGTTCTCTGCTTTTATCTGGAGAAGCCGGTATTATCTCTTCTGCTTTTGTTATCATGGTAGCCTGCTCGAGTTTCTTCTGGGTCTCTGTGATAGCCTTGGCCAGCTCTCCGGTTTCCGACTGTAGTTTCTCTTCGAATTCGCTTGTCGTGTTCCTGGCTCTATTGACGATTTCCGTGACGAGTCCGTTGATTTCACTGCTGCTCGTTATGATTTCTGCCATCATTTTTTCGGCCTTTCCCCGCGCCTCCGCCACGATACGGGAAGATTCTTCCCGCGTATCATCCCGGGCTTTCTCCGTTATCTCCCGGATGATTTCCTCGATTTTACTCTTTTGCGCAGCCATGATATCAGTTCTTTCTCTTTCGGCTAAATGGGCGGCCTGCGTAATGATTACCTCGGCCTCTTTTTTCGCTTTGCCGATTATTTTATCTACCTGCTTCCGGGTCTTATTCTTGGCTTCCTTCTTGATAGTGTCTTCCGCTTCGCTGATTATCTGCTGCACTTTGCGTTTGGCCTCTTTAATAATTTCAACCGATTCTTTTTCGGATGGCCATATTACCTCGACCGGTCTCCGGTCCGGTTCAGGTTCAATCCGGGAGGGGGCTTCCTCGGGATTCTCGGTGTCCAACTCGTCGGTAATATCCGGTTCATCGGCAACGTCGATTATCCCGTTGATAGACTGAAGATTTTTCTCCGTCTTCCGCGTAATCTCGTCTATCTTGGCGCGGTACTCGTCGAAAATTCTGGTGAATTCGTCTTGATTAAGTTTGGGGTTGTTGTTTGATTTGGCCATTTCTCCCGACTTTCCAACGGGTTTTTTACGTATCCACAATAATGAAAATTACGTATATATATATTTTACCGCATATCTTCAGGGCTTGATATAGCTAGATAGTACCATGTAGGAATTTGTTACCCCGTACATAAGTCAGGTGTCGGGCTGTCAATGCGGTTACCATTATTTCCTATACCCGTTATTACTAAAGAGCCATATACAATAATCGGCCTAAAGGTTTAAAATTATATTAAGAGGGATTTCCCGCAGGGACAGTATCATGATAGATGTGGCGGAACGGGCCAAAGAAGAACTGAAGAAATTGCTGGACTCCAGCGTGGAGTGGCCCGGGGCGCGCTTACGTCTTATAGACAGGGGACAGGGCAGGCTGGGACTGGGTATAGATATCGAATCTGAAGGCGACAGTATTGTGGAGTATGAGGGAGCTGCTTTACTCGTCGTGGAGGAAGGCCTTGCCTCCAGACTCGATAGGAGTAATGCTCGATGTTGATAATACGGCGGACGGCGTTGAGCTCGTCATCTGTGAACTGGCCTAGTTGCGATGATAAAGGGAGTTAAAATTCGTGCTTAAAACCGATGAATATCTTAGGCAGGCTGCGTATTATTTCCAGCTTGCTGAAGCGTGTTTGACGGAGGCCGAGGAGCAGTTGCACAGGCTTGTCGACAGGCTGGAAAATTGGTGCGGCACGTATAAAAAGTATCCCGGGCGATGAGCATATCCTCTGGGAGCAGGCAGATACTATCGTTCAGGAGAATCGACTCTATGGCACCACGGAGCTGGCGCCGGTCGGTTCTTAAGGAGGGTAGGAGGGAGACTTTGTAATAAATGATATATGTAACTAATGAGGCTAAACAGGAGTTAAAAAACCTGCTTCCCGCTGGTCGCGGCATGCCGGAGGCGTATCTGCGCGTCATAGACAGAGGTCAGGGCAAGCTGGAATTGGATACCGATAAGATGAGTCCCGACGACCAGGTGGTGGAATACGACGGGGCGGTGATACTTATCGCCGAGCCCAGGTTCGCTTCTGATAATGATAATATCTCCTTGGATGCTTACGCCACGTCGGACGGACACCGACTCGTTATCAGCGAGGAGATTATTGAACAATCATCCAGGTCCGTGACCGTGAACTGGATAACCCTGCCGCAGATTCCCTGCTCGGCGTAACCCCCCGCGCCCTTTCTTAATTCGCCCTTGCGGCTCTTCCGCGTGCCTGCGCACGTACGCATGACCTTATTTTCCCCGCAGTCGGGGGATATTTTTTTATAACCGCCCCCGATATTGAGATATTAGTCATATTCTTTAGGTGTATAATCGGGATAAAATCAGAAATATAATACGGGAAGTTTCAAGCGGGGAGGCTTATCATGGCTAAGGACAAGAAACAAAAGGACAAAGAGCATAAGGTGATGCACGAAGTATACAAGTCCGGCGAAAAGTATCACTGCGGCGAGTGCGGCGCCGAGCTTGAAATGGGCCAGAATTGCCCCACCTGTAAAGTCAGCTTTAACTGGGAGAAAATAACCGGCCAGGCGCGGTATCTATAGTTTTTTCTGGCGGGAGCGCATGGGAGTCGAACCCACCGAAGACATCATAAATGCCCCCCAACGGATTTGAAGTCCGCGAAGCCCACCGGGACTCATCCGCTCCCTCAATCTGGATAAGTATATATTACCTTATTTTATAGTATCAAGACCTGCCGGCGTCATTCCTCGGTCGTTACTTCCACTACCGCAGCTTTCCTGCGGTACACCAGCTTCGCCAGCCAGATGCTCATCTCGTACAATATTATCAGCGGCACTGCCACCAGGCTCTGGTTGATGGGGTCGAAGGTCGGGGTGATGATTGCGGCGAGGATGAAAGCGACGATTATCGCCACCTTACGTTTGCTCGCCAGCCACTCCGGCTTGACGATTCCTATCCTCGCCAGGAACGTGGTCACCACCGGCAGTTCGAACACCAGCCCGATGGCTATCAGCAGTCGCGTTATGATGGCGATGTAGTTGCCGATTTTTATCATCGGCGAGGCGATATCGCTGCCGAAGGTGTACAGGAAACCGATGGCTGGCGGAATCAGGATAAAGTACCCGAAGACGACACCCCCCAGGAACATTATAGCCACCCAGGGCAGTATCAGGTATACGTTTCTCTCTTCCTTCTTGGTAAGCGCCGGCTTTATAAAAAGGATTGCCTGTATGGTCAAGTAGGGCGTGGCGAGGATAAGACCGCTGGCGAGACACACCCTCATAATGGTGCCTATCATCTCCGTCAGCTCGGTGAAGATGAGGTTGATGCCTTCTGCCGGCAGAATCAGGACGTAGAATAGCCACTCGTAGAATATAAAGGAGATGGCCGCTCCCGCGGCGACGGCGATAACGCTCCTGATGAGACGCTTGCGCAATTCCTGGAAGTGACCGAGAATGGTGAGTTTCTGTTCACCTGCTGACATTTTCAGGGGTGCCTCTCCTGGTCGTTATGGCGGGTTGTCCCGGCTTTAGTCCCCTGTTCGTTTGAAGCTGGCGGCGGTTTGCTTTGTTTTTCTTCTTCCGGCGGTTCTTCCCGGGCTTTATCCAGCTCCCGGGTAACCGTCGTGGTAAGGTCGGTGCTGTATTTCCTGATGGCGCGCACCGTCTTCCCCAGCGTCCTGGCAAAATCGGTCAGCTTGCCCGGCCCCAGTACTATCAGCGCTAAAATTAGGATTAGCAGTATCTCCCATGGACCTATGCCGAGAAATCCCATCCCTCACCTTTATCGTGTTGTCTTCACGTGTAATTGCCTGTAAAGACAGTAATTCCTTAGAATTTCTGTTCCTGCGGAGTAATTGTAAGCCTGGCTTTAGGTAGTTTTCTTTCTCGTGGTCTTTTTCGGACTGGCGGCGGCTGTTTTCTTTTCTTTCTCCTCTTCGTCTTCGCCAGCCTGGCCTTTCTTGAAAGAGCGTATCCCCTTGCCGATGGCGTTGCCTACCTGCGGCAGTTTACCCACCCCGAAGACGATGAGGATTATAACTAAAATAAGAGCTATCTCCCATGGCCCCATTTTAAACGGCATCTTAATATCCTCCTGTCCACATACTTACCATCTGTAATTATACTAGCGTCCTGCATTATTGTCTATCGGGGGGCCGCGGGCAGCCCCATTTCCTTCAGTACCACTTTCACTAGTTCTGGCACTTTTTGCTGCAGCTCTGGGGAAAGCTCCGTCCCGAACTTTATTTCTTTGGGCTCGATGCCGATGATGACGATTTCCTTCGGCTCGTTGCCCGCCATGGACATGAGCTTGAGGTTTTCCACCACGCCCATTTCGTGCGCCGAGGTAAGAGCTGCCTTTTCCTCGGCTAGGTCCTGTGGCTTAAAGTGGTATATCGTCCCCGGTTTGCCCCCGGCTCTGGCGGCATCGACGATAATCAGCTTGTCCCCGGCCCTGGTATAGGCAATCAGGTCCGGCGATGTCCCGCCGTCTATCAGTTTTACATCGTCAGGAAATTCCAGTTTCTGTAAAGCCTTTACGGCGTGAATGCCGATTCCCTCATCCGTGAGAATCAGGTTGCCCACGCCGATTACTACGATTCTTGGTGTTGCTTCTTTTTCCGGTTCGCTCAACGTCATATTGTCCCTGGTCAGCATATTCTCGGCAGCAGTTCGCCGACCGGTATGTCTACGATGCGGGACGCCCCCAGTCTCGTTTTCATGACCACCTGCCCGGGGTGCTCCGCCACCACCTCACCGATGATAACTGCCCCGACCCCGTATTTGTTTTGTTTCATTGCCGCCAGAACGGCGTCGGCGTCTTCAGGGGCGACCGCCGCCGCCAGCTTGCCCTCGTTGGCGATATAAAGCGGGTCGAACCCCAGTAGCTCGCAGGCGGCCAGCACCGCCTTATCCGCCGGTATTTTATCTTCTTCTATTATAACGCCCGCTTTCGACTGTCCCGCGAAGTCGTTGAGGGTCGTGGCCAGCCCGCCGCGGGTAGGGTCGCGCAGTGAATGAATATTCGCGGATGCCGCCAGCATATCCGCTACCAGCCCGTTCAGCGGGGCGCAGTCGCTGGGTACGGACGTGTTGAATTTAAGCCCCTCCCTCTGGCTGAGCACGGCGATTCCGTGGTCGCCGATGTTGCCGTTAAGGATAATTTTGTCTCCGGGTCTGGCGTTGGCGGCGGAGATTTCCACTCCTTCCGGCACGACGCCGATTCCCGCCGTATTGATAAAAAGCTTATCGGCGCTCCCCTGGTTGACTACTTTGGTATCGCCGGTGATTATTTTAACTCCGGCTTCGCCGGTGGCTTTCCTGATAGAGGTCAGCACCTTTTTTAAATCAGCTACAGGCAGGCCTTCTTCGATGATGAAAGCCAGGCTGAGGTATAGCGGTTTAGCGCCGCTCATGGAAAGGTCGTTGACGGTGCCGCACACGGCCAGCTTGCCGATATCCCCGCCGGGAAAGAAGATGGGATTGACCGTGTAGCTGTCGGTGGTGAAGGCCAGCCGTCCGCTCACTTCGAAGACAGCGGAATCTTCCAGCCTGTCCAGTATCGGGTTGGCCAGGTCGGGCAGGAAGCTCTTAATTAAGTCCTGGCTTAGCTTGCCGCCGCTGCCATGCGCCAGCAGGATTTTATCTTCGTTCATCTCTTATCTTTCGTCATCATTGTCATGCCGGGCTTGACCCGGCATCCAGCATCCCCACCCCCTGGATTCCCGCCTTCGCGGGAATGACCTCAATAAATAAATTTAAATACAAGACCTCCTCTCCCTACCTTGTTACTTGTCAGTTGTTACTTCATATTGAAGATATGCGGCGCAGCTTCCCTCGCTGGATACCATGCAGGGTCCCACCGGGTGCTCCGGCGTGCAGGTTCCGCCGAACAGTCCACATTCCGGGGGCGTGCTGACCCCGCGTAATACGCTTCCGCAGATACAGCCCTCGGGTTCCAAGGTGGGGCCGGGGTCGATTTTAAAATTCCTGGCGGCATCGTATTTTTCGTACCGCGACTTTATTTGCAGGCCGCTGGCAGGCACGGAGCCGATTCCCCGCCAGTTAGCCTCCCCTGCCTCGAAGACGGTTTCCATGAGGCGGATGGCCGGCAAGTTCCCTTCCGGCTTTACCCCGCGCCGGTAAGCGATTTCCACCTTCGGCTGTCCGCTTTCAATCTGCTCCACCAGCCTGTCCACGGCCAGCAGGATATCCAACGGCTCGAAGCCGGAGACGGCGCAGGCAATACCGTAGTCGTCGGCGATAAACTGGTAGGGGTGCGAGCCGATGATGACGCTGACATGGCCGGGGCAGATGATACCGTTGAGTCTTACCTCGCCCATGTCGAGGATGGCTTGCATGATAGGCGGGCAGACCTTGTGCAGGGACAGGACATAATAGTTTTTTATACTTTCCTGCTCCGCCTGTAAAATCGAGGCGGCGATGGTCGGCGCCGTGGTCTCGAAGCCGATGCCGATGAAAACGATTGATTTGTCGGGGTTATCGCGCGCGATGGTCAGCGCATCCTGCGCCGAATAGACAATCCGGATATCGGCGCCTTCGGCCTTGGCCTTTTGCAGACTGGAACGACTCCCCGGCACTCTGACCATGTCCCCGAAGCTGGTGATAATAACATCGGGCAGGCTTCCCAGGGCTATGGCTTTATCGAGGTCGGCGCTGGCGGTAACGCAGACGGGACAGCCCGGCCCGGAAAGCATCTCTATATTTTCGGGTAGAAGCTGGCGCAGGCCGTGCTTGAAGATAGCCACGGTGTGCCCGCCGCAGAACTCCATGAGCTTGGCCGGCTTACGCGAGCGCTTATGAATCCTGTCGAGCAGTTTCTTACCCAGTTCCGGGTCGCGGTATTCTTCGACGAATTTCATTGATTACACCACGTCATTCCCAGAATAAATTCCCCTCTATCATTCCCAACTTGAACAACAACCTGACATTCCCAACTTGATTGGGAATCCAGAGTCAACTGGCCTCGCTCAATTCCTTTAACAATTTTAGAGTCTCCTCGGCCTCGGCGGGGTCGATGACGCTGATGGCGTAGCCGGTGTGCAGCAGCACGTAATCGCCGACCTTTGCCTCGGGGGTAAGCTGGAGGCTGGCATCGCGGGTAACGCCCTCGATATCCACCTCGGCCTGCTGGCCTTCTATTGATTTTATTAATGCCGGTACGGCTAAACACATGGTCGTTTATCCCTTACTTCGCCAACTGCCTTTCCCAGTCGTCCTTGACGTCCTTAATTTCCTTGCCGATGCGGAAGGCCGGGCCCAGGAACTCGCCGACTTTGTTATACGTGCCGGCCGGGTAAGTCATGTATATGATAGGGTCGATTTTTCCTGCATCCGGTTTACCGTCGGTCATGCAGTCGCCGGATACCAGTATCTCCTTGATGGGGCCGGCTATCAGGTAGTGGCTGCCCAGCTTCAGGATGTGCTCGGCGGTACAGCCGATATTGACCGGGCACTGCTCGATGAACGGGGCGCCGGCGACTCCCCCGTAAAATACATTGAAATTACAGTCTCTGGCTTTATCGGTTTTGGCGCCGGTGGCGATGCCGCAATAGTCCGTTTCTTTGACGAGGGTCGTATCCGGGATGTTGACTGAAAAGGCCATGTTTTCACGGATGCCTTTCAGGGAGTGCCTTACTCCGTTAAGGGCGATGGCTATCCAGGGTGGGCTGCCGCAGGCTATGTTAGCCCAGGCTACCGTAACGAAGTCGGGCTTGCCGTTGACGTCGGCGCCGACCATGACCGTAGGGTGGGGGAAGAGCAGGGGAATAACGTCAATCTTTATTTTATTCATAAATTTGCCTCCTCATTAAAATTGGCAATTACCGCCTGTCCCAGGGAGATGCCGCCGTCGTTGCAGGGCACCTGGTGGTGGGTATATACTTCGAATCCGGCAGACTCAAGCAGCTCCGCCGCCTTCCTTAACAGCAAGCGGTTCTGGAACACCCCGCCGCTCAATGCCACCCGGGTTATGCTGGCCCTGGGGGAAATACTCTGGCACACCTCCAGAATCATATAAGCTACGGCGTTATGGAACCGTGCGGCGATTCTGGCTCTGGGTGTGCGATTGTGTAAGTCATTCAATATCGCGGCGAACAGGTCGTGCACTTTAATGGTGTTGATTTCATCATGTTTCGTTACGGTGAACGGGTAGCGGGCCGACTCGTTAAAGGCTTTAGCAGCGAGCGTCTCCAGGTCGATGGCCGCCTGCGCTTCGTACTGGATAACGCCCCTGACGCCGATAAGGGCGGATACGGCGTCGAACAGCCTGCCCATGCTGGAGGTCAGCGGCGAGTTGATGTCGTTTTCTATCTGGCTCCGGATAATATCGATTTCTCCGGAGTCGACGTTCTTCAGGAAGGGGAGCTGCCGGTCTAATTCTATACCGAGCGATTGCAGGTAGCCGATGGCCGTGCGGTACGGCTTCTTGATGGCCAGTGCGCCTCCCGGCAGCGGCAGGTATTCTAGATGTGTCACGCGGGTGAACTTCTTATAGTCGGCCACCATGAATTCACCGCCCCATATATTCCCGTCCGTGCCGTAACCGGTCCCGTCGAAAGATACTCCGATGACCGGCCCTTCGGTGCCGTTGTCCGCCATGCAGCTGGCGATGTGAGCGTGGTGGTGCTGTACCGGAACGAGTATTAAATTTTCCCTGTCCGCCAGTTCTTTCGCGTATTTGGTCGAAAGGTACTCCGGGTGCATGTCGTGGGCGATAATTTCCGGCTCAATCCTGAATAATCGTTGATATAGCGCTATTGTATTTACAAAATGTTCCAGCGTTTCCAGGTTTTCCATGTCGCCGATATGCTGGCTGACAAAGGCAAAGTTATCACGCGTCAGGCAGAAGGTGTTCTTCTCCTCGGCGCCGCAGCCCAGTATCTGCCGGCTTTGATAGGGGAGGTGGATGGGGTAGGGTGCGTAGCCGCGGGCGCGCCGCACGGATGTGGGGGCATTCCTCTCCACTATCATGACGCTGTCATCGTAGCGGGCGTAGATGTCCCGATTGTGCATCAGGAAGTAATCGGCGATGCCGCCGAGCCTGCGCAGCGCCTCGTCGTTGTCTTTGGCGATTGGTTCCTCGCTTATATTCCCGCTGGTCATCACTAGGGGCAGGCCGGTCTCACGCAGCAGGAGGTGGTGAAGGGGGGTATAGGGAAGCATCACGCCGAGGTAGTTAAGGCCGGGCGCTACGGCTTTCGTTACTGCGGATTCTGCCTTCCATTTCATCAGGACGATGGGACTGCCGGGGGAAGCCAGCAGTCTCTCTTCCTCGTTATTCATCTCGCAGTGCCGCCTGGCTTCATTGAGCGATACTACCATGACGGCCAGCGGCTTGGCGGGCCGGTTTTTCCGCCGGCGTAAAAGGTTAACGGTTTTTTCGCTGGTGGCGTCGCAGGCCAGCAGAAAGCCCCCCAGCCCCTTTACCGCCGCTATTTTGCCTTCTTTTAACAGCTCGACGGTCTTTGTCATTGCGTCGTCGCAGTCGACTTTGTTACCCCCTGAATCGGTTAATTCCAGTTGCGGACCGCATGCCGGGCAGGCATTAGGCTGGGCGTGGAAACGGCGGTCGAGCGGGTCGTCGTATTCTCTCCGGCATTCCGGGCACATCTGGAAGGTATTCATGGTCGTGTTAGGTCGGTCGTAGGGGATATCGTCGATTATCGTAAAGCGGGGGCCGCAGTTGGTGCAGTTGGTAAACGGGTAGCGGTAGCGACGGTCTTTGGGGTCGAGGATTTCCCGCAGGCAATCGGGGCAGGTGGCGATATCCGGGGAGATAAGCTGGTACTTGCCTTCTTCGGTTATGCTGTGGCGGATTTCGAATTTTTCGTGATTCTCAGGCGTACCCGCCTTTACGGCGATGTCCACTATATGAGACAGCGGCGGTGCCTGCTTCCGCAGTCCGCGGAGGAATCGCTCGATGTCTCTGGCCGCCCCCTCTACCTCGATTCTGACATCCTCCGAGGTGTTGCATACCCAGCCTTTGAGGTTATGCTTGGTAGCGAGCTGGTAGATGAACGGTCTGAAGCCAACCCCCTGCACCACCCCCCTTACGCTGATGTTAACGAGACTGATAGCCGGTAATTTTGCCATGCTACCTATTTTTCTTGCCTTTTACAGCGGATTCCAGCCAGTCGAACCATGCCTCCATCCCCTCGCTGGTCTTGCAGGAGACGGAGAAGATAATGACATCGGGATTCATGCCGGTGACTGTTTTCTTAAAGCCCTCGACGTTGAAGTCGAGGTGCGGCTGGAGGTCGATTTTATTGAGCAGCACCACGTCGCTGTCGGCGAACATTGCCGGGTATTTATACGGTTTGTCGTCGCCCTCCGGCAGACTGGAAATCATGACGCGTTTATCTTCGCCTAGGATAAACGCGTTCGGGCAAATCAGGTTGCCCACGTTCTCGATGAGGAGCAAATCGGTATTTTCCAGGGGCAGGCCGTTCAAAGCGTTTTCGACCATGTTGGCGTCGAGGTGGCAGCCGCCCGCGGTATTGATTTGAACGACCGGTATGCCCATCTCGTTGATTTTATCGGCGTCCACGCTGGAGGCCACGTCTCCCTCGATGACCGAAATCCTGGCCTTATCTTTGATGTGTTTTATCGTGCTCATAATGAGGCTGGTCTTACCCGCCCCCGGCGACGACATTACATCTACCGTCAGGACGCCGTGACTGTCCAGTCGGCTCTTGTTGGCCCTGGCTTTTTCTTCGTTAGCACCGAGGATATCCTCGCCCACCTTGATTACTTTTACTGTCATTTACTCCACCTCGATACTTTCCATGTAGCATTCCCGACCGGATACTATCTCGATGCCCGTTTCGCGGCATTCCGGGCAGGCCCAGTTGCCGTTTTCAGGGGTGAAAACGTTATTGCACTTGTGGCAGCGCACGGTGGTGGGCTTCGTTTCGAAAGCAAGCTCGGCGCCGCTGGCGATGGTGTCCTTGGCCAGAAAGTCGAAATAGAACTGTACGCATTCGCCCACCACGCCGGATAGCTCGCCCACCACCAGGTTGATGCGGGTAATTTTACCAGCCTTGGCTTCGTTTGCCTTTTCCAACGCCAGCGCCAGCAGGCTCTCCGTGATGCTATATTCATGCATTTTATTATTGGTACTGCTAAAGCGGGAAAGGGTGCACTATTGACATTATAGTCCAGTGAGTGTGAGGGGGCAAATGAAACCCCCCAATTTACTTCCGCCCCCTACTGTGCTATAATTTGGCTTGAAAACTAATAATAAAAAGTAGAAGAGGAAAAACTTGGAAAAAGAGAAAAAGACCGAAATTATCGGTAATTATCAGGCTCGTGAGGGCGATACCGGCTCGACCGAGGTACAGGTAGCGCTGCTTACCGAGAGGATAATTCAGTTAACCACTCATATGGCAGCCAACCGTCACGATTATCATACCCAGCGGGGCTTACTCAAGCTTGTCGGGCAGAGGCGAAGGCTTTTAGCTTATCTCAGCCGGGAGGACGTAGGGCGGTACAATCAACTTATCAAGAGGCTGGGGCTGCGTAAGTAGAGCCTTTTAGATGGAGGGAGTAATTCATTGGAACCACAATCTTTTAACTGCGACCTTGGGGGTCGTAACCTCACTATTGAAACAGGCAGACTTGCCCAACAGGCTGATGCTGCGGTAACCGTCCGCTACGGAGAGACCGTCATCCTGGTGACGATGTGCTTTAACAGGCAAGATAGGGAAGGGGTCGATTTTCTGCCCCTCACCATCGACTATGAAGAGAGACTGTATGCCGCCGGTAAAATACCCGGCGGTTTTATCAGGAGGGAGGGGCGTCCCAGCGAGGCGGCTACTCTAGCCTGCCGGCAGACGGACCGCCCCATACGCCCGCTGCTACCCAAGACCTGGCACAGCGATATTCAGATAATCACCACCGTGCTCTCGGCCGACCTTGAGAACGACCCGGATATACTTTCCGTTCTCGGCGCTTCGGCGTGCCTGTCGCTATCCGAGATACCATTCGGCGGGCCGGTAGGCGCCATTAACGTCGGCTATATCAACGGCGAGTTTGTACTGAATCCTAAGATGGCCGAGTTGGAAGAGAGCCAGCTGGACCTTATCGTCGTCAGCACCAGGGATAAGGTTATCATGGTGGAAGCCGGGGCCAAGGAAATCTCCGAGGACATCGTTCTTCAGGCGGTTAAAATGGCTCACGAGGCCAACCAGGGTATCATTGGCATCCAGGAGCAGCTTCAGAAAGCGGTAGGTAAGACCAAGCGGGCTTTACCGGAAGATGAAGCGAACGAGGAGGCGGTCACGGCGGTGGCGGGGGTTGCCGACGATAAAATATCGCAGGCCCTTGATATCGCGGACAAGGCGCAGCGTGAGCAGGCGCTGGACGAATTAAAAGCTGAACTCCTGGAGAAATTCGCTGAAACGTATCAGGAGAAAGAAATCCTGGAAGCTCTTGATATCAGGCATAAATACGTGTTGAGAACACGGATACTGGATAAGCAGCAGCGTATAGGCGGACGCGGCATTACCGAGATACGTCCCCTTAGCTGTGAAGTAGGGCTGCTGCCGCGTACCCACGGCTCCGGTCTGTTCAACCGGGGGCTGACCCAGGTGCTGACCATTACCACGCTGGGCTCCACCCGCAAGGAGCAGATGCTGGACGGCCTGGGGATAGAGGAAAGCAAGCGCTTTATGCACCACTATAATTTCCCCGGGTTCTCCAATGGCGAGGTAAGACGTGTCGGCTCGACGAGTCGCCGCGAAATAGGGCACGGTGCCCTGGCCGAAAGAGCCCTGCTCCCGGTGCTGCCCGCTGACGAGGATTTCCCCTATGCCATACGCCTCGTCTCGGAAGTTTTAAGTTCTAACGGCAGTACCTCTATGGCCAGTGTCTGCGCCGGCAGCCTTTCGCTGATGGACGCGGGCATTCCGGTAAAAAAGGCCGTGGCCGGAATCGCCATGGGGCTAATTACCGGTGACGACGGTAAATTTGTGATCCTGACCGACCTTGAAGGACAGGAAGACTTCAACGGCGATATGGATTTCAAAATAGCCGGCACGCGGGACGGTATCACCGCCATTCAGATGGATACCAAGCTGAAAGGCTTGACTCTTGAGATTATAGAGAAGACGCTGTCGCAGGCCAGGGAAGGGCGCTTGGTAATTCTCGATAAGATGGCCCAGACCATCGATGCCAGCCGGCCGGACGTCAGTCCCTACGCGCCGAGGATGACAAAGATACAAATCGACCCCGGTAAAATCGGGGCGGTTATCGGCACCGGCGGCAAGACCATCAGGTCTATCATCGAGGAAACCAAGACGACCATCGACGTTAACGACGACGGCACCGTGGTAATCGGCTCATCGGATATGGAAGCCACTCAAAAGGCTGTCGCCATCATCGAAGGGCTGACCCGCGAAGCGGAAATCGGTGATATCTTCACCGGCAAGGTCTCGCGCATCCTGGACTTCGGAGCCATGGTGGAGATTCTCCCCGGCAAGGATGCGCTGGTGCATATCAGCGAGCTGGCGGACTATCGCGTGAACAAGGTTGAGGACGAGGTAAAAATCGGTGATGAAGTTACCGTCAAGGTAATCGCCATCGATAACCTGGGCAGGGTGAACATTTCGCGCCGGGCTGTCCTCGAAGAAGGTACGGAACAGGCTGCCGCCCGTGAAGGTGCCCGCCAGGAAAGGCGCGGCGGCTCATCGGGCTTTAGGAACAACAGGCCGCGCTATTCCAGCGGCGACCGCCAGCAGAGACCTAACCGCGGCCCTTCCCGCCCTCCTTATAAACGCAACTAATATCTTCCCCATTTTAAGTGAGGTGTTCTGTCATGGAACGGATTAAGGTAGTGGTATATGGAGCATCAGGTCGGATGGGGCAGGAGGTGGTTAAGGCCGTCTGCAAAGACGCGGAAACGCAGATGGTTGGCGCCGTCGACGTTAAAGCTGCGGCGGAGCAGTTGGCTCTGCCGGATGGTTCCGGCGCGGTGCCTTTCTCGGACGACCTTGCCGCTATTATAGATAGCTGCCGGCCGGATGTCATCGTCGATTTCAGTATCGCCAGTGCCAGCCTGCCGGCCGTGCGCACGGCGTCGCGACTCGGCGTTAATATGGTTATCGGAACTTCCGGCTTCACCGCCGATGAGCTGGATGAGATTAAGAAACTGGCCGAGACCAACGAGGCCGGCATTGTGATGGCGTCCAATTTCGCCCTTGGCGCGGTGCTGATGATGCACCTAGCCAAGGTTGCCGGTAAGTATTTAGACCATGCGGAAATTATAGAGCTTCATCACGACCGTAAGGTTGACGCTCCGTCCGGGACTTCCCAGACTACCGCCCGGGACATGGCCAAAGCCAGGGGTAAGCCCTTCCTCCCGCCGGCGGTACAGGGAGAGGACTCGCCTGGTCGAGGGAAGCCGGTCGAAGGTATAAACATACACAGTGTCCGTCTGCCCGGCCTGATGGCGCACCAGGAGGTAATTCTGGGCGGAGATGGCCAGACATTGAGGATAAGGCATGACCAGATTAGTCGGGAGGCCTTTATGCCCGGCGTCATGCTGGCTGTTAAAGAAGTAATGAAACGCAAGGGATTTATTTACGGCCTGGATAATTTACTGGGTCTGTGAGGGATAAAGTGAGGGACTATCATGTAGCTGTAGTTGGGGCTACCGGGCTGGTAGGGCAGGAGTTTATTAAAATCCTGCTCCAGCGTAATTTCCCTGTGGCCTCGCTTCGGCTTTTAGCATCGGACCGCTCGGCGGGCAGAAAACTGCCCGTCGGTAATCGGGAGATTGAGGTCGAAGAGACCACCGCCGATTCTTTCGGGGGCGTGGAAATCGCCCTGTTTTCGGCCGGTGCCGAACAGAGTCGGTATTTCTCGCCGCTCGCGGCCAAAGCCGGCGCCGTGGTTGTCGATAACAGCTCGGCCTGGAGGACGGATAAGGGCGTGCCGCTGGTGGTGCCCGAGGTCAACCCGGAGGATATCAGACTGCATAACGGTATTATCGCCAATCCCAACTGCTCTACCATTCAAATGGTCGTGGCTTTATATCCGCTGCACAAGGTCAACCCCATCAAGCGTATCGTGGTCGATACCTATCAGTCGGTGGGAGGCACCGGTATCGCCGCTATCGAAGAATTGAGAACACAGGCCCGGCAGGTGCTGGAAGGTCAGGCCACCATTCCGCATGTCTACCCGCACCAGATAGCCTTCAACGTCCTGCCGGAGATAGACGTCTTTCTGGACAACGGGTATACCAGGGAAGAATGGAAGATGCTGGAAGAGACCAGGAAGATAATGCACGCCGATAATATCGCCGTGTCAGCTACCTGCGCGCGCGTGCCGGTAATGGTGGGGCACAGCGAGGCAGTCCACGTGGAGTTCTCCCGCCCGATGGAGGTGGATGAAGCTCAGAGGATTCTCTCGCGGGCTCCGGGAGTGAGAGTGCTGGATGACACGGCCATCAGCCTGTATCCGCAGCCGTGGTCGGCGGCCGGGACCGACGAGACCTTCGTCGGCCGTATCAGGAAGGATGCCTCGCATCCCAACGGCCTGGCTATGTGGATTGTCGCTGATAATTTGCGCAAGGGAGCGGCCCTCAATACCATACAGATTGCCGAAGAAATGATAAAACGTGACTGGGTAAAACCGGAAGGAGGCCAGTAACAATGAAGAAACTGGGACGGTTCTTAACAGCCATGGTAACCCCGTTCAAGGAGAACGGGGAAGTCGACTTCGAACAGGCCAAGAAGCTGGCGTTAGCTTTGCTCGATTCGGGTAGCGACGGACTGGTGGTGGCCGCCACTACCGGGGAAGCGCCGACGCTTTCCTGGGAGGAAGAACTGCGCCTGTTTACCGAGGTGAAATCGGTGGCGGGTGATAGGGGGACTGTTGTTGCCTATACCGGCAGCAACAGCACTACCGAGGCTGTGGAAGCCACCAGGGGCGCGGAGGAAATAGGCGTGGATGCCTGCCTTTCGGTGGTGCCTTATTATAACAAGCCTACCCAAGAAGGCATTTATCAGCACTTCAAGACCATCGCGGAAAGTACCAGCCTGCCCATAATCATGTACAACATACCGGGGCGCGTGATTGTCAATATGACGGCGGATACCATTGTCCGGTTGAGCCGGATAGATAATATCATCGGGGTCAAGGAAGCCAACGGCGATATGGCCCATGTCGCTCAGGTAATCAGTAATGCCGCCGAAGGCTTCTGCGTCTGGAGCGGTAATGATAACGATACCTTTCTCATCATGACTCTCGGCGGCTACGGCGTCATCGGCGTGGTCACCCATCTCGTCGGCAAGCAGGTCAGGAAGATGATGGAATACGTTCTGGATAATAATGTTAAAGAGGCAGCGGTTATACACCGTCACCTGGTGCCGCTGGTGAACTCGCTCTTTATCCAGCCCAACCCCGGCCCCGTAAAGTATGCCCTCAACCACGTCGGTATGCGGGTGGGCGCGCCGCGTTTGCCCCTCCTCCCCCCCGACGAAAAAACGGCGGCTGCCATTGTGGAGACCTTAAAGAACTACGAGATGGATATTAAGGCATAATCAGGCTTGTCAGGAAGAATCGGGGGGGCGATAGCCCCCCTCTTCCTTTATCTCTCCCTTTGAGATATCTTTTCCCACCCAAACCACCCTCGCATCATCGACTGCTTATCCCGAAAAAAAATACCCCTCTCCCTTGATGGGAGAGGGCAGGGTGAGGGTGATATTTATCCTCAAATATTAAAGGTATAATCTGAACCCATGCGCCGATGCCTCGAACCCCAGCGACTCGTAGAATTCGTGGGACTGCTCGCGCCGCTTGTCGCTGGTTAACATAATCTTATAGCAGTCGGCCTCTTTAGCCCGCGCTATCACGTACTCCATCAGCAACCTGCCGATGCCTCGCCGCCTTGCCTTCTCATCCACCACCACGTATTCCACCACGGCAAAAGGAGAGACGCCGTGGGCAATCCCCGGCAGTATCGCCAGGACTAATGTCCCCAGGATTTCGCCGTCCTCCTCGGCTACCAGCAGACTGTAGCCAGGCAACGCGACCATTTCGTTAAAGATGCGCAGGTATTCTTCCGCGGTTGGGGAGGCTACGCCTTCAGGCGGGGGACTGAAGGCAAGCTGGCGGTAAAGTTCCAGTATGCGGGGTATATCCGGCTCGGTCGCCTGTCTGACTGTTGCCATGATTCGTTAGAAAATCGACTTCCTGACGATGGTCTGTTCTCGTCTCTGCCCTATCGAAATAAAGCTCGCCTGACAGCCGATGAGTTCCTCCAGTCTCTTGACATACCGCTGTGCCTTGGTCGGCAATTCCGAAAAAATACGCACACCGTCGGTAGGCTTTTCCCAGCCCGTCACTTCTTCATAGACCGGCTGGCACTTCCCCAGGATAGCGGCGCTGGCCGGGAAGCTTTCGATTGTCTCCCCCTCGATCTTATAGCCGGTGCATATCTTAAGTCGCGGCATTTTATCCAGGACGTCCAGGCGCGTGATAGCGATACTGGTGAAGCCGTTGACGCGCTTGCTCAAGCGGGCTGCCACGGCATCGAACCATCCGCAGCGGCGGGGCCGGCGGGTAACGGTGCCGTATTCCTGACCGTATTCACGTATGGCGTCACCCGTTTCATCGTGGAGCTCCGTAGGCATCGGGCCTGCGCCGACCCTGGTTTGAAAGGCTTTAAACACGCCCAGGATATGTGTCAACTGGTTGGGGCCGAGTCCCGACCCCGAACAGGCGCTGCCGGCCATCGGTGATGATGACGTCGCATAAGGATATGTGCCGAAATCAGGGTCGAGCAGGGTCCCCTGGGCGCCTTCGAGGATAATGGGTTCGTTACGCTCCAGCGCCGCAGCCAGCATGGCGGTCGTATCACAGATAAGCGGGGAGAGTCTGTCGGCGTATTCGCAGTACTGACTGTATATCTCGTCGAATGATAGCGGTTCTTTCCTGAATACTTTCGTAATAATTTTATTTTTATATTCCAGCGCCAGGGTTAGCCTCTCCCGCAGTACCTCCTTGTCCAGCAAGTCGCCCGTCCTGATGCCGGTTCTCGCCATTTTATCGACATAGGCGGGGCCGATGCCCTTACGTGTGGTGCCGATGGCATTATTGCCCAGCGAGTCCTCTTCCATGCCCTCGATGGCGATGTGGTAAGGCATAATCAGATGAGTCCGGTCGCTGATATAAAGTCGGGAAGTATCCACTTTACGCGAGTTCAGCTCTTCCAGCTCGCTAAGAAGCACGGCGGGATTAAGCACGACGCCGTTGCCTATTACGGACGTTGTGTCCGGGTAAAAAATCCCTGACGGCGTAAGGCGTAATTTGAATTCGCCGAAAGGATTAACGACCGTATGACCGGCATTATCACCTCCGGAAAAACGCACCACATACTTGGCTTTCTCCGCCAGCATGTCGACTATTTTCCCTTTACCTTCATCTCCCCATTGAGCTCCGATTACAGCAGCGACTGGCATAGTCTCCTCCGTTCCGCAAAAAAATCCAGCGTAAATTCTACTACTAAAATTTTTTAATGTCTATACTTCTTACATCTGCCTTATAAAAATATTCGGTAATCATTTTCTTGTCTGCCGCCAGGCATAAATCAGCCTCTGCCCCGCCGTGAAGTAGCTGAAGAACGTGATAACGGACAGGGCAATTAACAGCGCATAGTCGAACCCGCTTAGCAGCAGTCCCAGCGCCAGCACGATAACCCTCTCCGGTCGGGTAAACAGACCCGCCCTGCATTCGATGCCCAGCCCCTCCATCCTGGCGCGGATATAGCTCACCATCAGCGAGCCCAGCAGGGCAAAGCCCACCAGCAGGCTTTCGGCTACCTCCCCGCCCCGCGCGAACACCGCCAGCAGGCCCAGCAGCAGGACGGCCTCGGAAAGCCGGTCGAGCGTGGAATCGAGTATCCCGCCGAAGCGCGTTACCCGGTTCGTCACGCGCGCCAATGCCCCGTCCAGCATATCGAAAAAGCCGGCCACGAGCACGACGATACCGGCGGCTAAAAGGTGTTCGGTAACAATGAGCGCCGCGGCGCCGACGGTTATGCAGAATCCGAGCCAGGTTACCGCGTCAGGAGTTAGCGGTGTTCTGGCCAGGAGATTGGCAATCGGTTGCGTGACGCAGTTGGATATGTTTTTACGGGTTTTCTCCAGTTTTGGCATTGTTCAGTGCTTTCCTGAAGCCGCGCCGGTCCGCGGGGTGTTTGCTCCCGGTGTCTCTTCCGCCAGCTTTATCCTGTCGAGTGTTTTAACGTAGAAGTCCAGCAGTTTCGTGGCGATTAGTGACCAATCGTATTGCAGCGCCTTGGTCTTTCCCCTGGCACCCATCTGGTGGCGGAGTTGCCTGTCCTTGGTCAGCTTGAGGATGGCTTCCGCCAGTTTCTCCACGTTCCTGGGTGGGACGGCAAGTCCCTCGGCGCCGTCGGTAAGGATGCTGGAATAGCCATCGATATTGGAAGCAATAACGGGTTTGCCGACGGCCATTGCTTCCAGCAGGACAATGCCTTGGCTCTCCCGCCCCGTTGCCGGAAAACAGACGATGTCCGCGGTCTTGTAATATCTTGGTAAATCGCTGTAGGTAGAGTATCCGGTAAAATTCACCTCCGGTATCCCGTGCCGTCGGATACGCTTTTCATACTTCTTGCGGAGCCTTATTCCCGGCCCCACCTGGATAAGGCGGCAATCGGGGATTTCCGACCTGATAAGTCGATAGGCTTCCAGCAGGTAATCGAACCCCTTCCGCTTTTCGAGCCGTCCCACAAAGAGAATATTTGTTTTCCCGTCGCTAAATTTGTCCAGGGGCGTTCCTCCGTTACTGAAATGGTGAGTATCGACCCCATTGGGGATGATAGTGTAATCTGACGGGAAGTAGGTATTTACATAATCCAGCGCTATCTGGGAAACGGCGATGCGGCCGTCGAGCTTGCGGAACCACCGGTCGAGGTACCACTTCATAACCGGCGAGAACATCGTGTACCAAGGTTTGCCCCCGGAAGCATGAAAAGTGCCCACCATCGGCGCGCGTTTCAATCTCAAGACGGTGGTGCATAGCGTCGGCATCAGGGGCTCGTGGAGATGGCAGATATCGAACTTCTCCCGCTTGAACACCTCGTTTATCTGCGATTCCAGTCTCACGGATACGGTAACCCGTGCGATTGACCCGCTGACCGGAACCGGGCGGGGTGTGCCGATGCGTATGAACCGGTCACCCAGGGTGTACACCGCTTTTGAGGCCGGAGCGATAATCTTGACGTCGTGGCCCAGACGGGTAAACTGCTGTTCCAGGCAGGAGATATGACTGACCACACCACCAGGGGAAGCGAAGTCATAAGGTGATACCAAGGCTATCTTCATAGGTAGCTACTTGGTAGCCTCCTGCTTTTGTGGTGGCTTGGCCGTGGCATCGGGCTGTGCCGTGGCTTTGATATAATCTTCCACCATCTTGCGGGCTTCGTCGTCGGTGTACTGGATCGGCGGCGATTTCATGAAGTAGGCCGATGGCGCTGATAGTTCTCCTTTAAGTCCGTTATCCAGGGCCAGCTTGCAGCACCTGACGGCATCGATGACCACTCCGGCGGAGTTGGGGCTGTCCCAGACCTCCATCTTCATGTCGATTGTCAGCGGAACGTCGCCGAAGGTGCGCCCCTCCATCTTGATATGACAGTACTTGCGGTCTTTCAGCCAGGGTACGTAATCGCTCGGGCCCACGTGTATGTCGTCGGGGTCCATTACGTAATCCAGCTGCGAAGTAACAGAGTTAGTCTTGGATATCTTCTTGGATTCCAGTCGTTCCCGTTCCAGCATATTCATGAAATCGGTATTACCGCCGAAGTTGAGCTGGTAGGTGTGCTCCAGCTTGACGCCTCTGTCACGGAAAAGCCGCGCCAGCAGGCGGTGGGTAATGGTGGCGCCGACCTGCGACTTTATATCGTCGCCGATGATAGGCAGACCCCGGTCGGCGAAGCGTTTCTGCCAGTATTTTTGACTGGCGATAAATACCGGGATGCAGTTGACCAACCCGCAGCCGGCGGTCAGCACCTGCTCGATATACCACTTGGTGGCTTCCTCGCTGCCCACGGGCAGGTAGTTGATAACGACGTCGGTCTTGGTCTCTTTCAGGATGCCGACGATATCCGCCGTCGGCCCCGGTGCTTTCTGAATTATCTGCGAGAGGTACTTGCCCAGGCCGTCGTGGGTCATACCTTTTTCGACTTTTACGCCCAGGGGAGGCACCTTGCAGAACTCGAAAGTATTGTTCGGCTTGGTGTAGATTGCCTCTGACAGATCCTTGCCGACCTTGTTTTTGTCGACGTCGAAGGCGGCCACGAAGTTAATATCGCTGATATGGTAGCCGCCCAGGTTGACATGCATCAGCCCCGGCACGAACTCGCCTTCCTTGGCGTTCTGATAGTAATGAACGCCTTGTATGAGTGATGAGGCACAGTTCCCTGCACCGATTATCGCCACGTTTATTTTTCCCATGTTAAGATATCCTCCCCTTTATAACGAGATGATGCTGTAGAGTCTAATGAAATGTCTGGTTTCTGTCAAGCACCGATTTGAACTATACTCCCTTTAGGCACGGGCTGTCAAGACTTGGGTATAGCTCATCGGCATTTATTTGCCATTCTATGTGAGCGCTGCGTCAGTGTGTTAAACGAGCACCTTCTTAGGCTGCCAGATTCCTTTATCCGGTACGTACCGCAGAATCCCCAGGAAGCGCCCGTCCGCGGAATAAGCGCGGCAGTATTTCTGATGGGGACTGCTTTTGCTGTCCTGCTCAAGGGCTAACGGACTTCCGTTCTTGATGGCTTCCTCGCCGACATCATCCACGACCACCGCGTCATAGTCCTGCAGCACGGTATCCACGGGATAGACGAAGTGCTCCCAGTACCCGTGGCGGGAGGCCTCCTCCAGTTGCGCTAGCGAAACGGCGTCCTTGATATCGAAGATGCCGCACCGCGTGCGTACCAGGCTCTTGAGGTGGGCCCCGCAGCCCAGCGCCTGCCCCAGGTCGTTAGCCAGCGACCGTATATACGTGCCCTTGCTGCATTCCACCTCTACGGTGGCTGACGGCGGTTGCCAGTCGAGTAGTTCCAGGCGGTGAATCGTCACCGTACGGCTCTTCCGCTCTATTTCGATTCCGGCCCGCGCCAGCTTATAGAGCGGCTGCCCCCGGTGCTTTACCGCGCTGTACATCGGCGGGGTCTGCCGGATGGGACCGCGGAACGCTTCGAGGGCGGACTCTACTTCAGCACGGTCGATGCCGGAGGCGTCTCCCCTCCGGGTAATTTTACCGCTGGCGTCATATGTATCTGTCGATACACCGAGTTCTATTTCGGCGCGGTACGTCTTGGTGGCATCCATGAGAAATTCGACGATGCGTGTCCCCCGCCCTAGGCAGACCGGCAGGACTCCTGTGGCGTCCGGGTCCAGCGTTCCGGAATGGCCGGCTCGCCGCTCGCCGCTCAAACGTTTCACCGCGGCTACCACGCCGAAAGAGGTCTTTCCTGGGGGTTTATTGATATTAAGAATGCCGTCCAAGGTTAGTCCTTATATTCCTCGCTGGCCTGGTCGATGAGGCGCAGTATACGGTCGCCGTGCTCGATGGAGTTGTCCCAGTGAAAGCTCAACTCCGGGGTGCGCCGCAGGTTTGCTTTCTTGGCAAGCTCGGAGCGCAGGAAACCGGATGCGGTGTTAAGAACTCCCAGTATTTTGTCTTCCTGTTGCTGACCGCCGATGCTGCTGACGAAGACCTTGGCATATTTGAGGTCGGACGAGGTATCGACCTCGGTTACGGCGACGAATTCGTCGAGTCGGGGGTCTCTAAGCTGGTGCTGGATTAATTCGCTGATTTCCCGCCGAATGAGGGTATTTACCCGTTCGATGTGATGCGCCATAAGCCGAAGTCCGGTTACCCGTCGCTACCCGGATTTTTCCATTCTATAAAATTCCAGCGTGTCGCCGACCTCGAAATCGTTGAAGTCCTTGATGCCCACGCCGCACTCGTAGCCGGCGGCCACTTCTTTCGCGTCGTCCTTAAAGCGTTTCAGGCTGGTCACTGTTGAATCGGCCAGTACTTCCTTGCCCCGGTGTACCCTGACTGACGCATTACGGATTATCTTGCCGTCGGTGACATATAAGCCGGCTGCCTTGGCGCCCTTACCGGCCGGGAAGACCGCCCTTACCTCGGCGCGCCCGTCGGTAACCTCGACGTAGGTAGGCTCGAGCATGCCCTTCAGCGCTTTGGTTATATCGTCGGCCAGATTGTATATCACGCTGTAGTGTCGGACGTCCACGCCGCTGGTGGATGCCAGCTTGCGGGCCCCTTCCGTGGCGTTCACATTGAAGCCGATGATAAGTCCGTTGGAAGCCGAAGCCAGCATAACGTCGCTCTCGGTAACATTGCCGGTGCCGCTGTGGATAAGTCTGACCTTTACTTCATCCGTGCCCAGCTGTTCCAGGGAGTTCCTGATAGGTTCGATGCTGCCCTGGACATCCGTCTTGAGGATGACGTTGAGTTCTTTTACTGTACCGGCGCTTATCTGGTCGTACAGCGTGTTGAGGTTAATCGATGCTCCTGCCTTGGAAGCCTTTTTCTCCGCTTCCGCCTTGTTCCTGGCCAGCAAAGCCTGTGCGTGGCGCTCGTCGGCTACTGCCGTTAAGGTGTCTCCGACCTGCGCTACGTCGGCCAGCCCCAGGACTTCGGCGGGGATGGATGGTTCTGCCTTCTTTATCCGCTTGCCTATGTAGTTGAACATGGACCTTACTCTGCCCCACGTATTACCGACGACTACCGTATCGCCTTCTTTTAATGTCCCCGTTTGTATAAGTATAGTTGCCAGCGGCCCGCGGTTCTTGTCCATCTTGGCTTCGATAACCACACCGCCGGCGGCATGGTTCGGGTTGGCCTTCAGTTCCTCCATTTCCGCCACCAGCAGGACGCTTTCCAGTAGCTCTTTGATGCCCTTCTTCTCTTTGGCGGATATCTCCACGCACACGATATTGCCGCCCCACTCCTCGATAACCAGCCCGGCTTCGGTCAGCTGCTGTTTCACCAGGTTAGGGTTGGCGTTATCTTTGTCGATTTTATTAATCGCCACGACTATCGGCACTTCGGCGGCTTGAGCATGATTTATCGCCTCGATGGTCTGTGGCATGACGCCGTCGTCGGCGGCGACCACCAGGATGGTTATATCGGTGATATTGGCTCCGTGAGCCCGCATGGCCGTAAAGGCTTCATGACCCGGCGTATCCAGGAACGTAATTTTATGACCGTCTATCGTTGCCTGGTAAGCGCCGATGTGCTGGGTAATGCCTCCCGCCTCCTGGTCCACTACGTTGGTCTGCCTGATGGCATCGAGTAATTTGGTCTTGCCGTGGTCGACATGCCCCATAACCGTCACTATCGGCGGGCGTGGTTGCAGGTTCTTGGCATCTTTACCATAGCTCTTCTTGAGCTTCTTGCTCTCCTCTGCGGCGGAGGCCATCTGCTGGTCTTTCAATGGCCTAAGTCGCGCTTTGAAGCCGAAACCCGTCACGATGGCGGCGGCCATATCGTAGTCTATTATCTGGTTGATGTTGGCCATGATGCCGTTGCGCATCAACTGCTTGATAACGAGGATAGAATCGACCTGCAGCATATTGGCCAGCTGCCTGACGCCTATGGAGCGCGGGATATCGATTATAGGGACCTTCGTAGCGGCGGATTTTTTCTCGGTTTTTTCCGCCGCCGGTCTGCCTGTTTTTTCTTGTTTACTGGCTCTTGGCACCGGTTAACTCCTTCAGCAGGTCTTTTCCGCTTTTGATAAGCTGTTCCCTTTTATCCTTGGAAAGGCTGCTCCTTAAAGTGTGTTCCAGCTGCTTGTTATTCAAAGCCTTTTCCCAGCAATCAGGGTCCGGGCAGATATAAGCGCCCCGCCCCTCCTTTTTCCCGGCCGTATCTATTTCAATACCCCCCCCGCGTGTGCGCACCAGGCGGATCATCTCCCTCTTGGCTTTTATCTGGCGACAGCCCAGGCAGGTTCGCCAGGGTGCCGGCTTTGTTGAAACGGCTTGAGTTCTAGAAATTATCCTCATCCTCCTCCATGATTTCAAAATCGCGGCGCCCTTTCCTGACTTTTACGCCGTCCTCGCTGGTATCCTTGGTAAAGCCGCCCTTCTTTTTCTTTTTTGTCTTACCTGTTTTGGCGGTGGGCTTGGTTCTTCTGGGCACCATGATATCTTCGGCGAACCGTAGCTGCGGTTTTTCCTCGTCTTCCTGTTTGAGGGCGATTGGGGGCGCCAGGACCACCTCTTCCTCTGCCGGTTCTTCTTTGGCCGCCTCTTCCTCGGCTTCCTCTGCCGCGGGTTCCTCGGCAATTGTCGCTTCGTCCGGGATGGTCAGCTCCGCCAGCAGGTCTTCGGCGACTGCCTCCTCCGCTACGGCTTCGATTGCTTCCCCTTCTTCCGCTTCGGCTGTTTCTGCTACCGCTGCCTCGGGTGCCGCCGCGGCGGCTTCAGCCTTCTCGGCTTCGGCCATGGAAACGCTCTTGATATCTATGCGCCACCCGGAAAGCTTGGCGGCGAGACGGGCGTTTTGCCCTTCCTTGCCGATGGCCAGGGACAGTTGCTTATCCGGGACGATAACGGTGGCGGACTTCTCACCTTCGTTAAGTCCTACGCTGATGATATGCGCCGGGCTCAAGGCGTTGGCAATAAAGGTGGACGGGTCCGGGTTCCACTGCACTACGTCTATTTTTTCACCGTTCAACTCGCTGACGATGTTCTGTATCCTGATGCCGCGCAGTCCGACGCAGCAGCCCACCGGGTCGATGCCTTCCTGCTTGGCGGCTACGGCTATCTTGCTTCTAAAACCAGCTTCGCGGGCGATGGACTTTATCTCCACCGTTCCGTTATATACTTCCGGGACCTCCAGCTCGAAAAGACGGCGCAGTAGTTCCGGATGAGAACGTGACACGATTACTTTAGGGCCCTTGCTGGTACGGGCTACCTGTAAAAGGACTACCTTGAGGCGCTGGCCGATACGGTATCGCTCGGTGCGCACCTGCTCGGGCGCTGGCAGTATGGCCTCGGTCCTGCCCAGGTCGATGTTCACCTGTCCCATTTCAAAGCGCTGGACTACCCCGCTGACAACCTCCCCCTCTTTATCGGCGTACTCTTCAAAGATGGCGCTGTGCTCCGCTTCATGGAGGCGCTGCAGTATGACCTGCTTGGCGGTTTGCGCCGCGATACGTCCGGCATTAGCCGGCGTTGACTCGACCATGATAGCCTCGCCGAGCTCGGCGTCCTCTTTGATCTTTCTCGCCTCCTTCAGCGAGATTTCAAACTGCGGGTCGGCAGGTTTCTCAATCACTTGTTTTTCCGCCCACACTTCAACCTTGCCGCTGTTCGGGTTGATTTTAACGGCGATATTCTGGTTGGAGTCGAAGTTGTCCTTCTTGTAGGCAGACACCAGTGCGGCCTCGACGGCGGTAAGCACTACATCTTTCGGCAGGTTCTTCTCCGCCGAAAGTTGTGTTATGGCGAGCAAGAAATCGCTCTTCATTTAGGATGAAAACCTCCGATATACTTATTCAATTCAAGTAATTAAAAAAGTGGGAATCAAACCCACTTTACTACATCGCTATTCTTATCTTGGCAGCCTCATTATAGCACGCTTTTTCCCATTATGCAAGACTAAATAATATCAATATTTCACCTGTATTTCATTTCCCCGCCTCCCCGCCCCCCTTTGTTATCTTTTCCCACCCTTGCCGCCCTCGCACCATCTACGGCTTATCCCGCAAATACCCCCGCTCCTATACCCATCATTGCGAGGAGCGCAGCGACGAAGCAATCTCTATATCTCGCCATGATGCCATTCCCCAAAGGGGTGTGCGTAGCGAGAGGGGGCGCTAGACCTGTATTTTTATAGGGCGTTTAAGAGGGGCGCCAGCCCCTCTTTTCATCAATCCTCAAGGGAAGGGGGATAAAGGGGGATAGGTTCAACTTTTACATCGCCTAGAAATCCCTATCTTACTGGGTTATAATGAATATATTGGCGTTAAAATTCTCCTTGGATTTAAGTAGAAACGGAAATGGATATTGATAAAATAAAAGCGGACGTTGTTGGAGAAATAGACTCTCGACGCGAACAGCTTGCTGCTCTAAGCAGGAGATTGCATGACAACCCGGAAATAGCCTTCGAGGAAAAGCAGGCCGCCGAATGGTTGACGGAATATCTTGAACAAAACGGGTTTTCCGTGGAAAAGGGTATTTCCAGGCTGCCCACCGCTTTTAAGGGAAAATACGGCGGCGGGAAGCCCGTTATCGCCTTTCTCGCCGAGTATGATGCCCTGCCCAAACTGGGGCACGCCTGCGGACACAACCTCATTGCCACCGGCTCCGTCGCCGCCGCGGTAGCTTCGCAAAAGGCCGTGGACGCGCTGGGTGGTGATATTACGGTCTTCGGCACTCCCGGTGAAGAATTGTACGGCGGCAAAGCCATCATGGCGGAGAGAGGCGCCTTTACCGATGTCGATATGGCCATGATAGCCCACCCCGGCGGGGGGAACACGGTGGTGATGAATACCCTCGCCTGCGAAACTCTTGAGGTCGAGTTCATCGGTAAAGCGGCCCATGCCGCCGCCGAGCCGGAGACCGGCATCAGCGCCCTTGAAGCTATGATTCAGTCTTTTAACGCCGTTAATTCCTTGCGGCAGCTCATCAGGGACAGGGCGCGTATTAACGGTATTATTACCGACGGAGGTGAGGCGCCGAATATCGTTCCGGCCCACACCGCCGCCACTTTTATCGTCCGAGCCGAGGATGACGCTTATCTGGACGAGCTTAAAAAAAAGGTGATTAACTGTTTCAGTGGCGCGTCCAGGGCCACTGGTGCTAAACTTAAATATAAGTGGGGAGAACACTACGCCACCATGTTCAATAACCTGACCATGGCACGGCTTTTCAAACAGAATATGCAATCGCTGGGACGCGGCATACGTCTCGGCGATAATACCATGGTGACTTTCAGTACCGATGTGGGCAATGTTAGTCAGCTGGTGCCGACCATTCAGCCGCTGGTAGCCATAGCTCCGCACGATATTCAGATACATACGCCGCAGTTTGCTGAAGCGGCTGCATCGGAGAATGGGCTGCGCTGTATACTGGATGCGGCTAAGGCCATGGCGATGACCGTTGTGGATATTCTGGCCGACCCGGAAACAGCTGAAAAGGTCTGGGAAGAGTTCCGCAAAGGTAAATGACCGCCGGCGGCGAAGCCGCGTTTTCGGGATATAAGTATTAGAGAGAGATAAATATGGAAGCCTATCTGGGCATTGATGTCGGCTCTGTTACCACCAAGTTTGCCGTATTGAATACGTCCGACGATTTACTCGCCGGTCTTTACCTGCCTACCGGCGGCAGGCCTGTGGATATGGTTCAGGAGGGGTTGCGGCGGATACGGCGGGAGTTGCCGACGGATATTGTGATTAAAGGTGTGGCCGCCACCGGGAGCGCCCGCTACTTGGCCGGGGCTATCGTCGGCGCCGACCTTGTTAAAAACGAGATTACCTGCCAGGCCGTAGCCGCCGTTAACGCCGTCCCGGAAGTCCGGACGGTCATAGAAATCGGCGGGCAGGACAGTAAAATTATCATCGTACGGGACGGCATGGTGACGGATTTTGGGATGAATACCGTTTGCGCCGCCGGTACGGGGAGTTTCCTCGACCATCAGGCGGGCCGACTTAACATGAGTATCGAAGAGTTGTCCCGTCGGGCTTTGTTAGGTAGCGACTCGGTTCATATTTCCGGTCGCTGCACCGTTTTCGCCGAGTCGGACATGGTGCACAAGCAGCAGACGGGACGCAACGTTGACGATATTATCTACGGTCTCTGTCGCGCCCTGGTGCGCAACTACCTGGGCGATGTCGGCTCGGGCAGGGATATTCAGTCACCCGTGGTTTTTCAGGGCGGAGTCGCCTTTAATCGGGGCATTGTCAGGGCGCTGCGGGAAGAGCTTAAGACGGAGATAATCGTGCCTCCCCGCCACGAGGTCATGGGGGCTATCGGCGCGGCCCTGCTGGTGCACGAACACGCCGCGTTAAGCTATAACGGCTGTCGGTTCAAGGGATTCGGCGTCAGTGAAGTAGAGTACCGGACTTCATCGTTTCAATGTCAGGCCTGCCCGACCGCCTGTGAAATCGTCCGGATTTCCGAGGGCGACCGTGTTATCGCCTGCTATGGCGGACAGTGCGATATGTGGGAAGAAAGTGTTGTTGGACAGGGAGATTAGCGTTAAGTGATAAAAATTGCGGTTGATGCCGCCGGGGGCGACTATGCCCCCCACGAAGTGGTTAAGGGTGCTATAAAAGCAGCCCAGGAATACGGTGTGGAAATTGCTCTGGTAGGCCGGAGGAACATCCTTCGTAAACTGGCAGCCAAATCTATAGAAAAAGCCCCCATTACCATCGTTGACGCCAAGCAGGTTATAGATTTTAACGAGCACCCTATTAAAGCCATTCAGAACAAGCCCAATTCCTCTATTGTGGTCGGCATTAATCTGGTCAAGAACGATGGCGCCCAGGCTTTTATTTCGGCGGGCAATACCGGGGCGGTGGTTGCAGCGTCACTTCTGACTCTGGGCAGGGTGAACGGGGTCAGCCGGGCGGCCATTGGCTGTTTCCTGGATTCCATATCATCCTTCCCGGCGCTGCTGGTGGACGCCGGCGCTAACTCGGATTGTCGTCCGGAGCACCTTTTGGAGTTTGCCAGGCTGGGTTCGATTTATAGCAAATACCTTCTGAAAATAGAGTCGCCGCGGGTCGGCCTTCTAAGCAACGGCGTCGAGGAGGGCAAGGGCAACCGCCTGACTCAGGATACTTATCGACTCCTGAAAGACGCCGGAGATATTAATTTTACCGGTAATATTGAAGGACATGACATCGTCAGGAGGACTTCCGATGTCATAGTCACCGATGGATTTACCGGGAATATAATCCTCAAGGCCATCGAGGGTTTTAACGATAATTTCTTAACATCGGTGCGGCAGCTGGGGCATGTTTTTTCCAGCGTCTCGCGACTTCGTGCCCGGGAACTCCTCCGTGATATCGGGCTGCGTTCCTGGACGAAAAAGATGGACTACACCGAGTATGGAGGGGCCTGTCTCCTCGGCGTGAACGGCAGTGTCATTATCGCGCACGGCCGCAGTCAGGCCAAGGCTATCAAGAATGCTATAGGTCTCGCCAAGGAGACCGTTGAATGCGGTATAACAGAAAAAATAAGGGAGGGAAACAATGAGCAAGCCGGTTGAAATTGAAGAAACGAGCTTTGATGAAAAGGTCTTGAAGGCAGAGATACCGGTACTGGTCGACTTTTGGGCGCCCTGGTGCGGGCCGTGCCGGATGGTGTCCCCTGTTGTTGAGGAACTGTCGGAAGGCTATGACGGCCAGGTGGGCTTCTTCAAGTTAAATGTTGATAATGCTCCCCGGATTGCCAGCAAGTACGGTATTATGAGCATCCCCACGCTGATGCTCTTTAAGAAAGGGGAGCCTGTTGACACGATTATCGGCTTCCGCCCCAAGGAAGAGTTGAAGAAAAGCCTGGAAGCGGCTCTGTAAGCGGAATAAGCGCAGGGCTTGAGTGGTAAAGGGGGGTGATATTAATGGCTGAATCTCCTAAAAAATATGATATCGTCATTATCGGCGGCGGACCTGCCGGGCTGACGGCGGGTATTTATACCGCCCGGGCCAGGCTGAACAGCCTCCTCGTTGAGAGGGGAGCTATCGGCGGCCAGATTATCAATGCCGAATGGGTGGAGAACTACCCCGGTTTTGCCGAAAGTATCAGCGGCATTGATTTGACCGAGGCCATGCACCAGCAGGCGACGAAGTTCGGACTGGAAACGCTCGTTGCCGAGGTTACCGGCGTCGATATAAAAGGCGAGCAGAAGGTGGTACAGACCTCCAGGGGCGATTTTACGGCTAAGGCCGTCATCATCGCCGGGGGGTCGGAGCGGCAAAAACTCGGCGTGACCGGCGAGGCCGAATATACCGGCAAAGGCGTCTCTTACTGCGCTACCTGCGACGGCCCCTTCTTCCGGGATAAGGAGGTGGCTGTGGTGGGGGGCGGCAACGCCGCTATTACGGAAGCCATCGAGCTTACTAAATTCGCCTCGAAGATAACGGTTATACACCGTCGCGACGAGCTTCGCGCCACCAAAATTCTGTAGGAAAAAGCCTTCGCCGAACCGAAGATTGATATCCTGTGGGATAGCGTGCTTGAGGAAATCGCCGGCGATACCTTCGTTGACAAGGTCAGGGTAAGTAATGTTAAGACTAAAAAGAAAACTGTCCTTGATATCTCCGGGGTGTTCATGGCCGTCGGTTTCAGGCCAAATACCGGTTATCTCAAGGGTATCGTGAAACTGGATGACATCGGCACCATCATTATCAATGAAAAGATGGAGACCAGTGTTCACGGCATTTTCGCCGCCGGCGATATACGCAGCAACTCTATCCGGCAGATTATCGCCGCCGCCGGCGATGGTGCCGTGGCTGCCATCGGCGCCGAAAGATATATATCGGAATAATTTTTTTTTTGAAAACCCCCTGGTTTTTTCGGGGGCTGGTCTCAACGGATATTTGACTCCCCCCAGCAGTTATTATATAAGTATAATTGTCGCTAAAAAAGGAGTAAATCGTGAAGGTTATTTTTATCGAGGATGTCCCCAAAGTCGCCAGGGTCGGCCAGACCAGGACAGTGGCCGACGGCTACGCCAGGAATTACCTGTTGCCACACAAGCTGGCAGTTGTCGCCGGGTCGCAGGTCGCAGCGGCTATGGATTCGCAGCTAAAAAAGAAAATCAAACAGCGTGAGCTTGAAGAAGCCGAGATGGCTAAGCTGGCGGAAAAGCTGAATGAAGTTGAAATCACCATCAAGGCCAAGGTCGGCGAGAGTGAGAAACTGTACGGCTCGGTCACCGGCGCCGATATCGCCGAGGAATTAAGCAAGAGTGCCGGCCATGATGTCGATAAAAAGAAAATAGAGATGGCCGAGCCGATTCGCCGGCTTGGCGTTCATGACGTGACCGTCAGGTTCGCTCATGAAATCACCGCGGTCATTAAAGTCAACGTGATATCGGACGAGGTAGCTGAAGAGAAGCCCGAGAAAGTGGAAAAGGCGGAAAAGAAAGAGAAGAAGCCCAAGGCGAAATCTGCTAAGAAGACTAAAGCAGCCAAAGAAAAAGCAGAAGAACCGGGAGCCGCATCAGAAGCGCCGGAAGAAAAAGTAGAAGAGCCGGAAGCCACGGCGGAAGCACCGGAAGAGCTGGCGGCTATAATTGAAGAAGCTGAAGCGATAGAAGAAGAGATGGACGCAAAGGAGTAACGACCGGGTGAATGATGTCAGGCTCCCGCCGAACGATAACGATGCTGAAGAAGCGGTCATCGGCTCGCTGCTGATTGACGGCGCGGCCATTTTTCAAATTGCTGACTTTCTTCAGCCGGCGGACTTCTATTTCGAGCAAGGCCAGTGGCTTTACGACGCCTGCATGGAGCTCTTCAGGCGCGACGAAGCCATCAACCAGGTGACGCTGGCGCAGGAGCTTTCCCGCAAAGACCATCTGGAAGCCTGCGGGGGCGCCGCCCATCTCAGCTATCTCGTATCCGTTTGCCCCACCTCCCTGGATATCGAGCACTATGCCCGCATCGTCTACCGGCTTTCCATAATGCGTCAGATGATAAGCGCCGGCGATCGCATCTCGGCCATCGGCTACGAGGCCGGCCCGGATGTAGAGGATAGCCTGGCCAAGGCCGAAAGCGTGCTGTTCAAGCTGCGCCGAGGTCAGGGCACCGGCGACCTTATCCATATCCGGCAGGTGCTGGACAAATACTTCGAAGTTACACCGCCGGTGGGGGACGAGAAGGCCGAGCAGTTGCCTTACGTTCTCTCCAGCTTCCCCGGACTGGACGAATTTTTAGGAGGTTTCCAGCGCGCCGACCTCGTTATCGTGGCCGGACGACCTAGCATGGGGAAGACCAGCCTGGCGCTGAATATCGCCCGTAATGCCGCCGTCGACCACAAGGCTTGTGTTGCCCTCTTCAGCGTGGAGATGGCGCGCGACTCCCTGGTTATGCGCCTCCTGTCCAGCGAGTCCGGGGTCAATGCCCGACGCCTGCGCTTCGGACAGCATACGGATGAGGATGAGGAAAGGCGCGTCATGGAGGCCATCGGCGTCCTTTCGGAAGCGCCGATATATGTTGATGATACCCCGATGCTCCGTATGGCGGAGATGCGCAGCAAGGCCCTCCGCCTCAACTACGAGCGCGGAATCGACATGGTTATTATAGACTACCTCCAGCTGATGCAGGGAGAGGGAATCAGGGGCGAAAACCGGGTGCAGGAAATCAGCTACATTTCACGGGCGCTCAAGGCGCTGGCGCGTGAGCTTGGCGCCCCGGTTCTGGCGGTATCCCAGCTAAGCCGTGCCGTGGAATGGCGCGCCTCCCACGAACCCCAGCTTTCCGACCTCCGTGAAAGCGGCAGCATCGAGCAGGATGCGGATGTCGTTATTTTTATATATCGCGACGAGTATTATTACAAGACCGAAGATGAATGGATTGCCGCCCACCCCGACCGTGAATACCCCCGCGAGGAAGCCGATGTTATTATCGCCAAGCACCGCAACGGGCCCACCGGCCGTATAAAGATGCGTTTCCGCCATAACCTTGCCAGGTTTGAAAGCTTCGGCAGCGCGGAGCCGACGATGTTATGAAGGACTTTCAGGGGTTCCCCGCCAGGATGGAGTTTACCTCCATCCCCAACGTCTTTTTCAGCAGCCTGCTGCCGGAAATAGCCGATGTAGCCGAGTTGAAAACTACCCTGCACGTTATGGCGGCGCTCTACCGTAAAAAGGGGCACCCGCGCTACGTGAGCTACACCGAGTTGCTGGGCAATGCCGGCCTAGTGGAAAGCCTGAAAAGTATTAAAGGAGAACCCGGGGAGCTGCTGCGCAGTGCCCTGAAACTGGCCGCCGAACGCGGTACGTTGATACACTTGGCGGTGGAGAAGGACGGCGGTTCCGAAGACATCTATTTCCTTAATGACGAGTCCTCACGGCAGGCGGCGGCGAAAATAGAGAGCGGCGAGCTCAAGCTGAAGGGATTGAAATATAAAGAACAGGTTTATGTTGAGACCGAGGAGCTGCCTAACATATTTGAACTTTATGAAGACAACATCGGTATGCTGACCCCTATGATTGCCGATGAGCTCCGTGACGCCGAGGAGCATTACCCACCGAAATGGATTCGGGACGCCATTAAAGAAGCCGTGCTGCATAACAAGCGCAGCATTAAATATATCGCTAAGATTTTAGAGAACTGGTCGGTAGAAGGCAGGAGCGATGGAACATATCAGCGAGATACTAAAAAGACAGACCCGGACAGGTTCGTCAAGGGAAAGTACGGACACATGGTCCGCCGCTGAAGAAAGTACGCCCGTTAACTCTGAATGTCCCGTCTGCCGGGGCGCCGGTATCGTTCACCCCCGGCTGCCTTCGGGGGAGCCGGACTACAGTCGGGTCGTTCCCTGCCGCTGCACGAAAAAGGAGCAGGCCGACGAGCGGGAAGAACGACTCAAACGCTACAGTAACCTGGGCTCGCTGACCCGCTTTACCTTCGAGAATATGGAATCGAAGGGTCGTACCGGCAATAAAGGCAGCCAGGAGCGGTTCGACCGGGCATATCAGGCCGCTAAAGCCTTCGCCGCCGCTCCTGAAGGCTGGCTGGTGTTGAGCGGCCCCAGCGGCAGCGGTAAGACTCATCTGGCCGCGGCCGTAGTCAATGAGCGTATCGGTAACGGTCACCCGGCTTTTTACATCACTGCCCCCGACCTCCTCGACCGGCTCCGCTCTTCTTTTAAGCCTGATAGCGAGGTGCCTTATAGCGAGTTCTTCGAGCAGGTTCGCAATGCCCCCCTGCTGGCGCTGGATGACCTCGGTGCCCAGTCCGGCACCCCCTTTGCGAAAGAAAAGCTGGACCAGCTATTGACCGCGCGCTTCAACGCCGGGCTGCCGACTGTCGTCGTCGCCATCACGCCCGTGGAGCAGATGGACGACCGACTTCGCACACGCCTGACCGACCCCGAATTTTGTCGGGTCTACGCGCTCGATGAGGAACAGCCCGTGTCCGAATATAGCTGGGGCCCGGAGTTCGAGCTTCAGAGAAAGATGACCTTTATAAATTTTAAACGCCGCAATAATCTTTCCATTGAAATGCAGGATAACATGGACGAGGCATATCGCCTGGCTTTCGATTTTGCCAAGAGTCCGGAAGGCTGGCTGGTCTTTATGGGCGATACCGGCTGTGGCAAGACTCATCTGGCGGCGGCTATCGTAAACTATTGTTATGAGGCGGGTAAACCGGCCCTTTTCATCGTGGTGCCGGAGTTCCTCGACCACCTCCGCTCGGCCTTCAGCCCGGAGAGCAAGGTATCCTACGACGAGCTTTTCGAAAGCGTCAAGACGGCGCCGCTGCTGGTTTTGGACGACTTTGGAGAGCATTCGATGACGCCCTGGGTCAGGGAAAAGCTCTACCAGCTTATCAATTACCGCCACAATTCACGGCTGCCCACGGTTATCACAACCCAGTATTCCTTCGACCAGATTTTGCAGGGGGTCGACCCCGCTATCAGCTCCCGCCTGGTCGACAAAGAGAACAGCGTTCCCTTCAACATTATGGCCCCGGATTTCCGCGGTGACCGGCGCGCCGGTGGCAAACAGACCTCCACTCGCGGCAGAACCGGCCGCAGCCGTTAGATGCTCATGTCATTGCGAGGAGCGTAGCGACGAAGCAACCACTATCTCTCGCCCTGATGCCATTCCCGTCAGAATGCATCGTCATTCCCGCGCAGGCTGAAATCTAAATATATAATTAGTGTCATTCCCGCGCAAGCGGGAATCCAGCCCCCCGCCCCCCTCGTTTCTTATCTATTCCCACCCATGCCGCCCTCGCACCATTCTCTGCTTAGCCCGTTAATCTTTACCCCGGCATGGGGTGTTAAAAAGGGGCGCTAGCCCCTCTTTCTATTATTCCCCCTGCCCTTCACAAATATCCTAAAGGGAAGGGGGATAAAGGGGGATAGGTTCACCAGTATATACAAAGGGGTGAGGCTAAGATACTGATGAAATTGAGGCCAGGTTAGGCTTTGTTTCCAGGCGGCTTCTTCCCGTCCTTGAAAGTAAGCGCCCCCGTAGGGCATACCTCGACGCACCTGTGACAGTCCAGGCACTGGTTCTTGCCTATCGGCTCATCGGCGAAGGTGGTCATCACCCGGTCGAACCCCCGGTGCGCAAACCCGAATACGCCCGACTGTACATCGTGGCGGCATGCCCATATGCAGCGTCCGCACAGAACGCACTTGTTCGGGTCGTAGGTAAAAAGCGGGTTGCTGTCGTCTACGGGCAGCTCTCTCAACAATAGCCGGAGCCGCTTCGTTTTCAGGCTGGATTTCAGGTGGCGCGCGATTTTCTGGAGTTCGCACTCGCCGTTCGCCGCACAATGGGCGCAGTCGAGGGCGTGCGACGCCATGATAAGCTCGAATCCGGCTCGCGCCAGCGACAGGGACTTCTCGCCCTTTGTATTAACCACCATGCCCTCGGCTATCTCGACGGTGCAGGCGGTTACCGGCTCTTTCATCCCCTCTATTTCCACGAAACACAGTCGGCAGGATGCGCTCGACTCCGGTTTATCTTTAATATAGCAAAGGTTGGGGATATAGATGTCGTTATCCAGTGCTGCCCGGAGGAGCTTTTCGCCGGCGCGGGCGCTTACCTTTTTCCCGTCGATGGTCAGCGTTACGGTCTTCATTCGGAGGGCACCTCGCTCGGCGGTGACAGCTTCACGATGGCGTTGTATTGCGGCGGACAGGAGGTCAGGCAGGTGCCGCACTTGACGCACTTCTCCTGGTCGATGACCTTGATTCTCTTCTTGTTGGGGCTTATTGCCTCCACGGTGCACGTGCCGATGCAGGCGTCGCAGGAACGCTCGCACTTGTCGGGTAGAATATAGTAGGCAATGAGGTGCAGGCACATCAGGGCCGGGCACCTGCCCAGCTTGATATGCTCCTCGTACTCGTCGCGGAAGTACCGCAGGGTGGTCAGTATCGGGTTGGGGGCTGTCTGTCCCAGCCTGCAGAGCGACCCTGCCCTTACTTCCCCGGCCAGCTTCTCGAGGTTATCAAGGTCTTCCATCGTGCCCTTGCCCTGAGTAAAATCGGTCAGGACTTCCAGCATCTGCCGGGTGCCCAGCCGGCAGAACGTGCACTTGCCGCAGGACTCCCTCTGCGTGAACTCCAGGAAATAGCGGGCGATTTCCACCATGCAGTCGTCCTCGTCGAGAACGACCATGCCCCCGGAGCCCATCATGGCCCCGGCCTCCTGCAGCGAATCGAAGTCTACCGGCAAATCGAGGGCCGATTCGGGCAAACAGCCGCCGGAAGGCCCGCCTATCTGGACGGCCTTGAACTTCCTGCCTTTGGGAATACCGCTCCCCACCTCGAAGATTATCTGGCGCAGGGTGGTGCCCATGGGCACCTCGACCAGCCCGGTATTGACAATCTTCCCCGCTAGGGCGAAGACTACTGTCCCGGGGCTTTCTTTGGTGCCGGTTTCTCTAAACCGGTTGGCGCCCTCGCTGATGATGTGGCGCACGTAGGCCAGCGTCTTCACGTTATTGACGATGGTCGGCTTGCCGTCCAGTCCGTGGGTAGCCGGGTAGGGCGGACGGTGGCGGGGCATGCCCGCCCTGCCTTCCAGCGACGCGATAAGCGCCGTTTCCTCCCCGCACACGAAGGCACCCGACCCCTGGAAGAGTATGATATCGAAATTAAATTCGCTTCCCAGTATATGATTGCCAGTAAGTTTGAGTTTCTTCGCCTGCTTCAGGGCGTTTTCCACCCTTGCCACCGCCAGCGGGTACTCGGCGCGTACGTAGATATAGCCGTAGCGCGCCCCGATGGCGTAGCCGGCGATAATCATGCCTTCGATTACAGAATGGGGGTCGCTTTCCAGTATCGAGCGGTCCATGAACGCCCCGGGGTCGCCCTCGTCGGCGTTGCACACGATGTATTTCGGTTTTCCCGGCGCTTCCCGGCATGTCTGCCACTTCCGGCCGGCGGGAAACCCCGCGCCGCCCCGCCCCCTCAACCCCGACCTTTTCACCTCTTCCACGATATCTTCCGGCTTCATTTCCAGCGCTTTGGCCAGGGAGGCGTAGCCGCCGCCGGCGATTGAGTGCTCTATATCGGTGGGGTCTATATGGCCGCAGTTCTTCAGGATAATTTTTTGCTCGTGCTGGGCGCGCGGGAAGTCGTCGAAGCTGGGGAGCAGGTCGTTCGCCTCCAGCGCCCCGATGACGAATTCGGGACACGGGTTATCCCCCAGGACGTACTCCTTGACCAGTCTCTCGGCGATGACCGGGTTGACATAACCGTAGCATATCGGCGGATAGCCCGGCTTGCTGATAATGACGATAGGCTCGGCATAGCAGTGCCCCATGCAGCCGACCTCTATCACCGGGCAGTCGAGGTTGCGTTTTTTCACCTCGTCCCGGAAAGCCTGGAGGACATCCAGGGCGCCGGCGGCGCGACCGCACGTCGCCGCGCCCACCATGATAACGGGCTTGTTGTCCAGTCGCTCCCGCCAGCGTGATTCGGCGCGCTCTTTTATCTCCCGGAAGACGGCGGCTATCGCTGTATCTTCAGTCGGTTTCACTCTTCTCTTTGTCTTTCGTTTCGTAATCATAGCCGAAGCCCAGCAGTATCCCGTCGACTCTGGTCGGTTCCACCCCGCCCTCCGGCTTGTCGTCGACAACCGTGACTGGCGCCATGGTGCAGCAGCCCACGCAGGCGACCGTATCAAGGTCGAACTCGCGGTCTTCGGTAGTCTCGCGCGGATTGATGCCCAGCCTGCGTTTCCAGGCGTCCAGCGTGATGTATCCGCCCTTCATGTGGCAGGCGGTGCCCAGGCATACTCTTATCGAATGTTTCCCCGGCGGATTGAGCCGGAATTGATTGTAAAAAGTGACCACGCCGTACACGTCTATCGCCGGGATGTTAAGGAATTCGGCGATTTCAATCATGGCCTCGCGCGGCAGGTAGCCGAGTTTGCCCTGTACTTTCTGCAATATGGGAATAAGGTTCAGCCTCTTCCTGCCGAACCCTTTTAATATGCGCTTTGTCTCTGTTTTGTTCTGCTCTTGTTCCTCGCTGGGGGTGTCCTGTTTTTTCGCGGTCATGCCGGTCACAATCTAGTTTGCGTTTTACCTGTTTTAATTCTGGCGTAGCTGGCTGTGTTTGTCAAGGGATTAATCCTTGTCGCTGTAACCCCCACCCCCCATGGGTATCTTTTCCCGCCTTATTATGTTGTCATTCCCGCGAAAGCGGGAATCCAGACCCCCACTCCCCTCGTTTCTTATCTTTTCCCACCCGTACCGCCCTCGCATCATCTACTGCTTAGCCCGTTAATTTGCCCCGCCCCCGAAATCCCTCTCGGTCTCCTTTTACCAAAGGGAGAAGCTTTCACGCCTCTTTCCCTTTTAAAGTTTCCCCCTTTGAAAAAGGGGGATTAAAGGGGGATTTTTAGCTCTCTCTCTCAAAGGCCAGTACTCAACCCCTCGAACTCTAATATTAACATTCTGTTATATTACGGCGTATCTATCTTTACGCCTTTTTTATGGATTGCAGGATAGACTGCGCGTAATGCAGTTGAATATAAAGAAACTATCGCCGGCCCTGTTCAGGGGCGCGGTGGTGGCTACTCTATTATTTGCGTGTGTCAGCGCGGGTACCGCCCGGGCCGATGATACCTGGACGCAGACCAGCCAGGCGGATTTCGAGTCCGGGACGCTCTTTCACCTGGATACATCATCCAGCCCCGGCGACGTTAAGCTGGCCAGAGCAGGCGGCGGCAACTACGCCTATGCTCTGCGCGGGAAAAACTTCAGATACTTCTGGCGGTATGACGCCTCCACTGATTCGTGGACATCTCTGGCGCTCGCGCCCGCCACGGTTGGCTGCGGCGGTGCCCTCGCCATGGTCGGAGCGTCCTATTACGCCTCCGGCACGCTGACATCATCAGCGCATGACGCGGGTTATGCGGCTGATTTTGGCACTATCTCGTGGACAGCTACCGCCCCCGCCGGCACCTCGGTGAAATTCCAGCTTGCCTCCAATACCGATAACTCGACCTGGAGCTTCGTGGGACCCGATGGCGCGTCGGGCACTTATTACACCTCGAGCGGTCAGGCTATCTGGTCGGGCCACGATGGCGACCGTTATCTTAAGTATAAGGCTTATCTGGCTACCGCGGATACCGGTAAAACCCCCGTTCTCTACGATATCAGCATAACCTGCGCCCCGCAAATCGTATTGCCGGCGGTTGCCACCGGCGCCGCCACCCTCGTCGAAGAGACCACGGCCACCCTTCACGGCACCGTCACCGGCGATGGCGGTGAGGCCTGCCAGTACCGCTTTGAGTATGGCACTGTTTCCGGCAACTATACCGCCGATACGGGCTGGGACGGCAGCAAGACCACGGGGCAGTCCTTCAGCGTCGGCGTTACCGGCCTCGCCAAGGGTACGAGATGCTACTTCCGCGCCCAGGCGAAAAACAGCTCCGGTACCGGCAGCGGCACTGGGCTTAACTTCCTCACCAAGCCCGAGCCGCCGGTGCTGCCTGTTGCGGTGGGTGGCATGATTCTGGAGGTTAATAAAGCGCAGGTTCTGGCCCCCTGGCTCTGTCTGTTCCTGGTGGTTTCACTGGCCGCGGGCGGTATTGCTGTCCGACTTACAAGGAAGGCCGGGTAGCCTTTACTGCCCCCGCGCCCTTTCCCCGAATATCCTGGTGCCTATTCTGACTATGTTGGCGCCCTCTTTCAGGGCAATCCGGTAGGAGTCCGTCATCCCCATCGAGAGGTATTTCATCTCCGCGCTGGGTATATTCTTCCCCTTAATCCGCTCGAATACCTTCCTCGTCTCGATGAAGTAAGGCCTGGAGTCTTCGGGTCGGCCCCCCAGCGGCCCCATGGTCATCAGCCCCGTGACGCAGATGTTTTTAAACCCTGCAATCGCGTTGATTAGTCTCTCGGCGTCTTCCGGGTACGCGCCGGATTTTTGTTCTTCCCGTCCGCTGTTTATCTCGATGAGCACGGACATGGTCTTGCCGACCTGCCCGCATCTTTTATCGATTTCCCCGGCGATTTCGATAGAGTCCACTGTCTCTATCATGTCGAATATTTCTACGGCTTTTTTAACCTTGTTTCTCTGGAGGTGCCCGATGAAATGCCATTTTACCCTGCTGCCGATTATCCGGTAGGCCCTTTCCGCTTCCTGGATGTAGTTCTCGCCGATTATTCTCACGCCGCCCTCGATAGCCTCCAGGATTTCCTGCGGCTCTCTTGTCTTGGCGGCGGCTACCAGTTGCACGCCGGCGGGTAGCTCATCCAGTATTAATCTGGCATTCTGTTTAATCGTCAATGCGGTGCACCTTCTACTGGGCGGATTGCGCTTCTTCTGCCTTTTGTACCTGCTGCTGTAGCTGTTTTTCCTGCCAGTCTTTGTATTCTTGCGACCATTTCTGGAGACCTTCTCGCAGGTTCTTGTTATACTCCTCCTGTGCTTTCTGGTTCGCGTCCTGGACTTTCTTGTAAGCCTCCAGCTGTTGCTGGTAGTATTCCCGTTCTTTATCCCCCCCTCCGAACAGGTCGCAGGCCGAGAGAATCGGCAGCGATACCAGCAGTATAGATAGCAGTATGGCGTACCGTTTTTTCATCGTTAACCTCCTGGTGTGCCGGATTTATCCACACTATTTTACATTATCGGCGGCAAATGTTACAAAACTTGCGGGAAGTGTGGCTGGTCATATTATAAACCATCTGGAGGAAGTTATTTCAAGGTGGAAAAAGATAAAAATGGCTGGCGGACTTCGCATTGATTGATGATTGAAAAAGCGAGGGCGAGGCTTTTCAGCCTCGCCCTATAACGTCAGAAAACCGGCGGGATGCTCTTTATTTAGCGGCGGCTAACTGCTTCCTCTTTTTTATGTCGGGCTTCTTGAAATTATCTTTGATAGCGAGGGACATGGAGGATAGCTTGGCGGCATCGGTAAATTTCCTTTGTGCGGCCAGTTCTTCTTGGGCGGTGATTCGTATCACGCGTATGTCCGCCAGCACCTTCTGTATCTCCTCGCTGGCCTCGCGAATCATCTCTTCGATTTCTCTCTGGGTTGCCAGTCGGGTCTTGAGTACGAGCTGATGCGCTTCGCTGCGCGCTTTCGTAGCCGTTTCCAGCTGGTATCTCTGGGCGTCTGCCCTTATTTTTCTGGCCAGTTGCAGTTCACGCTGGGCGGTGATTCGTATCCGCTGAACCGCCGCAGCGGCTTCTCTAAGACTGGAATAATCGTCTTTTATAGGACTCCTGGCTGATGGGGCGGTTGTCGTTATTCTTTTCATTTGTCCTCCGGTATCGGTGCGGGAAGAAGTTTGAGTGTATTCCCCGTTTAGATACTACATCCCGGGGGAATAAAGACGGAGATAGGTATCACCTATTATTTATGGGTGTCATCCCTTATCTTTCACGGAGCAGTTCACGTTAAAATTTAATCCTTAACCGTCCCAATCCCCTGTGAATATCTATTCCCACCCGTGCCGCCCTCGTATCATTCTCTGCTTAACCTGTAGTTTCTTACTTTACAGCTGTCATTCCCGCGAAAGCGGGAATCCAGACGGGGTGTCTAAGAGGGGTGAAACCCCTCTTTCTAAATATTCCCCCCTTCCCTTCAGGGTATTTATGAAGGGAAGGGGGATTGAGGGGGATAGGTTCACCATGAAAACCAGGATTAAAGAATATCGCGCCATGCATAACCTGGTCCAGAAAAAACTCGCCGAGATGGTGGGGGTCAGGCGTGAGACCATCATCTTTCTGGAGCAGGGGAAATACAATCCCTCGCTGCGGCTGGCTTACGGCGTTGCCCGTGCTCTGCGGGCTACTATCGATGAGCTGTTTATCTTCGACGATTGAACCGCTTTACCTATTGCCTGTTCGCAGTACTATTTTTCCAGAAAAATATTACTATTACCCATTGACCAAACCGTTTAAATGGTTTACACTGGTGGTATGTTTAATCCTTTGGTGGCAGTGGATGAAATGACTTTCATCTTTTCCGCCTGCCCGCGTTACTGGCAGGCGGATAGTCGCGTTCGCCATCTAAGGGCATCAATACATTAGCTTGCCGCCTTTTTCACTGTTTACTTTTTCAGTTTTATTGTATAATGGCATACACACTTAATCAGGTGGGGGGCTGGAGAAAGCCTTTCTCAAGTTAGGTGAGGAAGTGGACGGAGGAATAAATGACTGCCAAGTTCAAGAAACAGCGCGAACAACTGGAAAGCGAACACAAACGCTTGGCCGAGGAGATGGTGCAGTCACAGGCGAGTGCTTCCACTTCCGAGGAACGGCGGGAGGGCAGTCCCTTCGGCAAGCGCGAGGAGGAAGCCACAGAGACTCTCGAGCTGGAGAAGCGGCTCGCCCTTGAGAATCGCATCCGGCGGGAACTTGCCGGAATAGAACATGCTCTGGAGAAGTTTGAGAAAGGCACCTACGGACTGTGCGATAACTGCGGCAAGCCTATTGACCCCGAACGGTTAAAGGCGCTGCCGCAGGCATCTTTATGTATGGATTGTAAGGCGTTACTTTCGAAGAATGCAAAAGGAACACCGCCCCCGAGATAATTGGCGGGACGTGGTCTTCGGCGGCATCGTCCTGCTCGTGGTTCTTGCCGACCAGCTAAGTAAAATCTGGATAAGAGCCAATCTTGCCTTTGGGCAGTCGATTTCCGATGTTGGGTTCTTCCGGATTCTTCATGTTCACAATACCGGGGCCGCTTTCGGCATGTTCAAAGACCACGCCTTTACGCTGACGATAGTCGATATTGTCGGCATTGTCGTAATTCTGGTCCTCGTCCTTTTACTGCGCAGTCGCTGGTCTTTCTACGATAGTGCGCTGGTGCGCATCGGCATGGGACTGGTTATGGGCGGCACCATCGGCAACCTGATTGACCGTTTCCGCATAGGCCATGTTACCGATTTTCTGGATTTTAAAATATGGCCGGTGTTTAATATCGCCGATGCCTCGGCTGTCGTCGGCTCTATCGTCATCATCTATTGCCTCATTTTCCTGATGAAAACGGCTGCGAGTCAGGAATGACCGGTAAATACGAGTTTACAGTCGATTCTTCGGGGGTTCGCCTGGACAGGTTCGTCGGGGAGAAATGCCCCGGGCTTTCGCGCACCCACGCCCAGAAACTTATCACCGCCGACTTTATCACGGTGAATGGTCATCCGGCTAAGTCCAGTCTCAAGCTGGAAGTCGGCGACCGCGTAGCCGTCACCGTACCGCCCGAGCCGCCCGTCTCCCTTACCCCTGAAGACATACCCCTGGATATCGTTTATGAGGACGCCGACCTTCTGGTGGTGGATAAGCCGGCCGGGCTGGCGGTGCATCCCTCACCCGGACACCCGTCCCATACCCTCGCTAACGCCGTCTTGAATTATCTCCCCGGACTGGCGGATGATGGCGATTCGCTGCGACCTGGCATCGTGCACCGACTTGATAAGGATACCTCCGGTCTGCTCGTCGTGGCCAGGAACCGCGTGGCCCAGGCCAATCTCTCCGAGCAGTTCAAGTCGCGTGCCGTCTCCAAGTCCTACCTGGTGCTGGTAAAGGGTAAACTCACCCCGGAAAGCGGCATCATCGAGGCGGACATTGGCCGCGACCCACGCAACCGCCAGCGCATGGCGGTGGTCTCCCGGGGCAGGGAGGCGCGCACGGAGTACCGTGTCGTCAGGTACGCCGGCAGTTGTTCTCTGCTGGAAATCAGGCCGGAGACCGGGCGCACGCACCAGATAAGGGTGCACCTGGCGGCCATCGGCTTTCCCGTGATGGGGGATGCCACCTACGGCGTCAAGTCCCCCCATCTTTCACGGCAGTTCCTGCACGCCGCCAGGCTTGGCTTCAAACTGCCGTCATCAGGCAAATACGTTGAGTTCGAGTCCCCCCTCCCCCCGGATTTAGAGCAGGCGCTCAAAGAAATAGGGTAGGGAGTATTCGCGCTGCCGATAGGGGGCGGGGTTGAAGAGCCATGGCGGGACCGGCGGGGGCAGTATTTCGATTCGTTATTCGTTTTTTAAAATTTTTTTTGGTTATTCCGTAGCTAATCAGCTACGATTATTCGTTTTTCGTTATATGTTAAGTTAGCTTCATTTTCAAGATATTCGTTTTTCATTATATGTTAAGTGGCTCACGGCGCGGCGCGCGGGGCACATGGAGCCGGGGTAAGGGTCTTCATCCCTGTTTACTATAGACCAAATGCCGGATATGGGCAAGGGGATTTTGTCGCGCGGGGGGGGTAGTAGAGCGGGTGGTAGGGGCGTAAGTTTACTTTCCCCCTCCCCCCGGATTTAGAGCAGGCGCTCAGGGAGATAGGGTAGGGTTTTTAGAATCCTCCTTTTCAACGCCCATATATAAAAATATCATCGTTTATTAATAATTAAAGCCAAGATTATCTTCCCTAAACATCTTGATTAATCTTTGAAGATATTCATTATTTGGATGTTTTTTAGTATTTTCAGTAGAGTCACCGAAACCTAGCAAATGTAAATACTCATTGCAGAAAGGAATCAATAGAGCGGTGGCTGCCTTTACAAAATGGTAAGGTTCTAATAAATAATTACCCAGCCATTCACTTTGTATTCCCCAAATGGAAAGCGGTTCATAATCTTGGGGAGTATCACAGCATTTTGTTATTAATTCTTTCATTTTGTTATCAATCATAAACAAATTCCATCTCTGTTTTTCGGATGTATTTTCATATCGTATATTGTCAAGCATTTCCCTATGAAGGATTCGATTTCTCAATAAATAAATTAAATTAATTAAATCAGTATGATTCGTTATATGCTTGTGAAGCTCGTCATTCTTTTTTCCTACCTCATTTAAGAAATCTTTGCCTGGTTTGGGGTTTAGTGAAGTCTTTGAGGGGTCATTGTCACCCTTGAATTTTAGCTCTAATTGATTTTTTGTTCTTATAGCCAAAGTGTCAAAGATACCGCTAATTAGCGAAATGAAATAGTTAAAGTGATACATCATGGTTTCCATGGTGTCATTATTTGCGCCCGAATAATACTGAAAGCCTAATTCATCGATACACATCAAAAGATATTTAAATCTACTGGCAAAAGAGTACAATATTTTATCTCTTCCTTTATTACTGTAATTAGGAACCTTGGAAAAAAATGAACACATATACCACCATGATTTGTTTATAATACGGTTTCTAGAAATGTAGTATTTATTCCGGTATTTAGCGAACAAGTCCATTATTTCCTTTGTTTCTTCTAGCGTTGCAATATTAAGAATACCTACAGGGAAATGAGATTCAAACCATATACGGTTACTAAGTAGCACTTTGTTATTAGTGGTCATAATTCTCATGTCGTTTCTGAAATTTAAAGCTGCTTGAATGAAAACAAGTAATATCGTTTCTTTCTCCTCTACACTCAAATACGGCTTCTTATATATTTGGTTACCAATTTCCTCTATATTATGCATTTTATAACCGAATCCGGTCTTAGATTCATATTTATCGCTTACTATGTCAATGGTAATCAATTCACCTTTATCGTCATATTGTTGAATGAGCATCGGTAGTTCTTTGAGTTCTGGATGGTCAGTATGAAGAGGACTCCTAATAAATTCAAAAGGTTGACAACTAGAATACTTTAAGATAGTTCTCGCTGTCTCATTCTTGTCCGCAAGTAAAACCTCCAGACTCCTTGAGTCTACTAGGATACCCAATTTCCCTTGTCGAGTGAGGAAAGGCCTACCATCCATATTATTTCCCTTTTTCTATTTTGGATAATTATAACATACACATAAGTAAGATACTGTGAAGGCTGGAATCCAGCCCACCCCCGTCGGTTTCTATCTTTTCTCACCCAGGCCGCCATCGCACCATCCCCGGCTTGTCCCGTAAGTTGTCCCCGCTCGTGTGTCCCCCTTTCGTAAAGGGGGATTAAGGGGGATTTTAAATACACTTTCCCCCGTATTTGCATCTCTTTTAAAAACATGGCAAAATAATACAGAGGTATCACGATATATCGCCTCGCCTCGCAATCTCATAACCAGGAGAGGAACATGAAATACCGCAAGTTCGGCAGCCTGGACTTTCAGGTGTCCGCCCTCGGATTCGGCGCCATGCGCCTCCCCGTCATCGGCGAAGACCAGGCCAAAATCGATGAGCCGGAGGCCATAAAGATGATTCGCTACGCCGCGGACCACGGCGTCAACTATATAGATTCCGCCTATATGTACCACATGGGCAACAGCGAGGTGCTCGTCGGCAAGGCCCTCAAGGACGGCTACCGACAGAAAATGAAGGTCGCTACCAAGCTCCCCGCCCGCATGATAGAAAAAGCCGACGACTTCGACCGTATTCTCGGCGAGCAGATTCAAAAGCTCGATGTCGGCATGATAGATTTCTACCTACTCCACGGACTCAACAAGGAGACCTGGACCCTGGTGCGCGACCTCGGCGTGCTCAAGTGGGCCGAGCGGCAGATGGCCCAGGGCAAAATCGGCCGACTCGGCTTCTCCTTCCACGACGAGTACGAGGTCTTCAAAGAAATCATAGACTCCTATGATAACTGGGTGCTCTCGCAGGTGCAGTACAACTATATGGACGTTAATGAGCAGGCCAGCCGCCGCGGCGTCGAGTACGCCGCCGGCAAGGGAATCACCGTTGTCGTTATGGAACCCCTCCGCGGGGGCAAGCTCAGCAAAGAGCCCCCGGAATCGGTCGCTAAGGTATGGGCCGGCGCGCCCAGTCATCTCAAGGCCGTCGAATGGGCCTGGCGCTGGATATGGGACCAGCCGGAAATCTCGGTAGCCCTTAGCGGCATGAGCACTATGGAGCAGGTGGTGGAGAACGTTAAACTGGCCGACCGCTACGGCGCCGGCAATCTTTCCGATGAAGAATTGAAATTATACGATGCTGCCCGTGAAGCCTTTAAGAACTTGAGTCCCGTCCCCTGCACCAACTGCCGCTACTGTATGCCCTGCCCTAACAATGTGGAAATCCCCCGCATCTTTCAGTTGTATAACGACGCCGTCATGTACGATGATGTGAAGACCGGCCAGTTCATGTACAACGGTCCCTTCGCTTTCCAGCCTGACCAGCGCGCCGATAGTTGTGTCGAATGCGGCGAATGTCTGGAAAAATGCCCACAGAAAATAGATATCCCGGACTGGCTCAAGAAAGCCCACGAGGCCCTCTACCAGGAGATGCCCCCCGCCCCGCCCGGATAACAATCATTCCTGAAAGGGGAGTGCGCCGCGAGAGGGGCGCGAGCCCCGGATCCTCTCCTTCTCCCAGCCTCGTCAGGAGAGGGGGAGGGGATGCAATTGATACAGTGGAATTTCTTCGATTGACTCTGGTAAAACCTATTCTCAAATTAAGAAGGTGGCGCCATGTTTAGTTATAAGATTTCACTCAAAACTATAGGAATAATAACTATGCTCTATAATTGTTGCCGACTAATCTAGACGACCGGGACATAAGCTACAGCGTCCTTGGGGTCTACCGATAAGGACAAGTCGTTCGATGAAATCTACCACATTGCGTGCGCTAGCCGTGAGTTTATTGTAAGCTAGTTTCACAGGTGAGATTCTCTGTTCGAGAGTAACTTGCGATAATACTAATTCGTAAGCGTTTTTGGCAGCCTCTACCTCTTGTTTCGGACCCTTGTGAACCTCTTCCGATATCTGCCGGTTACTACGAATTAAACGAGAACGTTTATCATTAATATGCTCAACCTTAGAAGAGCGAGTATCTTCCCCTAAAAGTTGGATTCTCATTCCCTCCTCGGCTACTGCAATTCCCAGGGTTTCTGCCACTTCAGGACGAAGTTTCTCCTGTATAAAGAGACCACAGGCTTGGTCGACAAGCTCCCCGCGTTCCTTCTGAAATCTGTTCCAGTGACCCTTCCACTCGTCAAGCGTAACTTTTAGTCGTGGCTCATGCTCCATTAAAGACTCAAGGAGATGCCGGCTCAGACTCTCCGATACGCTAAGTCCTCTCTCTTTGAGAAGGTTGCTAGACTGCTGTAATCCAAGCTGAATTGCTTCACCGATCAGGCTTTCAGCATCCCGTTTGAAGTCGAAATCTACAGGATTAACACGCAAGGTATCCCGAACCCTGGCTATAATTCCTATCAGCAGTCGGTAATGCTCGTCGAGGTATTTCGCATCCACCTGACGGGAGACAGCTTCCCAATGCTCCCTTTCCTTTCCCTCGCCCGCCTTCTCAACCCGACCTTTAACCGTGCGGGGGTCAACTTTCAACAACTTTCCGATTGTTCGATAAGACTTCCCTTCTTGCCGAAGGCGTAAAAATTCAGCAACCAACTCGTCAGAGATATTTCTCTTGCTCATACTATGCCTCACATAATACTTGTTGCACATTGTAGCATGGTATATCTATAAAATCAATATATATGCCGCATATATTGTCATTATGCGGCATATATATTTTTCAACTATGCTTGTCTGTAGATGGCAAGAAGAGTCACAGGCAGAGCCAGGGCTGCACCCGGAAACGTTGGGCTGACAGTTAAGGTCGTCTACATATCCGCTTCTGACAGTGCTGCAAGGATGAGTAGAGCTATCAACCTCTTACTGGCTGCTGCCCAGTCAAAAGAGGATTCTGCTAACAGCAATGACGAAAACAAAAACCAGGGAAAGGCCTCAACCGATAGTGAGCATAAAGGAGATTCTAATGATGCAGGCTGATGATTCGGCTAGTTGCTGGCAAAGCTGATACAATGCCCAAGGCTTATTTGGAACCTAATGAAATAGATAAGCTTGAGAGCGCAGCGATGTATCTGAGGGATAAGCTGCTCATCAGGCTATTGTTCCACCTCGGCTGTCGGGTCAGCGAGGCTCTGGGTTTGACGGTTGAAGACGTGGACTTCGACCATGGCACAATTAGCATTAAACATCTCAAAGCCCGCCTGAAGCTGTCCTGCACCGAGTGCGGGCAAAGACTCGGCAGAAGTCATACATTCTGCCCAAAGTGCGGAAGTAAGGTCGAGAAGGCTCAAATCGAGCAGCAAGAACGTCGTCGCCAGAGGGTGCTGCCTTGTGACAGTGAGTCTTTGAGCGCGCTCAAAGACTATATCCGCCGTGGCGGTCCGGTTCTTCGAGATGAGAAGAGGCTTATTTTCGGCATAAACCGCCATCGAGCCTGGCAGGTAGTTCGAAAGTGTGCCAAGAGGGCTGGCCTCCCCAATCTTATAAACCCAGAGACAGGCAAGATACACGGGGTGAGCCCTCATAGACTACGAGACGCATTTGCTACCCATGCAGTAAAACTGGATGACTCAGGGGATGGACTCAGGCTATTGCAAGAGCATCTTGGTCATCAGAGCTTCAACACAACGGCTAAGTACAGGAAGGTGTCGGGCAAGGAGCACCGCGAGTGGTATCGGAAGCTGTGGAAGAAGGATAGTTCATGAGGACTCGGGCGTGGTTGTAGGAGAAGAACGGTGGTTGAGCTGCTAAGGCCAGCCCAGGGCGGGTTCTTGCGCCCCTTCGGCTGTGGCTGGTTCATCAGGGAGTTTCTTCTCGGTCACGGTCCGGAGGGCAGACCTAAAATTGATCCCAACCGCGGCGCCCCCCAAGCTGATATCTTTTACCACTACAAGGTTTCCCTTCATACCGCCTATGCTGAAGACGCCACCGCCTGGGAAAACGACCGGCGCATTAAAGCCGGCCTCGAGTCTTACACCGAATTGGAGTATGCCGAGCGGGTAGACTGGCACCTGCGTGGTATCCCCTACAAACTGGTGAAGTGCCGCTATCACAGCTTCGTCATGTATTTCAATATGCTGAAGCAGCTGGAGTGGGTCGAGCCTAGCGGTGAAGAAGAGGTATCGACTCCACAGGACTACTATGAGGGCTTTGAGCCAAGACGGTTCTACCGATTAACCAGAAAAGGCATGGAAGCCCCCGACCATGAATGGTCGAACCCTCACCGCGTCCTCTATCCCCAGTTTGGACTTGAGTATTACCGGGAAAAGAGAAAGGCGCATCACTACACCAAGAAGGCTCCTACCCTGAGCCGTAGAGCGCGCGGGCTGGCTTAGAAGGTACCGAGTCCCGCTTGGATTTAATCACTCCTGCCTGGACTGAAAGGTCTAGCCACTAAAGTGTAGCTGGCAGCCGCCAGGGCCAAGCGGTAGAAAGTCTGTCGGAGCGCAATCTCCCCGCATACCAGACTTATTCTCTGTGACATCAGCACTGCCTGGGGGAAACCTTCGTGCCCGCCCCAAAACCCGCCTCGTTTTTGACTACAGAGCCTCAACTGCTGGGGCTGTGCCTTACCCCACGGCTGCCCCTTTGCCCTGTCCCCTGTGGAAGGATACTGCAATCATCGCTCACTCTTGCCCTAGCCTCTTATGTCTATCGTGTCCCCAGGATAATTTCTGTTTTTTCAAATCAGCCCCCAACCCACCCGTTATGAAGATGTCTATATCGCTATGTTTACAGGTATCACATAAGCGCTTTTTGTGTGATGATGAGACTGGAAACACAAAAAGCACCTTAACAACTGAATAGCGTCAAGCCCGACCTGAACGCTTGCCCTGAAAGGGGGGTAAGCATGAGTTCAAACGTAGTAGCACCAGCAGCACCAAACGGCGATAACGGCAATCATCAAGGGCACTGTAGCCTGTGCGGTAAGGTCTGGACACTAAAGGAAAGGCAGGGCGTTTGTCAGTGGTGTAGAAAGCCCGCAAGCTGCCAAACCACAACGGCAAAGCCCCGCCATATCAAGTCTAGGTCAAACG